>Ga0315912_10000932_pt1 | contig 41362 bp, 29 predicted proteins | sample VfabasoilMG_FD_204469 | JGI IMG/M metagenome (GOLD analysis project Ga0315912, IMG submission 204469) | Garden soil microbial communities collected in Santa Monica, California, United States - V. faba soil | ecosystem: Environmental > Terrestrial > Soil > Garden | place: USA: California... | reverse complement strand
GGGCCACAGCGGAATCTTTAGAAACTGCTGTAGAGTGCTTACCGCCTCCCCGCCAATGGGCTCGGACCACCGACAGCAAAACCGGCAGAATTGCGGTCAATTTATTCCGGCGCTGACAAGCGAACTTAACCCCGGACTTGATGCGGTCGGCAGTGAAGATGGGCTGGGTCACCTGTGGCGCCAAGTTCCAGAAAGTATGATCGGCGCTGAACAGACTCGTTAGTTGCGTGCTGGCACCACCTAGTAAACCGCTGAGAGTCAATCGAGGGAAGTACGCCGCGCGCGCCGCGCCGATCTCAGCATTGGCGGCAATCAGGGGCTGCTCCGCGGCACGGATGGCCGAGGAGTGCAGGGAGAATCTACCAGTCGATAAAGACCGTGTCGGCAGTGTCGCCGCTAATATCTGGCGCAACACGACAGCGAATGGAATTTTCTACAGCGTCACTTTCGAGCGTCGCTAGCGAAACCAGCTCCGCATGGGCTCGACGTAGGCGCCGGCTTCGAGCGTTTCCCGATACGAGCCATCGGGGTTTTGACTTATGGCGGCCAGATTTTCGACGAGTAGGTTCAGGGCTTGGGATTGAAATTGGCGGTCACCGGTGAGGGCGGTTTCCCGCATGGCTTCTTTAGCCTGATCTCTCGTCAAAAAATCGAGACGATAGCGACTACCGAGCCGGGTGGGAAGCATCGCCGCGAAGGGGAGAATGGGAGCGAGGTGGTCTTCCCGGATGACGAAGAGGGCCCAGATTGCGGGATCGCTCAGCAATTCGGCCAGTTGGCCGAAAAACTCGTTTTGGCCGGTTACGTCGTTCGGATTGGTACGGAGGATTGGATGGGGAGTGGAGCAGTACCAGGCGCTCGGCGGTGACCAGGTGGCGGAGTTCGGCTATCTCGCGGTCACGGCCGAAGATGGGGTTGGATTTGGTCAGAGGGCCGGGACTGACGAATGGGTTTGGCATGGTCAGTCCTATTTGGGGAGGAAACGACGGATGAAGTGAGCGAGCGTGCCGGGGGTGTCGGGAAGTTGATTGGCTTTTGCGCGGATCGCGCGGGTACGGGCGGATCGGCCGGGTATAAGGCCAGGCGAGCCGTATTCGTTGACGGTGAAACCGCCGACGGCTTCGGCTAAGTCGGCGAGGAGTAGGATCTCTTGCGGGGTGCCGGAATCGACCAGGACATCCCAGATTCTGGCGGTCCTATCTTCTGACGCTGTCAGGACGCGCCGCCCGTCTACACTGAAGGCCGCGCTATAGACTACTCCATTGTGGGACAGTGGCTTCCCCATCGCCTCTCCGCTGGCCGCATCCCAGATCTGGGCAGTATGGTCCTCTGACGCTGTCACCACCCGCTGCCCGTCCGCACTGAAGGCGGCGCTAAGGACCCTATCTTTGTGTACCAGCGCCTTCCCTATCGCCGCCCCGCTGGCCGCATCCCACACCTGCGCCGTATTGTCATTTGACGCCGTCACGACGCGTAGTCCGTCCGCACTGAAGGCGGCGCTAAAGACCGCATCTTTGTGTACCAGCGCCTTCCCTATCGCCGCCCCGCTGGCCGCATCCCACACCTGCGCCGTATTGTCATTGGACGCCGTCACGACGCGCCGCTCGTCCACACTGAAGGCGGCGCCGCTGACCAGACCTTTGTGTACCAGTGCCTTCCCTATCGCCGCCCCGCTGGCCGCATCCCACACCTGCGCCGTATTGTCTCGGGACGCCGTCACGATGCGTCGTCCGTCCGCACTAAAGGCGGCACTAAGGACCACATCCTTGTGTACCAGTGCCTTCCCTATCGCCGCCCCGCTGGCCGCATCCCACACCTGCGCCGTATTGTCTCGGGACGCCGTCACGACGCGTCGTCCGTCCGCACTGAAGGCGGCACTAAGGACCACATCCTTGTGTATCAGCGCCTTCCCTATTGCCGCCCCGCTGGCCGCATCCCACACCTGCGCCGTATAGTCCCTGGACACCGTCACGACGCGGCGTCCGTCCGCACTGAAGGCTGCGCTATGGAATACACCTTTGGGTACCAGTGCCTTCCCTATTGCCGCCCCGCTGGCCGCATCCCACACCTGCGCCATATTGTCCGTGGAAGCCGTCACGACGCGCCGCCCGTCCGCGCTGAAGGCCGCGATATTGACCTCTCCCTTGTGTACCAGCACCTTCCCTATCGCCTCCCCGCTGGCCGCATCCCAGACTCGCGCCGTAGTGTCATCGGAGGCCGTCACGGCCCGCTGTCCGTCCACACTGAATGCCGCACTACGGACCTCTCTTTGGTGTGCCAGCGCCTTCCCTATCGCCTCCCCGCTGGCCGCATCCCACACCTGCGCCGTAAAGTCATCGGACGCCGTCACGACGCGTTGCCCATCCACACTGAACGCCGCGCTATTGATCCAACCTTTGTGTGCCAGCGCCTTCCCTATCGCCTCCCCGCTGGCCGCATCCCAGACACGCGCCGTCTTGTCAAAGGAAGCGGTTACGACCCTCCGCCCATCCACACTGAAGGCCGTAGCACTGATCGGCGCTTTGTGTACGAGCGGTTTCCCAATCGCCTCCCCGCTGGCCGCATCCCAGACCTGCGCCGTAAAGTCGTCGGACGCCGTCACGACGCGTCGCCCATCCACACTGAACGCCGCGCTATTGACCCGACCTTTGTGTGCCAACGCCTTCCCTATCGCCTCCCCGCTGGCCGCATCCCACACCTGCGCCTCTCCGCTCTCATTCCACACATTGTCATAGGACGCCGTCACGACGCGTCGTCCGTCCAAACTGAATGCCGCGCAGTTGACCTCTCCTTTGTGCACCAGCGCCTTCCCTATCGCCTCGCCGCTGGCCGCATCCCACACCTGCGCCGTCTTGTCTCGGGACGCCGTCACAACGCGCCGCCCATCCACACTGAGGGCCACGCTACGGACCTTACCTTTGTGTACCAGTGCCTTCCCTATCGCCTCCCCGCTGGCCGCATCCCACACACGCGCCGTCTTGTCATCGGACGCCGTCACAACGCGCCGTCCATCCACACTGAAGGCTGCGCTATTGACCAAACTTTGGTGTACCAGCGCCTTCCCTATCGCCGCCCCGCTGGCGGCATCCCACACCTGCGCCGTCTTGCCATCCGACGTCACGACGCGCCGCCCATCCGCACTGAGGTCCCAGAATCTTCCTTTGACTGCAGGCGATTCAAGTACGGGCAACCACCAGAGGGTGCGAAACAAAAGGTCGGCGATCCCAGTCCGGGTCGCTACGGACTCCGGGTCCAGACGAAGCGCGCGAGCGTAATGAGCTAGAGCGTGAGCATCCTGATACAGGGAAATCGCCCTGCTTGCTTCCTGCACCGCCGCGCGAGCCAGAGCAAGCTTGGCGCTTCGTTCCTGCGCTTGCGCCTCGAGCTTTTGCTGATCGGCTCGTGTTCTTTCCTGTTCCGCGTCCAGCTTTGCCTGGATAGCCGAGTCGCTCTGGGCCTTCGCTTGTATGGCCTCTGCATCGGCCCGGCGTGTCTGGGCTTCTGCGTTATCCTGTTCTAAGTTCGCCTGGTGCCACTGCCACGCGGCTACGCACCCGAAAACCAGTGCAATTCCCACAGCAGCCAGGGCCAGCCGGAGCCAGTTACGAATTCGCCGGTTCTGGCGGATTTCCTTATCCGCGGCGACCTGCTTCGCCAATGAGCTTTCCATGAACTCGATCTCGATCGCTGTGAGTTCGGCTTTCCTGGTTTCGGCCCATTGTTGCGCGGCTATCAATTCACCACCTCCGAGGAGGAGGCCGTCAAGTTTGTTTTGTTTGAACCAAAACACGGCGCGGCGTTGGAAGTCGGCTAGATTGTTGGCGAACCAGGTTTCGTTGGAGCCTAATACCGGTTCCATCAGGCGGTCATGGGCGAGTTCGAACCACGTAGTGCCGCGACGCTTTTCCGCACGCACGAGGTGGGTGTCGAGCAGCCTTTCAATAATCTTGTTCGACAGTCCTTCGCTTTGCTCCGGCCCCATTTGCACCTGGCTGCGGATGTTGCCCTTGATTAGCTTCTCCTGGAACCATTCGCGGACGGACCGATCGTCTTTCACGGAGTCGTCGTAGTAGGCGGCAAGGGCCTGGGTGACATCGCCGAACTGGGTTATGTCCTCCGCGTCGATCGAACGGTCGGCCGGGTCCATCGCCTCCCACAGGCGCCGGCAGACGACTTGCAACTGCATGGGCTCGACGTACGCGCCGGCTTCGACCGTGTCCCGATACGAGCCATCGGGTTTTTGAATCCTAATGGCGGCTAGGTTTTCGACGAGTAGGTTCAGGGCTTGGAAGTGGAATTGGCGGTCACCGGTGAGGGCGGTTTCCCGCATGGCATCCTTCGCCTGTTCGCGTGTCAGGAAATCGAGGCGATAGCGAGTACGGAGCCGGGTGGGAAGCATTGCCGCGAAGGGGAGAAGGGGGGCGAGGTAGTCTTCCCGGATGACGAATAGTGCCCAGATGGCGGGATCCCTCAGCAGTTCGGCCAGTTGACCGAAAAACTCTTTTTGGCCGGCTACGTCATTTGGATCGGTACGGAGGGTTTCTTCAAATTGATCGAAGATGAGGAGGATATTGTTCCGGCGGGGGCGGGCGGCGACGAATTCCTTCAGCGTTTTTTCTTCGCCTTCCTTCTTCCAGCCGTATATGGCGCTCCAGGCATAGCGGTTGGTAGTTGTACAGGCAGGCGGCTCGGCGTTAACTCTCGTCGGTTCCCAGACATCGAAGCGGTCCATCAGTTCGGGGATAAGGCCGGCGTTGATGAGGGAGCTTTTGCCTGCGCCGGAGGGGGAATAGAGCAGGACCAGCCGTTCGGCCGTGACCAGGTGGCGGAGTTCGGCTATTTCGCGGTCACGGCCAAAGATCGGGTTGGATTTGGTCAGGGGGCGGGGACCGACGAAGGGATTTGGCATGGTCAGTCCTATTCGGGGAGGAAACGGCGGATGAAGTGTGCGAGCGTGCCGGGAGTGTCGGGGAGTTGGTTGGCTTTTGCGCGAATGGCGCGGAGCATGGCGGAGCGGGAGGGTAGGAGGATGGAAGAGCCGTATTCGTTGACGGTGTAACCGGCAACTGCTTCGGCCAACTCGGTAAGAAGTTGGACGTCTTGGGAGCTCCCAGAATCCACCAGAACATCCCAGATTCTGGCGGTGTTATCAGTCGATGTCGTTACGACCCGCCGCCCATCGGGGCTGAAAGCCACGCTACGGACTTCGCTGTTGTGTACCAGAGGCTTACCCATCGCCTCCCCGGTGGCTGCATCCCAGATCTGCACCGTATTGTCGCCGGACACGGTCGCGAGGCGTCGCCCATCTACACTGAAAACCGCACTACCTGAGTATGCGTAGTCTACCAACGCCTTTCCTATGGCTTCGCCGTTAGACGTGTTCCAGATCTGCGCGGTGCTGTGTCTCGACATCGTCACGACGCGCGCCCCGTCCGGGTTAAAGGTCGCGCCCTTGACTTCGCGCTCGTGTAGCAGCGGCTTCCCTATAGCCTCGCCGCTGGAAGCGTCCCAGACCTGCGCCATGATGCCACTCCATGTCACGACAAGATTTCCATCGACACTGAAGCTAGCTTCCATGCCGGGTCCCTTATGCACCAGCGCCTTGCCAATCGCCGCCCCCTTTGATGTATCCCAAACCTGCCATGTCCTGAGGTCCGTACTCGCCAATACGCGCCGCGCATCTGCACTAAAGGCCCAATTGGTGAATCCAGTCCATGACTTTCCTATCGGCTCCCCGCTTACGGCGTCCCACACCTGCCCCCTACCCTCTTCCGATACCGTTACGACCCGCCGCCCGTCCGCACTGAAGGCCGCTCTACTGATGGGGCCTGTACCGATAGTCACTCGTCCGTCTGCATAATACGTTGTCCTGACTCCCGAATCTTTGTGTTCCAGCCGCTTACCGATTGCCTCCCCGCTGCCCGTATCCCAGACCTGAGCCGTGCCGTTGATGACGGACACCAAGACGACCCGCCGCCCGTCCGCACTTAAATTCTCACGAAGGAAGTGGCCCTCCTGTACCAACGGCTTCCCGATCGGCTTTCCGTTGGTCGCATCCCAAACCTGCACCGAATTTCCCTCCGGCGCCGTCGCTAACTGTCGCCCATCCTCGCTGAACACTGCGCTATCAACTCTTCCTCTAATTACAAGCGGCTGCGCTATTGCCTTCCAGTCGAGGGCATCCCAGATGTGCACTATGCCATCCGACGCCGTCACAATCCGCCGTCCATCAGCACCAAACTCCACGCTTCGGACCGCGCCTTCGTGGGCTAGTGCGTTTCCTATAACCTCCCGCCTGTCCGCATCCCATACCTGTGCCATGCGCTCTGTCGACGCCGTTACGATCCGCCGCCCGTCGGGATTGAAGCTCGCACTTCGGACCGGCCATTCGTGCACCAACGGCTTCCCGACTGCCTCCCCGCTGATTGCATTCCATACCTGCACAGTCCGATCTCCCGCCGTCACCACACGGCTTCCATCGACACTGAAGGTAGCGCTATTCAAGTATCCCTCGTGGGCCAGCGCCTTTCCTATGGCCCCGCCGGTGGACGCGTTCCAGACCTGACCTACCGACGCCGCGGTAACGATCCTTAACCCGTCCGCACTGAAAGCAACGTTATTGATGAGTGCGTTGGTGAACAGCGGCTTTCCTATCGGATTCGCGGTGCCCGTATCCCAGACCTGCGCCAAACCGGGTATTGACGCCGTCACAATGCGCCGTCCATCCACACTAAAGGCCGCGAGTTGATTGACATGCCCAAAAAAACCCGGCATCCTGACCTCTGCGCGATTTAGCGGCATCGGGCCTTTGTATACCAGCGGCTTCCCTATCGCGTCCCCACTGGTCGCGTCCCAGACCCACGCCGTATCGCCATCTCCCACCGTCACGACACGAGTCCCATCCACACTGAAGGCCGCGTTATGGCCTTGGTGTGCCATCGGCCTGCCTATAGCTTTTCCGTTGGCAGCATCCCAAACCTGCAACATACCGCCACCCGACGAGGTCACCACGCGCCGGCCGTCTTGGCTAATGGCCAAGAGTATCCCGTTGAAGGCAGGCGACTCATATACAGGCACCCACCAATGCGTACGGAGCAGGAGGTCGGCGATCGCCGTTCGTGCCTCTACAGATTCTGGATTGAGACGAAGAGCGCGCGCATAGTGAGCCAAACCTTGATCGTCCTGGTGGAGGGAAATCGCCCTGTTCGCTTCCTGTATTGCGGAGCGAGCCAGTGCGAGTTTGGCGCCTCGCTCCTGCGCCTGCGCCTCCCGCCACTTCAATGCCAGCACGCCTCCGAGGAGGGCGGCTACCCCGGCGAAGGCCATGGCCAACCGCAGCCAGTTACGAAGTCGCTGATTCTGGCGGATCTCCTTATCCGCCGCCGCCTGTTTCGCGATTGAACGTTCTTTGAACTCTTTCTCAATCTCTGTGAGTTCGGCCTTGCTGGTTTCGGCCCATTGTTGCGCGGAAACCAGGTCACTGCCGCCAAGAAGGAGGCCTTCGAGTTTGTTTTGGCTGAACCAAAACACGGCGCGGCGTTGGAAGTCGGCTAGATTGTTGGCGAACCAGGTGTCGTTGGAGCTCAATACGGGTTCGATCAGGCGGTCATGGGCGAGTTCGAACCACGTAGTGCCGCGACGCTTCTCCGCGCGGACGAGGTGGGTGTCGAGCAGTTTTTCAATGGTTCTGTTTGGCAGGCCGTCGCTTTGCTCCGGCCCCATTTGCACCTGGCTGCGGATGTTGCCTTTGATCAGTTTCTCCTGGAACCATTCGCGGACGGATCGATCGTCTTTCACGAAGTCGTCGTAGTAGGCGGCAAGGGCCTGGGTGACATCGCCGAACTGCGTTATGTCCTCCGCGTCGATGGAACGGTCGGCCGGGTCCATCGCCTCCCACAGGCGCCGGCAGACGACTTGCAACTGCATAGGCTCGACGTAGGCGCCTGCTTCTACCGTTTCCCGGTAAGAGCCATCGGGGTTTTGAATCCTTATGGCGGCCAGGTTTTCGACGAGAAGGTTCAGGGCTTGGGGTTGGAACAGGCGGTCACCTGTGAGGGCGGTTTCCCGCATGGCTTCCTTCGCTTGCTCCCGCGTCAGGAAATCGAGGCGATAACGGGTGCGGAGATGCGTAGGAAGCATCGCCGCGAAGGAGAGAAGCGGGGCAAGGTAGTCTTCACGGATGATGAAGAGCGCCCATATGGCGGGGTCGCTCAGCAGTTCCGCGAGTTGGCTGAAAAACTCGTCTTGGCCGGCTGCATCATTCGGATCGGTACGGAGGATTTCTTCGAATTGATCGAAGATGAGGAGGATATTGTTCTTGCTGGGGCGGGCGCCAACGAACTCTTTTAGCGTTCTTTCTTCGCCCTCCTTCTTCCAGCCGTGTATGGCGCTCCAGACGTAGCGGTTGGTGGTTGTACCGGCAGGCGGCTCGGCGTTAACACGCGTGGGTTCCCAGACATCGAAGCGGTCCATGAGTTCCGGGATCAATCCGGCGTTGATGAGGGAGCTTTTGCCTGCGCCGGAGGGGGAATGGAGCAGCACCAACCGTTCGGCGGTGACCAAATGGCGGAGTTCAGCGATCTCGCGGTCCCGCCCAAAGATGGGGTTGGATTTGGTCAGGGGGCGGGGGCCGACGAATGGGTTTGGCGGGGTAGACATCTCATCCCGCTCCTCACATTGCGTCCGGCTCTTCGGCCGCGGGCTTGAAGTCGCGCATACGGTTGCGGAGTTCCTTCAGGAAATCGGCGCTGGAACCCCAGTAAATGTCGATGTTGGCGGCGGCTCCGAAGTATTTCACTAGGAGGGGTTTGATGCGCGCAAGTTCGGCGGAGGTGTGGTTTTCCGGGTCGATCTGGACGCCGATGTGCTTGTACTTGTCCCGCCTGAGCAGTTCCGATCCATCTTTTGACAGGATCATCCGGAACAGGATCCGGAACGTCCAATCGTCGAGTGAAAAACCGAGAAACAGCAGCGAGCCGGAGACCAGTTTGTCAGCCACCATGGGGGGCATCAGCTTGTAACTGGCGTGGCGAATCAGATAGTCGAAATAGTCGTCCTGGGTCAGTACCCAGGTGCCGCGATATTGATACTTGCCGTAGACGTAATAGATGATCGGGGTCTTCACCGGCCAGGGCTTGGAAAGAGTCTCGCCTGGCGAATTGCAGGTAAGGTCCCGCCACACACGGACGACGTCGAGCGGCGGGGTGTCGGGATGATCTTTGAGCCGCTCGATGACGCTATCGGCGGCCGCCCGGAGACTATCCGGGAGCGAGCCGCGGTCGGCCGCGACGAGCAGTTTGTCGCGCCAATCCTTGACGAGAGTCAGCGGAGGAACGGCGGGATTTTCCTCGATGATTTTGCAGAGTTCTTCGGCGGCAACTCCGACCCGCGTCTGACCGGCAGAAGCTTCATTGCGCCAGTCACTGAAGATTTCGAGGGGATACTTGCCGGCCCTTTTAAGGAACTTCTGCAAGAGCGAATCCATGGCGCCGGTGACGAATACTTTGATGTCGAGGCTGCTGAGGATGCGAAACGGATCATCGGGGTCCTGGGACAACGCTTCGACGATTTTGTCGAGATCGCTCGCCGACGCCGCATTGCCGTTGGCCGGAAGCGCCTGCGCGGCCTTTTTGAGCCCATTCTTGACCAAATCCACGCATACCGATTCGAGTTCGGCGCGGCCGGCATTGGTCTGAATGGTTTGAGCGATCTTCGGACGGTCCGGACGTTCATCGGGCGGGAGCGAAATGCTCTTTGTCCCGGCTAAGGCAGCGGCAAATTCGTTGGACGTGCCGAGGATGTGCTCCGCCATATCCGGTCCAAGCACAGGGACCAGTTCCTTGTTGACGACGGCACGGCAGACCGAGGCCCAGGAGACATTTTCCTTGTCCGCATCACCGCCAAAACCGGGCTGATACCAGAGGCTCCCGGATTTAAGACGGAGGAAAAGGGCGGGCATCCAGGCATCGGAGGCCTCGGCGCGCAGGGCCACGCCGCGGGCGACGGCCATGGCACGGTCGATCTGCCCGTCCCTGGCAATTTCCGTGAAAAATTCGGGCATCATCTTGCCGACGGTGTCCATGCTGACCTTGGCCTGCATAGCCACGATAGCGGGAACACCGGCGTCGGCTAGAAGGGGAGCGAGAGCGGATTCGGCAAACCGGCCATTCCGGCCGGCACTTTCACAACTGGCGAGCACCATGAGGCGCGGCGGATCGGCCAGGTTGCGAATGGCCTCGGAGAGCTCCGCGCCATTAGCGAATTTCAGTTCGCCATTCTCATCCTGCAGGAAAAGCACCGGCTCCTGCACATAAGAGCCGTGGCAGACGAGATAGACGATGTCAACTCCGCTGCGAATTTCCTTGATCAGGGCCTCCAGCGTGACGGGTTCGTTTTCGCCGAGGACAGTGATTTTGCGAATGCCGGCAAGAGCTTTGCGCGCGGCCGGAATCTCAATATCCTTACGAACTTTGGCCATTTTGTTGGCCTCGAGATCCGTGGGGTCGGAGACCGCGATGAGAGCGCGGAGTTCCGACCTGGCGCGGAGCTTGACGGATGTCCATTTACCGCTCACGACGAAGCGGGAAAAGAGAATGCGCTCCGAGGCGGTGAGAATGCGATGGTCCTTCGGGTCGCAAAGGAGTTCCCATCGGATGTTATTCAAATCCGCGGCGTCGGCATCGATAAATAGACGGAGACGGAATGCACCGTCGCTCGCCTTCGCTTTCACTTCGAGGAAGAAATCGCGAATGCCCGGATCACTGAAGAGCATCCCGGAGAGAAGCAGTCCGTAGCCGTTGTCGTCGGTTTTCGCTCTTTCGAGTGCCTGTAAGTCGAAGGCGGCTTTACCACTTATCGCGCGGCCGGCAGCATCGTCATTAGGATCGTCGAAACTCAGTTCGACGCGGTAGGCACCCGTCTGCAGCAGGGCAAGCTCAATTTTGAGTTCACGGTCCAGCGGCTGAGGCATTGTTTAGTCCCGATTTCTGTGCGTTGTTTGGACGAGTATACCCGAAGTATTCCGGGTTATATTCGTTTTTTCGCCATTGTTAGTACCCAGGCTAGGGCGTTCGATTATACTAAGCGTACTTTCTAGTGGTTATGGACCCCGTCCAAAGTGAACGGCTGAAATCCATCTTTTTCCGCGCCGCTGAACTGGCGGGGCCGGAACGGGAAGCGGCCCTTACGTCCGATTGCGCGGGCGATCTGAAATTGCGGAGGAGTGTGGAAGAACTCTTGGCGCAGCACGATGAGACAGGGTCGATGGAAATTCTGCCGCGAGAGGCTCCGCATGCGCATACCCCGACGCTGGTCACGGGACGACTCATTTCAAAGCGGTTCCGGATACTGCGGTTCATCGGAAAGGGCGGGATGGGGGAGGTGTACGAGGCGAGCGATGAGGAGCTAGGCGGGCAGTTGGCATTGAAGATGATCCTGCCGGGGCTAATCCAAAATGAGGAAATGCTGGCGAGGTTTCGGCGGGAAGTGCAGCTGGCGCGGCAAGTGACGCACCCGAACGTGTGCCGGATATTCGATGTCGGCCGCGACAAAATCGCAGGGACCGAACTGTTATACCTGACCATGGAGCTGATCGACGGGGAGACGCTGACCGAGTATTTGAAGCGTCAGGGAAAATTGCGGCCGGCGGATGCGCTGCCGTTGTTGCGGCAAATGGCGGCCGGATTGAGGGCATTGCATGAGAAGAACATTGTGCACCGGGATTTGAAGCCGAGCAATGTAATGCTGGTGCGGGCGGCGGGCGGGACGGCGCGGGCGGTTATCGGAGACTTTGGATTAGCCCGGGCAGTGCTGGAAGAAAGCTCGGAGGATGGGTTGAGCCGGAGCGGGCTGATATTGGGAACACCGGGATATATGGCGCCGGAACAGTTAGCGGGCATGCGGGTGAGCGCGGCGACCGATGTTTTTGCGTTTGGGGTAGTGGCGTATGAGATGGTGACGGGAAAGCGGGCGTTTCCGGTACGGAATGGGAACGCGCCGCCTCCAGCGCCGCGGGAAGTATCGCCGGAGTTGCCCTCCGAGTGGGAGCGGGTGATATTGCGGTGCATGGAACCGGAGCCGGGGCGGCGGCCGGAATCGGCCGAAGCGGCGACGGACGTACTGGAGGGGCAATCGAAATTGCCGCGGGCGAAGCGCGCGACGGGTACATCGCGGCGCGGGTGGTGGATAGGGGCGGCGGCGGCGCTGGTTCTGGCTGGGTTAGCGCCATGGGCATGGCAGGCGTCGCGACGCGGACCTGTAACGGCGGTTGGTAGAAGCGCGAACGCGGCCTATTTGGAGGCGGCGGATCTGCTGGACCATGCATACCGGCCGGGCGCCGTGGAGAAGGCGATCCAATTGTTGGAACCGGTGAGTGCGGCGCCGGGAGCGCCGGCGCTGGTGCATGCGGCGCTCGGAAGGGCGTATTTCCGGCAGTTCCGGGTGAAGCGTGAAGCGGCCTGGCTGGAGAAGGCGCGAGCTTCCGGCGAACGGGCGGTGGAGTTGGATGCGAAACTGGCGGGCGGGCGAGTGTTGCTGGGCCGGGTGTATACCGAGAGCGGAAAGTCGGACTTGGCGGCGCAGGAGTTGCAGGCGGCAATGCTGTTGGATGCCCGGAATGCGGAAGCCTTTTTGTCGCTGGCCGAGTTGTATGAAAAGCAGGGCCGAACTGCGGACATTGAGCCGAATCTGCGGAAGGCGGTGGACCTGGCGCCGGATTATTGGGGAGCGCATGCGACGCTGGGGCTCTACCTGCGGAAGGTCAACCGCCTTGCGGAAGCGCGGCAGGAGTTTGAACGGCTGATTGAATTAGCGCCGGACAATAAATCTGCTTATAACTATGTGGGCTTACTGAACCTGCAGGAGAACCGGTACCCTGAAGCGCGCTCGGCATTCGAAAAGGAATTGGCGCTGGCCCCGAGCTCCAGCGTGTACTCCAATCTTGGCCTCGTGAAGCAACTGGAAGGGGATTACGACGGAGCCGCCAGGATGTTTCAGCAGGCAATCGATTTGAATCCTGGCGATTTCCGTAGCTGGGGAAACCTGGGATCCGCCTATCAGTGGAATAGCGAGACCAGGCACAAGGCTCCGGACGCATATCGGAAAGCCATTGAGCTTGCCGAGAAGGCGCGGAAAACTTCGCCCAATAATGTGGAGATATTGGCGCGGCTTGGCGGAATTTACGCAAGTGTCGGCGACGCCAGGAAAAGCGTTCCGCTTCTGCGTCAGGCGGTTGCATTGGACGGAGGCACCGCGGCGACGGCGTACCGCGTGGGAGAAGCATACGAATTGTTGCAGCAGCGGGACGAGGCGCTGCGTTGGATCGGCACCGCTTTGAAACTGGGGTATTCCCCGGAAGACATCAAACGGAATCCGTACTTGGCCCTTCTGCGGAAGGATCCGCGCTTCAAATGGGCGAGGAAGCAATAGCGGTAAAAAAATGAAAACAAGGAGATGGAAATGCCAGACCAACTGATTCGAATCAAGATCCCCAAAGAGGTGATTGAGGTTCCGGGAAATGAAATTAAAGCTAAAGTCAAAGGCGGGGAGATCGTTGTAATAAGCCTCGAGCCAGAAAATGACGGCATCGTGACGATTTCCGAGTCCGGCGATGGAATTTTTGTTCAGTTCAAAAAAAAGCCCTTCGATACACCTGAACCAATCGCCGATCCACCCGGTGGGAGGTAGTTGGTTCGCGGCCAGTCGTCGGCCTTCGATGCACCCGAACCAATCGTCGACCCCGCCGACTGATTTCGTTATGTCGTGAGGACGGAAAACGATCCCGCGGATGCGGGATCGTTTTCGAACTGAATATTTGGAGCCGCTGAATGAGCATGCGCAACGGAGTCGACTTTTCGACGGGCACTTATCTTGAGGGGCCGGTGACGCTGGCGGATTTGACCAGCTCGGTGCGGGGAGAAACACCACTGGACAAGGCGGAGGAGAAACGGCTCAAGAAGCATGTGGAAGTACAGAAACCTCATCTAGGGCCGATAGAGGAGATCGAACCGCACGTCCTGGCGGAGACGGGATGGGGTGTCATTTTCGAGGAGCATGAAGACCCCGCGGTGATTAAAGCGCTGCGGCCGCTGCTGGATTGGCGTAAGGCTGAGGCAGGCAGGTTTTATAAAGAGTTCAGCGGCGAGACCGGCTTTCGAAAGGGGCAGACGAAGGAACAGTTTCTGGGGGGCGCCGACGGCTATGGGCCTGTCGATCCCGCCAATGGAGTGCCTTATTATTTGCTGATTGTGGGAAGCCCGGAGAAAATCCCCTATAGTTTCCAGTATTTGGTGGACGTACAGTACGCCGTGGGGAGGATAGAATTCGATACGCCGGCCGAGTACCGGCTGTACGCGGAGAACGTTGTGGCCGCCGAGAAGGAGAACCTGACGCTACCCAAGCGGGCGGTGTTCTTCGGAGTTTCGAACCCGGGCGACAGCGTGACGGCGGGAAGCGCCAAGGGGTTGATAAAACCGATGGCGGTAAAGACCGAAGCGGAAGGCTGGACGGTGGAATGCCCGCCCGTTGAGGAAACGACGCGGGCCCGGCTTAAAAAGATTGTGAGCGATGCGCCATCCCTGATGCTGATTGCCTGTCATGGCTGCAAGATGTCGATGCAGAATCCGAAGGACCAGAAAGCGCTAGCCGGGGCGCTGCTGTGCCAGGATTACGAATTCCCGTCAAATGGGCCGGATGGGAAGCCGTTGAGTGCGCCGATTACGATGAACCACTTGTTCAAGGCGGCCGATGTACCGGAATCGGCAAGGCTACACGGATCTATCATTCTGTTATTCGCCTGCTACGGGGCAGGGATGCCGAAATTTGAGGACTTTGTTTTAGGCGAAACGCGGGAACAGGTGGCGCCGGAGGCATTCGTGGCGGCGCTGCCGCGACGGCTGCTGGCCCATCCAGGAGGCGGGGCGCTGGCCGTTATTGGGCATGTGGAAAGGGCTTGGTCGACGTCGTTTGAAGGAGCACGGGCAGACAGGGAGCAGGTTCAAACGTTTTGGAGCACCTGGCTGCGCCTGATGAAGGGATACCGTGTAGGCTACGCTATGGAGTATTTCAACATCAAGTACGCCGAGATGAGTACGGCGCTGGCCATCAAAATTCGAAACGATGGGGTAATACCGGACAAGCCGCCGGAGGCTCCGGAGCTGGTTTCGCTGTGGGAAGCGCAGCATGACGCCAGGAATTACTGCGTGATCGGCGATCCCGCGGTGCGGATTCAACATTCAGAGACACCGAGTGGACCGGTGGCAATTCGAAGAGAGGCGGTTGGGATGACAGAGAATGGTGACGAAACGAGGGCAGTTGAGTCCGTTCGGGCTGAGCGCGTTCCCGAGCAGTTTGGGTTTTTGCCGTCATTCGGATCGAGCGAAACAGAACCGAGCGGATTGGCGATTGCGCTGGAAAAAATGGTTGGACGGATCGGCGCTACCCTGGAAAGAGTGGTAGACGGTTTGACAACGGTAGAAGTGGCAACCTACACCAGCGACAATCTGGCCAACGTCGAGTACAAAGACGGGCAGTTCATCGGGGCGAAGCTTAGGGCGCGAACGCGGCTGGGCATGGACGGAAAGACCGTGAATTTGGTGCCGGAGCGCGATGGCAAGGTGGATGAGGCGCTATGGAGCGTGCATATGGCGTCCGTCGACAAGGCCGTGTTGAATCGGACGGAAATGATTAGGCTGGCGACGAACGCGGCGTCCAGTTTGTTGGCGGTTATCAAGAAATGACAGAGGCGGAATCGATCGAAGCGCTGAAACGCATTCAGAGCATCGAACGGTTCGCCCAGGAACCGGGGGCCGCCTCGTTTGGGGGGAGTCAGCGCGAAGGATGGGACGAAGCCAGCCGGCGCTTGGCGCGTGCCATCGAGGAAGCGGCCGAGAGGCTGCAGGCGTTCATAAGGGTGGAGAATCCGGCGGTTGGAATTGTGTCGACGGATTGGACCGGGGATGTTCGCTGTGTGTGGAACCGGGCGAGTGGCGCGGCGGAGAGGGAGCGGCATTTGTTGCGATTCGTGCGGGATTTTGAGTTTCGCATCCGGCTGGGACAGACGCTGGCGGCGGCCGTGCGAGCGGCGGTGACGATATCGCGAGCTGCGGCGGTGCCCCTGACGGCGTTATCGGCCATACGGGCTGCTTGGGAGCTGGTCAAGGAACTTGAGAAGTTGCGCACCACGGCGACATGACGAACGCAATCCGTTCATCGCGCGGCTTGTTGATTCGTCTGCACCGACCAAGAAGGGCCGGCACAAAATCCGAAAGTTTCGCCCGCCCTTTGTGGCGCTGGGCCTCCGTTTCGCTTGGGTCCGCCCTTCGGGCGAACCCAATCTTCACTCCACCCGGGCCGCCACAAAGCAACCTCGCAGTCAATGCGGGAAATACTAACTTAGGGGGGCCAGATCAGACGATCAAAGGGGGCCACGCCGGAGTAGCGAACGCAGCGGTCGAGCTCCGCCATTCCAAAATACGCTGATGCCTTGCGCAGAATCTCATTGGAGTGACGGAGTTCCGGGATCTCTCGCTCCATCGCCTTCATCTTCTCGGTTACTTCCGTCGGAACGCCCGCTCGCGCCCCATTGTCCACTTCCGATCTCTTTACCCATTATCCAGCGTTGCCGGGTTGCACCCAATCTTCCCTGCAACCGAACTCACCGCCCACCGGGCTCGATCGGACCCGGCATAGTCTAAAACCATCCGCACCACCCGTTCTCTCAGCTCGCGTGAATATTGCCTTGCCTCTCCTTCGGTTGGCACACCGCGGGCCGGATGCGCTGCCATCTCGATTGCTGGTTAGGGACAGATCTGTGGGAGCGGTTCCTTTGGCCTTGCACGCCTACAAGTTCTCTCCAAAAAGCATCCCTTCCGGCCAAGGCAAATGCGATTTCCGCGAGATAGTGAGATCCTCCATCTGTATCCTCCTTTAGCCAGAGTTCCTCTGGCTGAGCGAAAACCTCTTGAAATTGCAGCCAAGCCAGCGCCTGCGTTGCCTCTCGCAGCGGTGACGACTTCCACCAACGGCTAATCCTCAGCGAAGCTTTACGATTTGTTCTTCAAGGCAAACTTCTGGGGAGGGTTCCTGGATGGAGGTGCGGTATGTAAAATCTGGTTTATTATTAACGATCAGGTATACGTGACCAAATACTAGCCTGGAGCCTAGGCGCAATCGATGCCGAATCCGTTAGAGCCGAAACTCGAAATTAAGGTGGCCCTCCTTCAGTCGGGTTCCAGCCGCATTGAATTGAGCTTCGACGATCCTAATGACGATGCCGCCGGACGCGCGCTCAGCGGGAAAGCTATGTTTGATTTCCCTGCGCTCGAAAAGGCAAAACGCGATGACACAGAGTACGGCCAACTTCTAACCAGCATGCTTTTCGGCGACGTCATCATCCGCGATTTCTTCACTGAAGTGAAGGCCAAGGCCAGCGACTGCACTCTTCGCCTCCGACTCTTCCTCGATGCCGATTCTGCCGAACTAAACAACCTCCGCTGGGAACTTCTCTGCGATCCCAACGACGACCAGTTCCTTACGGCCTCCGAACGTATACTCTTCTCCCGCTTCGTCGTCAGCGGTAAGTGGACCCCGGTCAAGATCCGTGCGCGCTCGGAACTCCGCGCGCTGATTGCCGTCTCCGACCCCACCGACCTCCCAGCCGTAAATATGGGCCCGGTCCGCAAGGACATCGAAGTTCCCGCCGCCCGCAAGGCCCTTGCCGCAATCCGGCACATCACCGTGCTGGGCGAGAACGAACCCGTGACCCTGGAGGCTCTGCTTCGCGAAATTCGCAATGGCGCCGACATCGTATATCTGGTCTGCCACGGCTCATACGTCAAAGAACCGGTCCTTTTCCTACAAGACGAGACTGGCGCATTGAAGTTCGCCACTGGCGAAGAGTTCTCCGAAGCAATCCGGCAACTGGCTGAACCGCCGCGCCTCATGGTACTTGCAAGTTGTGAAAGCGCCGGGAGGAATGGACGGTTCGCCGAATCTGCCCTCGCGCCTCTTCTGGCCGACGCTGGTATTCCCGCCATCGTCGCCATGCAGGCCAAAGTCAGCATGGACACCGTCGCCAAAATGATGCCCGAGTTCTTCAATGAAATCTCGCGCGACGGCAAGATCGATCGCGCCATGGCCGTCGCCCGCAGTGTCGCGTTGCGGGCAAATGCCAATGACGCCTGGATGCCCGCCCTCTTCCTTCGTCTGAAATCCGGGAGCATCTGGAAGGAACTGGTCGATCCGTCCGATTTGGTGGAAGAGTTGCGGAGAGCGTTGAACCGGAAACAGTTAGTGATGATCGATGCGATTCCGTGGGATCGTTACACGGATGTGGAAGCGGGCAAAATGTTGGGAGTGCTGGAGCGCGCCGTCGGAGAGGTCCTGGTCAAAAGTGCCGAAGGGTCGAAACTACGGCGCCCCGCGCGACTGGTGAGTCTGTGGCTCCTGGACTCCCCAGGCGGAACCGAACTGCAGAAACTGGCGGTCGCGGCGCCTCTGATCCCGCTGATATTGGAAAACCAGGTAGAGCGGCTAGCGCTGGAGGCCAGAACGCAAGCGGAGTTGCGCGCTGTTTTGGGGCAGCTGAACCCAGTTCGAACGTGGGTCAAGGTACTGGCTGGAGTAATTGGGCTGGCGGCAACGTTGGCGGGATTGGGTTGGTCGGACTATCGGCATTTGCCGGTCGAAGCGCAAGCCTACACTGTAATTGAGGGCTCGCCCAAGGGGGACTGGGACTCAAAGGAGTTCGCTTGGCGATGCGATCCGAAGGCTACGAGTATTAAGCCCGGATCGCATCTCGAATTGCCGGATGCCTTTCCCGGCGGAGCGCAGTTGTCTATGGTGAGCGGAGCGGCCTACTACGACGCCATCCTCCACATGGACCTTAAGTTTCAAGAATCAGTTACGGAGAGCGGGTGGATCCTGCGAGCATCGCAAATCGGTACCGGTCAGAGTATCAACGCCGCGGGATACCATTTTGAGCTCAAGTTTTCAGACAAGGACGCTTGCCGAATTCGGCTGGAAGCCAAAGCGGAAGGAAAGTTTTTGCCCCAGGTTAAAGGACCGAAGTGCGTGGATTTCGATTCGTATAAGCACGGGGAAGATAGAATTACGGTTTTAACCACGATCAAGGACAATGTTATTAAAGTCTCGTTGGATACTCAGGACACGCCTCAGGACAAGGCGCTAGAGTTTGAATACAGTGATGCGTCTTACCGATACTTATATGGCAACATTGGGCTATCGTTTCCCAAAGGAGGCAAAACGGAGATTCTGGAGTTCACATTGAGCCCCGTTCCCGCTGCATCTCGATTTCAGATGTATCGACAGTGGCGAATTCGCTCACTACGGAAGATCTTGGCCTCATGAGGTAGACATGACCTTTCCACGCCAGCGCCTTCCAGGCCCGCCGTTGATTGGAGTTGTATTGCTCCTTTCGGCTACTTCTTATCTTTGGCCACAAAATAATAATGGCGTGACCAAGGTCACCGTGGTGAATTTTGCAACTCTGAAAACACAGTTAAAAGTATGTTTCACCTCCCTGGATCCTGAACGTCCAAAGGGCCGGAGGCACTGCACCGCCCGATTTACTATAGAAAGCGCTGGGCCTAATGCCGAAGTCTCGCGTCCTATCCTTCTGCCGCAGGGTAAGTATGGTATCCACGCATTTCGGGTAACGGATCCGCCGAATGTGGATCCGCCGGAAGTGGAGCTCGCTTTGACGCAGAGAACGAATTCAAGAATTACTATTCCGTCGGATTGGATGACGTCGCAACTTAATTCCGTCCCCGTTGAAATCGCCGATAGCTACCTTCGGCGGGACCCGTTGGCGGGTCGGATTTTGTTGGCGAGTTGGCCTCCTAGATTTTTTCCGCCGCCGGAAACTCCCAGCTCTCAGAGTGACGGGAAGAGCAAAGGGCCGGCGACGGTGACCGTTGGGGACAAAGTCGGCGAATTGATATTTGTCCTTTTCGACGCATCGGAGGCTACTCGCAGGCTGGTATTGAACGCGGACCTGCTCCAGGTGTTGCCGATTTCCGGACTGCGGTCACTGGACTCGCTGGCCCTCCTCGCATCCGGAGTATTGCCGGCTCCAGCCACGAACACAGCCGCTGGTCCTGGACTGAGCGCAAGCCTGGGCTCCGCCGGGCAATTTACAGTGAATGGATTGCGCAGCCGCGACAACAACTTCTCCATTGACGGTTCTGACAACAATGAAGAAGACGTTGGAGTGCGGAGGCAAGGATTTGTCGCGATGACTCCGCAGCCCATTGAGTCGGTGGCCGAATTCCAAGTTATCACGGCGTTGGGCGAAGCGCGTTTCGGACGCAATATCGGCGGGATGAACAACGTGCTTTCGCGTTTGGGCGGCGACCATCTGCACGGGACGATCTACGGCTTTGCCAATGACCGGCGTCTGAACGCGCGCAACTTCTTTGACTCATCCCGTGGCGGCACTGCCCCACCGTACACGCGGCTGCAAACGGGCGTGGTGCTGGGCGGGCCTTTGACGAAGAAAGAGCCGCGAACGTACTACTTCGCGGCCTTTGAAAAACAAACCATACACGCTGCGCAGCAAGCCCATTTCGCCGTGCCGACCTTGCGGCAGCGAGGACTCTTCGATACGGGAGACACCGGCTTGGCGCGGCTCGGATCCCAGCGGATCAGCATGTCACCCGCGACCGCACCTGGACACGCCATCTTCAGCTTGTATCCGTTTCCGAACAACCCGGCGGGGCCGTATGGCGCGAACACGTACACAACGACGTTGCCGGCCGATGGCGGTGCAGTATTTGGATCCCTGAAAGTGGACCGTTCTTTCAAAGGGTTCGGAGCGAGCTCAAACGTCATTACCGGGCGCTACAATGTCACCGACGAGCAAAGCGTGATTCCCGTCACAGGGGAAGCGATCAACTCGTCGATTCAGCCAAGGCTGCGGACCCAGAATCTGGCCTTCTTTGTGAATAACGAGTTCACGGAAAATACGGCTCAAACGGTACGAGTTTCCGTCGGACGGACGAGTTCGCATTTCGATCCAGTGGTGCAGGCGGGCATGTTGCCGAGCGGCGAATTGCCTAACACGCCGTTTCTGTTGAACAAACCGCTGCTGGTGAATGTGACGAAGCCGGGCGACGCAGCGCCGCAATCTCTTTCAAACGCCAATACGGAACTGGGAAGCATTATGACGGGGTTGGGCTACCCGGCGAGTGGCTTCTACACGACAGAACAGATCACCGGGCCGCTGGGAGCCGTTCGGATGGCCGGGTTCAGTTCGCTGGGGGTGGACGTGTTTAATTTCCCGCAGGCACGGGCAAACAACACGTATCAGATTGCCGACACTTTGAGCCATTTTCAGAAAACTCATGTGATTGTCGGTGGTTTCGACATCCGGAGGATCCAAATCAACAGCGCCCTCGACCGGAACGCGCGGCCAATGGCCGTGTTCGGAAGCCTGCTGAATGCGGGCGGAAATTTGCCGTTACTTGGCAAAAGCAACGAAGTGCTTGAACAGACGGTTCTCACCAGCACAACGCTGGCGGCGGCGGGAGTGCCGACGGCCATGTACCAGACACTGACACGCGACGGCGACGGCTCGCTGGGAATACGCTTCTTCGAGATGGCCTTCTTTTTGCAGGATTCGTGGCGGGTGAGGCAGAATTTGATGCTGACCTACGGAGTGCGCTACGAACGGAATACCGTACCTCAAACGGTACGTCGGAAGTTGGAGACAGCGTTCGACAAGACAGCCTTGGCCGCGGAGGTGGCAAAGGTTGCGCAGTTGTGTCCCGGCCGTTGCGGGGGCTTCGCTGCGGGCCTCGCGGAGATTCCTGATTATCCGGTTTCTTTTGGCGCCGATCGCTTTGGTTTCAATCCGCGGTTGGGGCTTGGATGGCACTCCAGGAGGAGGAAACTGATGGTGCGGGGCGGCGCGGGGGTATTTTCCAGCCCGGCCCCAGGAGTGATTATTAACCAGTCCAGAAGCGCATTTCCGAATTCTATTCCGCTGAACCTAGTGAATTTCCCACAACTGTCAAATACGGGAACGTTTTTGTTCAATTTGGCCGGGAAGAGTATCCGGCGATTGAATTCGAATCTGGACGTGATCCAAGAGAACACGCTTAATCAGTTGCGCAGTTCCAACGGGCCGCTGGAATTGCTGGCACTGAACCTTTATAGCTTGCGGGGCGCGTTGTCGCCGACACATCCCGCTTTGGACTTAGTGCTGCCTTCGCCGGACCTGCGCAATCCGCGCGCGGTCCAGTTCGGCCTTACCGTAGAGAAGGAATTGCACGCGGGATTAGTCGCCTCAGCGGCTTACGTGGGGACTTCGGGGTTCCGGTTGTTCCGGGTGGCTACTCCCAGAGGCGGGCTGGAGCGAGCGCTCATCCAGTTCAGCAACGATGTGACTGCCGATGTGGCGCGCAGTGCGCCAGGCGGCGAGGTAGTCTTCCCATATTTAACGGGAGTCATGCGGCCACCCAAGGATCAGAAGGCCGTGTCCAACTCGTTTACGGTTGCCCCGACCGTGTTCGCCAGCGATGCGGCGAGCAGCTACCATTCGCTGCAATTGGGCTTGCACGGTCGAGTTGTACGAGGCGTCCAGGTCGGCAGCGCCTTCACCTATTCCCATACGATCGACGATGCGTCGGACTTTTTCGATCTCGCCGGTTCCTTCGCGCTGCCGCAGAGCAGTTTCCAGAGGTCCGAACGCGGATCGTCGGCGTTCGACATGCGCCTGCGCAGCGTCACGCACTTTGTCTGGGATCCCGGATGGAATTGGGCCAAGGGGTGGCAATTCGCTGGCATTGTCACCGTGCAATCCGGGCAGCCCTATACCGTGAACACCGCGATTGACGTTAATCGCGATGGAAATGCGACGGATCGAGTTCAGAATGCTGAGATGCTCCTCCAGACTTTGGGAGAGGACCGGCGCGTGCGGTTGCAATTGGGCGGATCTGCACTGGCTATGCTGGCTAGGGATGGGGCCGATGGAGCGGTGGGGCGCAATTCGTTCCGAGCCGCTGGACTCGCGACGGCCGATGTAGCGCTCACTAAGAAATTTCAGTTTAAGGAAGGACGTAGCCTATTGATCCGAGCGGAAGGGTTTAATATCCTGAATCGGGCCAACTTTGGAATTCCGGTGCGGATTCTGGAATCGCCCGGCTTTGGGACGGCGGCAAGAACGGCAACACCGGCGCGGGTGGTTCAAATTGCGGTGAAGCTTAATTTTTAGATCTAGGGCTGAAGACGCATGAAGTGGCTTTCGATGTTTTCCATATTGGCAGCGGCCGTGTGGGGCCAGGCGAGCGCAGCGTATTCTGATGGCATAATCCCCCACTTGCCGGTGGGGTGCGGGTTCTCTTCGACCATCATTCTGGTAAACCCGACCGCGAATGAGGTCGGTTTCCAGATCAATTTCTGGACGGCTGGAGGTAACAAAAAACGGGTAACTATCAGCGGGATCGCAAACGCAATGGAATCCCTCTCCGGAATAATCAAGGCGAACGGGTCCCGGGAGATTCAGATCGATCGCTCAAAAGACGAAGATCCGGAATGCTTCGGTTGGGCGGAAGTTGCCGCGGATGACGTGCTCGCGGGCTATGTCGTACTTACGCAAACGTATGTGACGGAAAAACCGGTCATCGGCCCTATTAAGTACGAATTCTCTGCAACGGTGCCGTTTGCGTCGCGGTTTGCGAGCCGCTGGGTAGTTCCGTTCAACCACAGCGATGGCCGCACCACTTCGCTTGCGCTCGTCAATCCGTCGCCGACCTCGAACGCAGCCGTGACCATCGATTTCCTGTCGACGGACGGGAAATGTTTGTGTAGCGAGGCGAGGAAGTTGTTTCCGCGCGAGCAGCAGGCATTCGTGTTATCGGCGGCTCCCCTAAATCTCGGAACCACGCCTAAGGAACGATTTTTGCTCAATAGGGTATGTGCCGATTTCATCGCCGCCGGGACCGGGGTGGCTCGTATCCGGACGACAGAGTTGGAATTATCGGGGTTCGCGCTTCGCTTCTATGGCTTCAATGGCGAGCCCGGATTCGTATCGATCCCAGCCCAGACGCCAATCACCCGAATCGCAGAGCAGACGTCGAGTTGCCCAGTCGACCCCACGCCGCGCTGAGGCGGCAAAAGCGATGATACGCCACCTGAGAGGAAGCCTTGCTACAGTGGACCCTGCGCGTCTTCGCGAGGGATTTCGTCGTCTGGCTGCCTCGGCCGGGAATCCCTGGCTGCCGACCGTTCGGAACTCATCACGGCGCTCCGTGCGGCAATCACTGACGTTTACTTGCAAGGCACAGATCTGACCGTGGCGGTCTGGCTGTCAAAGAGAAGCTCGCCGTCCCTGGGAAGTTGGGATTGTCGGGGGATCTCATCAACCTTATTTTGCGCGTTTTTCGGAAGTGGACTGTACTGAGAGCTGTTCAGATTGGAGGAAAACATTTGACGGGGCTGGCAATCAGTCAAACCCGCTGACCCATCGAATCGAATTCAGTATCTCTTTCTTGTCATCGACTGTTTGTTCTAACCCTGGCTGCGAGGCATGGCGCCGTAGCGCATCGCGTACCCAGTCAGGTTGTTTGGCTGTCCATTCGAGAAAGTCTCCCTCAGCCATGATCCCCTCCCCCTTGGTTTTTGGTGCTGTTCGCCGATAAATAGAACGGCAATAGCTGTAGTGCGATGGCAGGCACCTTCGAAGCCAAATTTCTACAATTCAGCTCGTCGCATTCACTTTGTTGGTCCCAACAGGATAGCAATTGGTGGGTGCGCGAACTTGCGCTAGACTCGTCCTCCTCTGGAGGTAACTCTTCCTCAAACGCCCTTCGCAGCGCGAACTATAGCTCCAGCAGTATCACTCGATAGATCAGAAATCGGATAGTGGCCGTATTGAATTCCAAGAAACGCTCGCGGTTCGAATAATCCGCGACGGCGAAGACGTGACTGAGTTTAAGCGCACTGTCGTCGCTCCGGCCCGTGAAAATGCCAGAGGCTTCTCGCCGCATGGCTTTCGGAGCATGACTAGGCCTGAACCCGGGACCTCTTGCACCCCAAGCAAGAATTCGCATTTGCTTGGCAAGAGCCACAGAGAAACCTGCCGTGTGGGAATTCTCCAATGCAGAGTTCGAATCTGTGTCGGACCCGGGGAGCCAAAACTATTTTCACGCACCCGATTCGGTGCCGTTGGTTAACGCGACCGCAGCTTTGAAATGTATATTCTTGCAATAAGTTGCGTAGCTGAGAATTCTCTGGCTGAAATTGTCTCGTTCCGCAAGCCTGAAAAGCGGGTGTGAATGAGCCCTATTCTCGTCATTTCTCTGGTTCTATGCTCGTTTCTCTGAGTTGGTTAACTCGAAAATGAAGTTGGCGCGCCGAAGGGACCTCGGGAAAGTTGGGGGTTCTACGGATCCACCCAGCACGTGGAAACTAGGACTACTGTGTTAAAAGCGAAGAGATCTGCGGAACGGGCAGCAGGGTAGAGAGGGCAGGAGTGCGAGGCTGATCTGAATGAGGAGTGTGGCGATGGAGGAGGGGTTATGCCGTTGCGGGCGCACCGCGAGGCCGCCAGTGAGCTGCCTGGAGAAAGGAGTGGCTTAGCGGAAATTATTCCGGACCACAGGTCTCGATGAACGTAATATTCCACACTATTCAACGATGATTGCCAAGTGCCGGGAGCTTCCGGCGTGATGGATCGCTCGGCAAAGTGGAATGCCAAGGTCGAGGAACGCCAGCGCAAATGGCTGTCAAAAAAGAAGCGGCCATGAATTTGGCGGTCCAGTAACCGCCACCCCAATCCAGTGCATTTTGCGAACTGTGGTTCTCGCAAACCTCGAAGTTGCTGATAAATTGAGAGTTGGTTTCCTTCTCTCGATTCCGAGGTGCGCCTTGCTTGGTTGCGTTGGCGGCAGCTTTCTTGGCTTTCTTTCGCAATCGCGCGGCGCTTCAACTTGAGATACTTGCCCTTCGTCATCAACTCAGCGTTTTGCAACGGTCGGCGAAGCGACCGAAACTGACGGCGGCTGATCGGTTCCTGTGGGCGTGGTTGTCGGCGGTCTGGCATGATTGGCAACAGTGTGCCGTCGTTGTGAAGCCGGCGACGGTGATTGGTTGGCATCGCAAAGGCTTCCGCCTGTTTTGGACGTGGAAGATTCGACGGGGAAAACTGGGGCGCCCGCCCGTCCCAGCGGACGTCCGATCCTTGATTCGTGCGATGAGTCGCGACAACCCTCTCTGGGGCGCACCGCGGATTCATGGCGAACTGCTCAAGCTTGGCATTGCCATCGGCGAAACGAGCGTCAGCAAGTATTTGGTTCGCCACGGCAAACCACCATCGCAGACTTGGCGGACCTTCCTCGACAATCACGTCAAGACCATGGTTTCGGTGGACTTCTTTACAGTGCCGACCATCCGCTTCCAGGTCCTGTATGTGTTTCTGGTGCTGGCCCACGACCGCCGCCGGATTCTCCACTTTGCCGTGACCGCTCATCCCACCGGGGAGTGGACCGCGCAGCAACTCCGGGAGGCCTTTCCCTGGGACATCGCGCCCCACTATTTGCTGCGCGATCGCGACCGGATCTTCGGGAAAGATTTCGTGGATCAAATCAAAGCCATGGGGATCAAGCAGGTGCTGTCGGCACCGCGTTCCCCCTGGCACCGAGCTTATGTCGAACGCGTCATCGGCACCATCCGCCGCGAGTGCCTGGACCACGTAATCGTGTTCGGTGAACGGAGCTTGTACCGTCACCTGCAAAATTTCGTGGGTTACTATCATCGAAGCCGGACGCACCTGGGGTTGGAGAAGGACACACCGGAACCTCGCCCGATCCAATCGGCGGACATGGGGCGAGTTATTGCGAAGCCGGAAGTCGGCGGACTCCATCATCGTTACGAGCGCCGCTCAGCATAAAGGCATCTTCGGCGCGATTCCATCCGCATTGGCCTGTGCCCTGGCGCGGCCCTATTGACGGTCACCGGGCCCGCGCCAGTGAGCTGCTAGGCATCGTGGGAAAAGGCATTGTCAGCCGAAGACGCGGGGCGAGTGCAGTCCAAGGGCTTTCGTCAAGAAACCCCAACGGCCGTGGATCCCGCCCGATCAGACCTCAAGATGAGGTTTCCGAGAACGTCAGTCTCCTGGAAGAGTTTTTCGGCCTCAGGTCGCTTATTCAACGCGATGAGCGCTTTCGCTTTGCCTGCTACGGCCATCACCGAGGTGTCCAACTCGGGCGTCGATCGTACCAATTGCAGTGCGCGGTCATAGTAGCGAATCGCATCCTCCGGACGGCCAAACAATGTGAGGCCGTTTCCCATCAGGTTCAGATATCGAATGTGAGCACCAACGTCCTTCAGTTCGATAGATGTCCTGAGTGCCGCTCCCAGCAATTGCATCGCGTCGCCTGTTCCGCCGTCCAGGAAGGCGATGATGCCCAACTCGCCAGCCGCCCGAGCCTGCCGTGCCTTGTCCCCGAGTTTCCCGGCGAGTTCTCGGGACTCTTCGTACACTTGCCGGGCTGAAGCGACATTGACTTCCAGATCCACCGCTCCCTTTGCATCGAGAATCCAGAGCCGGAGCTGCGGATCATTTTGGACCAAGGGGGAATCGAGTGCCGTCGCCAAATACTCGGACACTTCTGGGAAGGACATCGACTCCCATTCGGACCGGAGCCGGCCAATCTTGGCATAGAGCGCATTACGAGAATCACCGGCGCGTTCGAACTGCATTTCGGCTTCAGCGTAGATCGGTCCGGCGAGATACCAGTTGTAAAGCCAGGCGAGCCGGTCGGCCTTCTCAATCAGGCGTTTAGGATTGGCTTCAGGCGGGCGCGATTGGGCCGCAAGCGGGACACAGAAAAGCACCACCGCGGCGACTACCGGCATGGCTGAAATGGCTGCCAAGCCCATGAAGAAATCGTACTGCATTTCGGTTGGTGGCGGCACCTGCAGGATCGCTGGCGGTCGCGGTCTTCTCCGTGCATAGGCCGAACTGTGAGGAATCAACGATCCACTCCGAGGTTGGCAACAGGGGCGACAAACTCGTTTGGTGGATTCGCAGACATGCCTTAAAAACGGGTATGAGACAAGACCTCCCGCAGGTAAACCGCGGTCGTAGCCGGACGAATGGCGTACTCGCCACACCTCCCGAGGAATTAATTCCGCGGCGAATCCGGTTTCATACTAGATCTCTTCGATGCACGCTCATGCGGCCACAAACCAAACTCATTTGGCGATTGAGACGGTTTCCGTTATAACTGAGTGAGCGTGGGCACCAACGAGGCTGCGATGTCAACAGCTCAAGTTCAAGCAATTCCAATAGGAAAGATATTCCTGACTGTCGAAGAGGCTGCGCAACGCTTAGGAGTGACGGTGGGCTGGATCTACGAGCGCACAAGGCGTAAGACCATTCCTCACAGGAAACTCGGAAAATTCGTCAGGTTTACAGAGGAAGATCTGCGGGCGATTGTCGAGGCGGCTGCTAAGGGGACCATGCAATGAGCCAGGGCGGCCATATCGTCAAGCCTACCGGCAAGCGCAAGACTTGGGCCATCATCTACCGCGATCCAAAAGGCATCCAGCAGTGGGAAGGCAAATTCAAGAAGCGCACCGAGGCGCAGGCGCGGTTGAACGAAGTCCTCGGAGCCATCGATAAGGGAACCTTCGCGCGACCGTCCTCCGTCACGTTTGAGCAGTTCGCAGAGGACTGGCTAGCCGGGAGACGCCAGATCCGTGGCAGCACCGAATCGGGATATGGTTCGATCATAAACAAGCAACTCGTTCCACGGCTCGGAGTGATTGCTGTATCGGCGCTGCGGTTCGAGCATATTGACGCGGCCGTGAGCGGAATGATCGAAGACGAGCTTTCTTCGAAGACGATCCACAATACCGTGACACTCCTGCGCACGATGCTTGCCGGCAAAAGGGGGCCTAGCGCGGTGCGACGGGGTTTCGCGTTCCACGATCCAACGATGGGGCTCGAACTTCCGCCACTGGAGTCCCGCCAGATCACGCCGCCGACGCCGGAACAGGTCTGGGCACTGATCGGCGCGGCGAAGGAACTGGGCAGACTTGGATACGCGCTGGCCTATATGGGGGCGTTTACGGGTGTTCGGCGGAACGAGGGTCTTGGGCTTCGGTTCAATGACATCGAATGGTTTGGCAATGAGGTAAATGTGCGTCACGCAATATCGAAACGCCGGGGTACAGATGGCGCGCACAAATGGGAATGGCACGTTGGGCCTCCGAAGTCACGGAAATCGTTACGCCGCATCGCTGCGACCGAGAGCGTGATGAAGATGTTGGCGGATTTGAAGGTCGGTAAACCGGACGACGCTTTCATTTTCCCCGGCGATTGCAACGGCTTCATAGATCCGGACAAATTTGACCTGGAGGTTTGGAAGCCGATCGCGCAAAAAGCCGGCATGGCAGGCACGCGCTTTCATGACCTGCGACACTTCTTCGCCAGCCAATTGATCGCCCAAGGCGAAACCGCCGCCTACGTCCGAGACCAGATGGGCCACTCCAGCATCAAGGTTACCTTCGATACGTATGGGCATCTCTTCCCAGGCCGCGGCAAGGAAGCCAGTGCGCGCTACGAAAAGTCGATGGCCGATGCAAGGATCCGCCACAAAGCGGAAGGGCGTGTTAGCAATCCGTTAGCAATTGATGGGGAGGAAGGGCCGGAAGGAACCGTAACCAATTGAAGAAATTGGTTGCGGGGGCAAGATTTGAACTTGCGACCTTTGGGTTATGAGCCCAACGAGCTACCAGGCTGCTCCACCCCGCACTCCAAGAGTAGCAACCTCCCCCACTCCCGGTCAACTTTCCATGACAGAATCCCGGCCCGCACGTCCAAAACGGTATACTTTCTAACAAGCAGTTCATGACGACTCCGGAAGTAACCCAGCTCCTCCAAAAATGGTCGGACGGCGAGCGCGCCGCCCTCGACTCCCTTACCCCTGTCGTCTACGATGAACTCCGCCGCCTGGCCGCCATCTACCTTCACCGCGAACGCTCCGACCATACCCTCCAAGCCACCGCCGTCGTCCACGAAGCCTACATGCGCCTCGTCGACCAGCGTTCCGTAAAGTGGCAAAACCGGGCACATTTCTTCGGAATTGCCGCCCAAATGATCCGCCGCATCCTCGTCGACCACGCCCGCGGCGTCCGTGCCGCCAAACGGGGCGGCGGCGCCGTCGCCCTCTCGCTCGACGAAGCCCTCGGCGTCTCCGAAAAGAAGGACCTCGAACTCGAAGCCCTCGACGACGCCCTTCAAACCCTCGCCGAAGTTGACCCGCAGCAGGCTCGCGTGGTCGAACTCCGCTTCTTCACCGGCCTTTCTATTGAGGAAACCGCCGAAGTCCTCGGCGTCTCCGAATCCACCGTCAAGCGCGACTGGGTCTCCGCCAAAGCATGGCTGTTCCGCGAGCTCTCAAAAGGAGCGGCCAACCCCGCAAAGCCATGAAGACCGGGCCGTCGGAATCGGCGCCAGCCGCACGCTGGAAGCGAGTCAAAGAGGTCTTCGACCGCGCCCTCGATCTTCCACGCAGCGAACTGACCGGCTACCTCGATGAGGTCTGCGGCTCCGACGCCGCCCTCCGCGCTGAAGTTCTTTCGCTCATCTCCGCGCTCGGAGAAGCCGGATCGTTCCTTGAAGAGGCCGTCGTCGACCTCTCCAAACCGAAATCCGCCGCCGGCCGCCAAATAGGCCCCTATCGCCTCGAGTCGCTACTCGGTCAGGGCGGCATGGGCGAAGTCTACTTATCCACCCGCGAAGTCGACGGCTACCATATGCCCGTCGCGCTGAAGCTGATTCGCCACTCGGCCGTCACGCCAGGCGCCCTCCGCCGCTTCCGAATGGAGCGCCAGATCCTGGCCCGCCTCCATCACCCGGGCATCACCCAACTGCTCGACGGAGGCATCACCGACGATGGATTGCCGTTCCTCGTCACCGAATACGTCGAGGGTACGCCGCTCGATAAATGCGCCCAAACGCGCGCCATGGACCTCCGCCAGCGCCTCGAAGCTTTTTTGGCAATTTGTGACGCCGTCAGCTACGCCCACCGCCAACTCGTCGTTCATGGCGACCTGAAGCCGGGGAACATCCTCCAGTGCCCTTCCGGTGGCATCAAGCTGCTCGACTTCGGCATTTCCCGTCTTCTCCATACCGGCGAAGACACCACGGAAGCCAAGCCTGGCGGAACCACCCAACCCGCCATGACCCCAGCCTGGGCCAGCCCCGAGCAGCTCCGCGGCGAGCAAGCCGCCATCTCTTCGGACATCTACTCGCTCGGCCGCATTCTCTACTACCTCCTCACATGGGAACACGCCATGCCAATGGGGCAGATGGCTCCGCTGCAATACTACGAAAAGTTGCAAAAGGAAGTACCCATCCAGCCGAGCCAGCGCGCCGCCAATCGGCAACTGGAGGGCGATCTCGACAACATCGCCTTGAAAGCCGTTGAATTCGAAACCTCCGAGCGTTATCAGTCTGTCGAGGCTCTCGCCGAGGACGTGCGCGCCCACCTGCAGTCGCGCCCCATCTCCGCGCGCGCTCACACCTGGACCTACCGCACCCACAAGTTCATCCGCCGCAACCGCCTCGTTGTCCTTGCCACTGCCGCCGTTGCGCTGGCCTTGATCGGCGGCCTTGCTATGACGCTTTGGCAGGCGCGTATTGCCCGGCTCAATTATGAACGCGCCGAACGCCGCTTCCAGGACGTACGCCGTATCGCGAACACCTTCATCTTTGAAACCGATGACGCCATCGCCCGCCTGCCCGGCTCCACCGCCGTCCGCGGCACCATGGTTCGCAGCTCCCTTCAGTATTTGGACAGTCTCGCGCAGGAGTCCAGCGACGATCCATCCTTGCAGGAGGACCTCGCCAATGCATATGAAAAAGTGGGCGACGTCCAGGGCCGTCCCGGCGCCATGAACCTCGGAGGCACCGCCGCTTCCCTCCAGAGCTACCGCAAAGCCGAAGGTATCCGCCGTACCCTCCTGACCAGTGCACAGAACGATACCGAGCGGGAAGCGCGCGAAGAAGCCCTCGCCAACACCCTCATGCGCATCAGCTCCATTCTCCGCGCCACAGGCGATGGCAAGCAGGCGCTCGATGCGGACCGTACCGCGCTCGAGATGCGCCGCCGCCTACTCGATCGCAAGCCCTCTGACATCTCGCGCCAGCGCAATGTCGCCTCGAGCCTCACCGCCACTAGCGCCAGCCTCTCTCTGCTGGGCGCCTTCCAGGGTGTTCTCGAACTTCGCCGCGAAGGCTTGGCGATTTATGAGGAACTGGCCCGGCGCAACCCCGGTAGCGATGACGATCAACAGGGCCTCGCCTTGGCCCATACCCGCATGGCGAGTATCCTGCTGCACGAGAAGGATCTCAAAGGAGCCATCACACACTACCGCGAAGCGCTCCGGATTCAAACGGCGCTCAACACCGCCCATCGCGGCCAGACTCAGTTTCAGGTGGCCCTCGGTCTGGCCCATTCCAATCTCGGCAATGCCCTCCGCGTTTCGGGCGATTTGAAGTCGGCACTCGCATCTCTCTCGCTTGCCGCCCAACAGTTCGAGCCCCTCGTCAATGCCGATGCTAACGAAGTCCGCGCCCGCACACTGCTCGCCACCGTCAGGCTCCGCGAGGCCAAATGCTGGAGCGATTTGAACGACGCCACTCGCGCCGCCCGCATGCTCCGTTCCGTTCTCGAGGAGCGCCGCATGCTGGCTGAGCGGAACCCCGCCAATTCCGGGGCGCGCGGCGAAGTGGCGGAGACGCATGGGGTCCTCGGCGACGTCGCGCTGCACGCCAAGCAATACGCCGAAGCCATCTCACAATACGAAACGGCGCTCTTCCTCTTCGGCGAGCTGGAAAAAGAGGGTAAGGCTAACACCGCGGACCGCGAAGAATCGGCGCGCATCAACAAGAGGCTGGCGGAAGCCAGGCAGAAGAAGAAGTGAAGCGGTTGTGGCGCCGCGTGGCGCCATTCCTCGTGAAGGTGGTCCTGGGATTTTACGCGTTTTGGATAGGGTCACTTATCCTCTTACGTTGGGTCGACCCGCCGACAACCGGGGTACAAATCCAGCGCCGCGTCGAATCCTGGTTTCGCACAGGACCCTATGCGAAGCGCTTCACGCCCGTTCCCTTAGCCAGGATTTCGCCCCATCTCCGCCATGCCATTGTCGCCGGCGAGGATACGCGCTTCTATACCCACTGGGGCCTCGATCTCGGCGCCATGGCCGATGCCGCAAAGGACGCAACCGGCAATCGCCGGCGCCTCCGCGGAGCATCGACGATCACTCAGCAGTTGATCAAGAATCTCTTCTTCACCACTCACGGGAATCCCGTACGCAAGGTGGTGGAGTGGACGTTGGCGCCAGCCGCGGACTTTATCCTCGGCAAGGACCGAATTCTGGAACTCTACCTGAACCTCATCGAATGGGGACCCGGCGTCTACGGAGCCGAAGCGGCCTCGCGCTACCACTACCGTGCTCCGGCATCATCTCTATCCCGGGACCAGGCCGCGCGAATGGCGGCTTGCGTCCCCGCTCCCCGGCGCCGCCGCCCGGCATCCATGGACCAATACGCCGCGATCATCGACACCCGAATGCGCCAGATGGGGTATTAAGATGGAAATAAGATGGCCTCGGTCCCACAGCCCCGCCTAAGCCCCGATGAGTATATTGCCCTGGAGCAGCGACTCGGCATCAAGCACGAGTACCACGATGGGCAAGTGTTCGCCATGTCGGGCGCGTCGGCACTTCATGCTCGACTGCAACTGAGGATTGGCGGCCTTGTCGACGCCAGAATAACTGGAACACCCTGTACGGCCTATTCCGCGGACTTCCGTGTCGTGATTGAGAAGGCGGACATGGCCACTTATCCGGATATATCCATCATTTGTGGACGAGTACAGCCAGCGGCAGCGTTCAAGCACTCCTGCACCAACCCAGTCACATTGATCGAAGTCCTCTCTCCGAGCACCGAGCGCTACGATCGCGGCGCGAAGTTCGAGCAATACCGTAAGCTCGATTCGTTGCGGGAATACGTCTTGGTCTCCCAACACGAGGTCGCCATCGACCTTTTCCGCCTGGAAAATGGCCATTGGGTCCTCTACCCCCTGCGCGGCGAGGACGCGGTCCTTTCCTTAACTTCCGCTGCCATCGAGATCCCGCTCCGCGACATCTACCGCGACGTAAACTTCGCAGACGCCGATACGGAACCATTTTGACTTGACTGCGTACTGATAGGGCCATGCCATCGCCAAAAGCATCCAGCGAACCAGCGAGGACGCGCTGCTCGTAGTACATGGGTCACTCTATCCTGCGCCGCACCGGCTGGGGCTTGGCGCCCGCCGCGGCTCGTCATGGCGATGAAGCGGACCCGCGAAGTCTGGGTGTGGCAGCGCGTTGATGTCGAAGTTCATCACGCCCGTCGCGATCAATGGCCGGAGGTTGGGGATGCAGCGGCTGCTGCTGTCGTTGCTCGGGGTGCTGTCGGGGCTCGGCCTGACGCTCTGTGTGCTTGGCATTTATGGGTTGGTGGCGAATTGTTCACGGAGTGTCGGCGAGGGGGCGGTCACGCTACGGAACGACTGAGGTGCCTACGGTGACGGCGCAGTTGTCGGACTCGTCGGACTCGGGAACTCCTCCGGTCGAGTCGGCACAAACGCGAACCCGGTAGGTGCCTGCTACCGTTGTCTGGGGGACTGTCAGCGTCGCGGACGCGGAACTGGAGCTTCCGGCGATCAAGTTGGCTGGGACAGTTCTGGTTCCCAGAAGGACGAGCGCACCGGTGGCCTGGTTCTGCAGTTGGTAGCGGACGGTGAACCCGCTGTCGGCCCGTTCGTCGCCTTCGTTGCGGGCGGTGGCGGATAGCGAGAACGTGGTCCCGCGAACCAGCGTAGTGGGCGGCGCCTGGATGGCGGTGATGCGAAGGTCCGGCTGGGGCTTGACGATGCCGTGCTCGCGGTAGACCTCGGCAATCCGGTTAATGCTGGCCGGTTCCATCTCGCGCAAGCCGTCGAAGAGCTCGTGGATGGAGGTGGGGTGGTTGTGGAAGAGGTCGCTGGAGGGGTCGAAGTTGCGGACTACATTCCAGATCTCGGCGAAGGACATATCGAGGTTGTCGCGGCGGCCGGCGCCTTGGGTACCCTGGTCGTCATCGGCGGAGTCGGTGAGGTCCCAGAGGATAGCGGCGATGACGCCTTCGACGTTGTCCAACTGGCTGGCGGCCAGGTTCAGTGTCGGGATGGTCTCGAACTGCATCATGGTGGGTCCGTAGCCGTCCTCGGCGTTGTGCCGGGCGTGGAGGAAGGCTCCGAAGAAGTTGGGCCAGCCTTCGGTCCAGGAGATGCGGCCGTTTTCGGGCTGGAAGAGGCAATGGCCGGGGTCGGGGTCGTCGCAGATGCCGTTGTCGTAGTCCGGGCTGGGGCTCTCGGCCTTGGTGCTAAGGATGTGGTGGCCGTACTCGTGATAGATGGCGCCTTCCTCGCCGAAGGGGACGTCGGAGGTGAGCGTGATGGAGTCGAAGGCTGGCTGATAGAAGGTGCCCTGGCCGGGGAAGTGGACAGTCACTTTGGACATGCTCTCGTCGAGGGTGGCCATGAACTGGTGGGCGCGCATTATGATGTTGTGAGCCTGGAGGGCGCCGCGGTTCGAGTTGACTGTGAGCGTGTTGAAATTCAGGTCGCCGCCGGCAAAGTTCTGGCGGGTGGTGGTCCGGAAGGTGTAGCTGCCGGCGAATGTGTTGTCAGGCATGACTTCGACGATGTCGTTGTTGAGGACGAGGCGGACGAAGAGGTCGGGGCCGTCGAAGAGGTCGCCGCAGTCGGCGGAGAGGGCGAAATCGCCGTTGGCGTTGGTGGTGCCGCGGGCGCAGCGCTCATCGCCTAGAGATGGCAATGGGTTCTCATTCCAGAGCTCGACGGTGGCGTTGCGGATGCCCCGGCGGATGCTGTTGTCATCGAGGTAGGTGAAGCGGCCGAAGGCGTTGATGGCGACGGTGGCCGAGCGCTGGCCTTTAGAGTTCAGCGCGGGGGCCTCGCGGACGACGTTCTGTTTGTAGGGCCGGCCGGGGATTTGCGGCTCGTTGGCGTCGGCTGGTTTGGCGGACTGGATGCCGGACTCGAACCGGGCTTCGACCGGTTCGCCGTTCTCTTCGGCAGTGGACATTTCGGGGAACTGTCCGCCCATGCGGTCCGGGTTTAGCGACGTCTTGTATTCTCTGGCGTTGGGGATACGAAGGGTGGCTTCCAGGGCGCCGGGCTCGTCGGTGAGCGGGATGGCTCGCATTTGGAACTCGATACGCTGGCCGGCTTTCAAAGAGCCGACCCACTGGGTGGCGCCTTCGATGACCTGCCAGCCGGCGGGCGGTTTGAGATTGTATTCGGCCTGGCTTACGTCGGCCGCGGCTTGGAGGACGACGTAGATTGTGGATGGCTCGCCGCGGCGAACGGCGTCGGCGCTGGCGAGGGTGACTTTAGCGGGCGGGCCGATGTGGGCCTGCAGGGAAATACATGTGAGGGCAGCGGCGATTCGAAATATGAGTTTCATAGCGTTCATACCGAAACGCTCCGAAACTCCCGGTTCCCCTTAGCCGCTTTGGCGGCATTTACAAAACATTTGCAAGTCGTTTATAAGCCCCCGATTTCTTTTGCAATTTTGGCGGCTTCGGTGGCGGGGGTGCCCTCGTTGCGGTTGGTGAGAAGGATGACCACGAGCTTCTTATCCGGGTAGCGGAGGAGGGCGTTGCGGAAGCCGCGGGTTTCGCCGGTGTGGCTGATGACGCGCTGGCCGTCGCGGGTTTCCCGGCGCCAGCCGAAGCCGTAGTTGGTGGGCGTGCTGTCGTTGAGCCTGGCGGAGGTCCAGCTTTGCGTCAGCGTCTGGCAGTCCAGCAGGGTGCACTGGTCGAGAGCGCGGACCCATTTGGCGAGGTCGGTGATGCTGGAGTAGATGCCGCCGTCGCCGAGGACCGCGCTGGTGGCCGACTGGTCGTTGCGCTTCCAACCGTCCGGGGTTCGCGAATGGCCGTACGCCCGGTTCTTGATGGTGTCCTTCCCTTCGACGTGGGCGACGGTGTCCTTCATTCCGAGCGGCTGGAGATGCGGGCCTTGAGGAAGGCGGGGAATGCCTGTTTGGAGGCCTGCTCGACGATGAGGGCGAGGATGGCGTAGGCGGTGTTGGAGTAGCTGTATTTGGCCCCGGGAGCGAAGAGCAGGGCGTTCTGCTTTTGGACGAAGGCGAGGACGTCGGCGTCAAGGAGCTGGGGCCTGGAGTCGGGAACGTCGTTGTCGTAATCGGGCAAGCCGCTGGTGTGGGTGAGCAGGTGGCGGATGGTGACGTCCTTGGCGTAGGCGGGCCAGGCGGGGATGTGTTTGGCGGCGGGGTCGTCGATGGCGAGCTTGCCGTCTTTGGCGAGGAGGAGGATGGCGGTGGCGGTGAATTGTTTGGTGATGGAGGCCAAACGGAAGTTGGTTTTACGCGTTACCTTTCTGCCGGATTGAATGTCGGCAGCCCCTTCGACTACCATCCGGATTGGTTTACCATTCTGGAGGACGATCAGGGCTGAGCCGGGGTCCAGCATCGCTAAAACAATTGGAAGGATAATCATTGGCATGGGAATGATTCAGTTTGTCGCGAACTATGACGATCTGTCATCGGATCGCGGGTACCAGTTTCAGTTTCGGTGCGATAAATGCGGGAACGGATATACGTCCCGATTTATCTCGTCGAAGATGGGGATGGCCGGGACTCTTTTGCGAACGGCGGGATCGCTATTTGGCGGCTGGGCTGGGACCGCGGGGGCGAACAGCTATGACGTGCAGCGCCTGGCGGCGGGGCCGGAGCACGATTCGGCGTTGCGGCAGGCCATGGAGGAGGGCAAGGAGTACTTCCATCAATGTACGCGGTGCGGGAAGTGGGTGTGCCCGGAGGTTTGCTGGAACGAGAAGGCCAACCTGTGCGGGGAGTGCGCTCCCGATTTCGAAGAAGAGTTGATCGCCAACCGGTCGCAGGCGATGGCCGAGGCGGCCCGGCAGCAGTTGCAGGAAAAGGCGATGCAGCAGAACTATGTCGGCCAGGTCGATATGAGCCCGAGCGCCAGTTACGCGGCGGCGGGGGCGGATGAGCGGCCTGGTTCGACGCCGGTGTGCTCGAAGTGTAGCGCGGATTTGGGGTCGGCGAAGTTCTGTCCGCAGTGCGGAACGCCGGCGTCGGCATCGACGAAACAGTTCTGTCCGCAGTGCGGGACGGGGGCCGAACGGGGAGCCCGATTCTGTCCGGAATGCGGGGGGAAGCTCGGCGGGTCGAAGTGATATTCTCGTAGGACCATGAGCAATGAAATCACTCGTCGCCATCTAATGGGTGTGTCGGCCGCAGCGTTTGCGGGCGCCCCGGGTTTGTTGTCAGCACAAAATGTGAGCGGCAAGGTCAACGTAGGCTGGATTGGGAGCGGCACGCGCGGGATGCACGTCATGAAGATGATGTACCAAGCGGTGCCGGATTCGGTCATTGTCTCGGGCGTTTGCGATACCTATGCGGGGAATCTGGCCAAAGGGAAAGACCAGATTCAGACGATGGGGAAGAACACGCCGAAGACCTATGTGGATTACAAGGACCTGCTGGCGGACAAGTCGATTGACGCGGTGTTCATTGCGACTCCGGAGCATCTGCACCATGAGATGACGATCGCGGCGTTGCGCGCGGGGAAGAATATCTACGTTGAAAAGCCGCTGGCCCATACGATCGAAGAGGGCCAGGAGATTGTCCGGGAGGCGAAGAAGGCCGGCAAGGTGGTACAGGTAGGGACGCAGAACCGGTCGAATACGCTGTATCAGAAGGCCAAGGATATGGTGGCCAAGGGGATGATCGGCGAGATTCACTATGTCCGGGCGTTCTGGTACCGGAACTCGTTAGAGGATAACCCAGCTTGGCGATATGCGATTCCGGCGGATACGACTGAGTCGAACACGGATTGGAAGAAGTTCCTGGGAACGGCGAAGAGCCGGCCGTGGGACAAGCAGCGTTACCATCAGTGGCGGCTTTATTGGGACTATTCGGGCGGCATTTCGACCGACCTGCTGGTACACCAGACCGACATTACGAACTTCGTTTGCGGGAAGGCAGAGCCGTTGTCGTGCATGGCGTCGGGCGGCATTTACCGGTGGTCCGGGGCGAACGACGACCGCGAAGTGCCGGACACGCTGAGCGCCATTTATGAGTATCCGGACCGTTTCCATATCAACTATTCGTGCTACTTCGGCAATGAGCAGTACGGGTATGGCGAGCAGTTCATGGGGAATGAAGGGACGATCGAGGTGTTGAACCGGCAGACGCTGCGGTTCTACACGGAGAAGTTCCGCGGGAAGCCGCCGGAAGCGGTGAAGGCCCGTCAGGAGTTCACCGAGGATAAGCCGGGGAACGACATTCCGGCGGTGCAGGCGCACACGGCGAACTTCATCAATGCCGTACTGGGTAAAGAGAAGGTGATTGCCCCGGTGGAAGTTGGCCAGCAGGCGGCGGTTTCGGGCCATATGGCGACGCTGTCACTACGTGCTGGCAAGAAGATCCTGTGGGATAGCAAGACGCAGAAGTACCGGTTCGTCTAGGGGAGAAACGCTCGAAATGGCTCAGAACGAGAACAACTCAAGCCGTATTGTGTTTGCGGCGATATTGGCGATTTTTGTCTACGGCGTGATCGCCGCGATGCTGGGCGTCTTGTTGGCGTCGTTCAAGTTAACGCCGGAGCAGAACGGGAACATTGCGCTGGCGCAGGCAATCGGCATGATCATTGCTTCACTTTCCGCGGGTCCGATCATCGACAAGCAGGGCAAGAAGCTGGCGCTGTTGACATCGCTCGGATTGATTGCCGTGTCGCTATTTCTTCTGCGGGGGGCGACGGGCTACGAGATGCAGATGCTGTGGGTGTTCACGCTGGGGCTGGGCGGCGGCATCCTGGTGACGGCGGCGAATGCGCTGGCCGGCGATGTAAACGAAGCGCAGCGGGCCTCGACGCTGAACTTTCTGAATCTGTTCTTCGGACTGGGCGGCATGGCGACGCCGTTGATTGCGGCCTATATTGTGGGCAACGATCCTCAGATGCTGTGCCTGCTGGCGGCGGTGCTGGCGGCGGTGACGCTGGTGGTTCACTTCACGACTCCGATGCCGGGACCGAAGGGCGGTGCCGGCGGCGCGGCGGTGCCGATTGGTGAATTGGCGTCCCAGCCTTCGTTGTGGCTGTTTGCCGGATTCCTGTTCCTCTATGTGGCGGCTGAGATTGGTGTTTGGAACTGGCTGGCGCAGCTTTTGGAGTCGCGCGGGACGGATGCGAAGGCGGCGCAGGGAATTGTCGGCTCCGGGTTTGCCTTCGGCATATTGGTCGGACGCGTGGTGGTGAGCCGGATTCTGATTAAGATCCCGGCGTCCACGGTGCTGTTGGCGAGCGCGGCGCTGATGCTGGTGACGACCTATCTGCTATTGCAGACGACGGATCCGTCGATGGCGTGGGGCACGGTGTTCGCGGCCGGTATTGCCATGGCGCCGGTGTTTCCGACGACGCTGGGCATGGTGGGCGATGCGTTCCCGCGCGGCACGGCGACGGCGATGGGTTTTGTCATCACGTTCGGCTGGGTGGGGCTGGCGGTAAGCTCTCGGATCATTGGAGCGCTGGGTGGGAGCGATCCCAAACAGTTGCCGACGGCGTTGCTGGTGCTACCGGCGGCGAGCGCGTTGATGGTGGTGATCATGCTGGTTCTTCGAGCGATTACGCCGAATAAGTAGAGATTACCGCCCCTCCTTATTGATATTCGATTTTCAACCCTGTAGGCCGCCCGGGCGCGGACACCCCTGTGGATGAAAATTGGGTGCTGAGGGGATAGAATAGCGCGGCGGACGAGCGAAGACCGACGTTCCTTCTGGAGGATGACCACCCCGTTTTTCAACCCGGTCCGGCTGGCGGAAAAGGACCCCGGATTGGTGCCGTTCTACGGCCCGAGAGGCAAAGTGTAAAGCGATACGCCGGCTGCTCGTTTCGCAGATAGGAGTGCGGTGATGATTGAAATCCCTGCGGTACGCGAACGATGCGCTGCGATCGACATCGGCAAGGAAGAGCTGGCGATAGCTCTGATAACGGGTCCAGCCGATAAAGACGGAGAGGTGCAGACACGGACAAGCCAAACGACCGTGCCGGCATTGGAAAGACTCCGAGAGTGGTTTCTCCAGGAAGGTTGCACTAAACACAACGACATAAGTAATTGCGTATGATGCAGGGGCGTGATCTGATAGATGCATGAAAGCACTTCGCATAGCCGATCCAGCGCCTATCATTCTCGGTCTGCAAGATGAGATTCGCCGTTCCGATGAATCGCGCTAC
>Ga0315912_10000931_pt1 | contig 41365 bp, 32 predicted proteins | sample VfabasoilMG_FD_204469 | JGI IMG/M metagenome (GOLD analysis project Ga0315912, IMG submission 204469) | Garden soil microbial communities collected in Santa Monica, California, United States - V. faba soil | ecosystem: Environmental > Terrestrial > Soil > Garden | place: USA: California... | reverse complement strand
ACCACCGTGTCCTGGCCCCGTTTCTTTCTTTACATCTCCATCTTTTACGTCATCGCCAACGCCATCTTCGCTTCCCTCTATGTAGCCGCCGGTCCGGGCTCCATCCAGGGCGGTGAACCGGGTGCGACCTGGCACAACGCCATATTCTTTTCCGTTCAAACGATCGCCACCATCGGCTACGGGCAAATGACGCCCCACGGGACCGCGGCCAACCTGCTGGTGGCCTTCGAAGCCCTATCCGGACTGCTTGGGTTCGCACTCATTACCGGCATTCTATTCGCTCGTTTCTCGCGCCCCTCCGCTCACCTCATTCATAGCGACGTCGCGTTAATAGCCCCCTATCGAGAGATAACCGCCTTCATGTTCCGAGTCGCGAACGGACGCCACAATCAGCTTCTGGATCTCAATGTGACTGTTACGTACAGTTGGATGGACCTTTCCGAGCCCAATCGCCCGATTCGCCGCTTCCGTCAACTTCCACTCGAACGCGATCAGGTCGGCATGCTTCCCACGCAGTGGGTCATCGTTCATCCAATCGACGAAAAGAGTCCATTCTACGCCTGCGGCCAGAACGCCATTGACGCCGCCGATCCCGAAATCTTCGTCGCATTTTCGGCTGTGGAAGAGGTGTTCTCCCAAACGGTCCATGTCCGTTTTTCCTACGCCGATAGCGACATCGTTTACGGAGCGAAGTTCGCCGATCTCTTTGGCACGACCGCGGAAGGGATCCTCACCATCGATCTGGCAAAAATCAGCGCCTACACACCCGCCGTACTTCCCTCGAACTAGGCGGGATTATGGCAGAAGTTGCACTCGTTGGACGCCTTCTGTTCGTCGTGGCAGCTCATGCAGGAGTTCATATCGATCGGTTTTTCCTTCACCGTCACGTCCAGCGCGCCGACATCGCCGTGGCACCTGGCGCAGTTGGCGGACTTGGCATGCACTTTATGAGAAAACCAGACGTAATTGGGCAGCTTGTAGACGCGAACCCAAGGCACAGGCTCCTTCCGCTTCGCAAACTCGGCCAACTTTTGAATTGCCGGTGAATCCTTCTTCACGGCCGTGTGGCACTGCATGCAAATGGATTCGGCCGGAAAGGTGGCCGCCTCGCCCTTGCCGGGAGCCGAATGGCAACCGGTGCACTGGAGACCCAGGGCGATATGCTTTTTGTGGCTGTAGGGAATCGGCTGCTCTGCCGCAGCTAAGACAAACAGGCTAAGGAAGAGCAAACGCAACGTATCCGTCTCCTGATTTCGTGGTCATCCGGCCGCCGCCGCCGCACGCGATCACGACGTACTGCTTCCCATTCACAGAATACACCGCCGGGGTGGCGTAGCCGCCCGCCGGCAGCTTGGTTTCGAACAGAATGGCGCCGGTCTTCGCATCGTAGGCTCGGAACATCTCATCCCTGGTCGCTCCGATGAAAAGCAGTCCGCTAGCCGTAACCGCCGGCCCGCCCATATTTTCGGTGCCGACTTCGCGCGTGGTCTGGTCGTGTTTTCCAAATACCTTCTGCCACACGAAATCGCCCTTGTTCAGGTTTATGGCGGTCAAGAGGCCCCATGGCGGTTTCGATCCGGGGTTGCCCTTCTCATCGCGAATCTTCGTGTAGCCCTTTAATGCATATGGATATCCGGCATTGGCGGGCGCGTCGATCAATTGATGAATCGATGCCAACGCCTGCGAATTCACATACAGGACCCCCGAAGGATCCCACGCCGCGCCGCCCCACAGTCCGCCTCCGAGTGTGCCCGGAAATACTACCGATCCCTGGCGGCTCGGCGGCACGTACAAACCTTCGTTCTTCAAATCCGCCAACTGTTTATTGACCTGCGCCGTCGCTTCCGGCGATAAGTCCGTAGGTTCAAATTTCTGGGCCGCAAAGGGAGGCGGCTTTAGCGGAATGGGTTGCGTCTTCGAGGTTACCTCGCCCGGAATGGTAGACGCCGGAAAGGGCCGCTCTTCCACCGGTAGCAGTGGCTTCCCAGTCTCGCGGTCCAGCACGAAAACGAAGCCCTGCTTGGTAATCTGCGCCACCGCGTCTTTGCCGTTCCAGCGGATTAGATTCGGATTCGCCGGCAGATCCCAATCCCACACGTCATGATGCAGCGTCTGGTAATGCCAGATGCGCTTGCCCGTCGCCGCATCCAGCGCCACAATGGCATTGCCGAAAAGGTTGTCGCCGACACGATCGCCGCCATAAAAATCGAATGCGGGCGAACCCAAGCTTACGTACACAACGCCGCGTTTTTCATCCACGCTCATCCCGCCCCAGTTGTTCGCGCCGCCGATGGTTTTCCACGCGTCTTTCGGCCAGGTCTCATACCCGAACTCGCCCGGATGCGGGATGGTGTGAAAAATCCACCGGCGTTTGCCGGTGCGGACATCGTAGGCCCGAATGTGCCCCGGCGCCGCGGTGCGCGGGCCTTCGCCCACGCTCGATCCCATGATCACCAAATCCTTGTAGATAACGCCCGGAGTGGTCGCGCCGCTGAACGCGCCTGGCGAATCGCGATCCAGATCCTTCGTCATGTCGATGCGCCCATCGGTACCGAACCCCGCCACCGGCTTGCCGGTCTTGGCATCTAACGCGTAAAGCAGCGTCCCGGCCGAAAACAGAATCCGCTTGTCCGCCCCCGACTCCCAATACATCACGCCTCGATTCACGCCACGAGACCGCGCGTCCACGGGGTCGAATCGCCAGAGTTCCTTGCCAGTCGCCGCGTCGAGGGCAACGGCCATCAAGGTAGGAGTCGTCGCGTACAGCACGCCGCCGATCACTGTCGGCGTGCATTGGATCATGGTTCGCCCGCGCGCGTCGGCATCGCCCGAGTGAAACTCCCAAGCGACCTTCAACTTCCCCACGTTGGCTTTCGTGATCTGTGTGAGGGGGGAATATCGATTCCCGTCATTCCCCCCGGACCACGTCCGCCAATCCGTCTGCGCACTTAATACACCCGCCGCCAACAAGAACAGTCGAATTACCAAGGCATCGTCCTCTTCGTGAATTTCCGGCCTCTTTCGGCCGCTTCCTGTCCACCAGAGCCAATCTTAACGCCTTCCTTGATCATCTCTTCGACGTCATTGGGCCGCACCGTATTCAGGAATGCAATCTTGTTGGCCTGGCACGCCTTGAGCACCCGTTTCCGCGCACCCGCCATGTCCGGATGCAACTCGTTATTGGCGCCGTGGCCATCGGGCAGCTTTAATGACAGCCCCATGTCGCCGGGTCCCCACTCGGCAAAGCCGATGCCGGGCACCGCGGCCACCTTTTCCGCATTGGCCAGCGCAAATCGGTCTTCAATCTTCAGACCCAGCAAAAACTCCCCTTCGGGATTCAAGGGCCATGGGTCGGCTTTCTTCTTGTACTCTGCCGCCGATAGACCCCAAATCTGCGAGGGCGAGCCCTGGCTGCCATTACCCAACATTCCTTCGGGCAGCCCTGCCACGGGCTTGGAATCCACGTACCGGCACGCCGCAACGAACATCTTGATGGCCTCCGGGTCGCGCGCATGGCACAGCAGGATTCCGTGAATCCCGGTTAATAGCACCTGCTGCACCACCCAGAAATTGGCCTCCATATGTGCCTTGCTCACACCCAGCACGGGGAGCGTCGCAATGACGGCCGGCGTCCGGTGACCGCTCTTGGTGGGCCCGCCATCGATCAACCCCCGCATGAAATTCCGCAGGGCGCTGAAATCCAACTGGCCGTGTTCCATCTCATAGTTGATGTAGTCCGCCCAGGTCTGCGCCATCTTCTTGCCTTCGTCATAGCCGGAGCCACCGCGCGCGCCGGTGTAGTAGATCGGCTGCCCTTGCTCCAACAGCTCGATGGCTTTGTTGATTCGCTTCGGTTTCGGCGGCTGGGCGGTCAATGGGGACGCCAGCAGTGGGAGGGAAAGCAGTGTGCGTCTTTTCATGGGGACATCTATATCACAATAGAAAGAATGTCTCGATGGCTACTGCTCCTCTCCGCACTTTCTGTGTCCGCACAGGACTTCGACGCAATCCTGGCCACGATCAAGGCCGACCAGGCCTGGACGCTGGAACAGCAAATCAGTATTTGCGAAATCCCCGCGCCGCCTTTTAAGGAAACTGAGCGTGGCAAGGAGTTTGCGCGCCGCCTTTCAACTCTCGGACTCCAGGACATCCGCACGGACAGCGAAGGCAACGTCATTAGCCGCTGGCCCGGTTCGCAGGCGCCGAAACCGTTGATCGTCTTCAGCGCCCATCTGGATACCGTTTTCCCCGAAGGCATGGATGTCAAAGTGAAGCGCGAAGGCACGAAATTTAAGGGGCTGGGCATTGGGGACGACTGCCGGGGCTTGGCGAGCGTCCTCACCGTCGCCCGGGCGTTTCAAAAGCACAACGCCAAGTTCAATGGCACAATCCTGTTCGTCGGTACGGTCGGAGAAGAAGGCCAGGGCGATCTGCGCGGCGTCCGCCACCTGTTCAACAAGGAGCTGAAGGGACAGATTGACGCCTTCATCTCCGTCGACGGCACCGGCACCGGGCTTGCGGCTCGCGGCGTCGGCAGCAACCGCTACCTGGTCACCTACAAAGGACGCGGCGGCCATAGCTATGGCGCGTTCGGCATGCCCAATCCCGCTCATGCCATGGGCCGCGCCATTGCGCGCATTGCCGATTTACAAGTCCCGACGTCGCCCAAGACAACGTTCAACATCGGGCGCGTGGAAGGCGGCACGAGCGTCAACTCCGTGCCGATTTCAGTGAGCATGGAAGTCGATATGCGCAGTGAATCGGCTAAGGAACTTGCCACGCTCGACGAACGCATGCGGGCCGCGTTTCAGTACGGTATCGACGCCGAAAAGCAACGTTGGCCCAACTCCAAAGCGCCGCTCGATCTCGAAATCAAAGTCATGGGCCTGCGCCCGGCCGCAGAGCCACCGGATTCATTGCCGATCGTTCAGAAGGCCCTCGCCGCGGCCAAGTCGATCGGCATTACGATCTTCGCCACGCGGTCGGGCTCGACGGATTCAAACATCCCCATGAGCCTCGGCATTCCCGCCATTACCATCGGCGGCGGCGGTGGAGCCCAAGGCTCACATTCCATCGACGAATCCTACGAGGACACACCCGACTCCTACAAAGGCCCGCAATGGGCCGCTCTCATTCTCAAAGCCCTAACCGAAAAATGATCCACATTCAGAACAGCCTTACGCCCGCGGCGCTGCTGCCGCGCATTGAAAAACTCTGGACCGCCTCGGCGGCGAAAATCCGCTCGCTGGAAAGCTCCTGGCAGCCGGCAGCCGGCGCACCGGTCTTCACCGTCAATGGCCGCTACACTTCGCGCGGCTGGACGGAATGGACCCAGGGCTTCCAGTTCGGCGCCTCAATCCTCCAATACGACGCCACGGGCGAGGAGTGGTTTCTCAATCAGGGCCGCCGGCGAACCGTGGAACTCATGGCTCCGCACATCACCCATGTCGGCGTGCACGATCATGGGTTCAACAACGTTTCCACTTATGGCAATCTGCTGCGCTTGATGGACGAAGGCCGCATCGCCTACAACGAATGGGAGCGCCAGTTCTACGTGCTCGCGCTCCAATGCACCGGCGCCGTGCAGGCCGCGCGGTGGTCCACCATCAAGGGCGGCGGAGGCTACATCTATTCCTTCAACGGTCCCCACTCGCTGTTCGTCGATACGATTCGATCGCTCCGCGCCCTGGCCATCAGCCATAAACTCGGACATGTTCTGATGGGCGAGAACGATCAGAAAATCTCACTGCTTGACCGCCTGATCGATCACGCCCGCGCCACCGCCGACTATAACGTCTTCTACGGCAACGGCCGCGACCACTACGACACGCTCCCCGGCCGCACCGTTCACGAAGTGGTCTTTAACCGGAACGACGGCAATGCCCGCTGCCCCAGTTCGCAGCAGGGTTATTCGCCCTTCACCACATGGACGCGCGGACTCGCCTGGGCCATGCTGGGCTTCGCCGAACAGCTTGAATTTTTTGCCGGCACCGGACACGAAGCGCCGGCCTTCATGCGCAAAGCCGCGCAGGCAACCTGCGATTTCTACATCGCCAACACCCCCACTTGCGGCGTGCCCTACTGGGATACCGGCGCCCCCGGCCTCGCGCATCTCCCTCATCACAACGACTATCCCGCCGACCCCTTCAATCACTTCGAGCCCGTCGACTCTTCGGCCGCCGCTATCGGCGCGCAGGGCCTGCTCCGTCTGGGTCATTTGCTTGATGCCGATAACTACACCCAGGCCGGCCTCACCGTAGCGAATACCATCTTTGACGAGCCCTATTTAAGCACCGATCCCAATCATCAGGGCCTGCTCCTCCACGCCGTTTATCATCGTCCCAACGGCTGGGACAACATTCCCGACGGCCAGCGTGTGCCTAACGGCGAGTCTTGCATGTGGGGCGACTACCACGCGCGCGAACTGGCGCTCTACATTCAGCGGCTGGCCGAGAAGAAGCCGTATCTTACTTTTTGGAGTTAGCGGCCGGCAGCAGCGCCGTCCAATCGCTGAGGAACTGCATGGATACTTCTTCCGGCTCATCGGTGGAGAGCAGCAGCACTCGTCCGTCTTTGGCGATTGTTCCAATTTTTCCGAACCCCGATGACTGCGGAGCTCCGGACGCGAATAGAAGCGCCGGAGGGCCCAGAACCGGGGTGCCGCCCGGCCCTGGACTTACGCTGTGGCAGACCAGCGCGTCGCGCAAGCGGTCCGCCCCGCAAAGCCTCCGGCCATCGGCAGAGAAGAATATTCCGGCCAATGGCATCGTCACGTTCCCGGATTGAATTACTCCTGCGGGTCGATCCGGAGTCCAAGGCACGAAACGGCCTCCTGCGTTTTCGAGCGGAACGAAAACAAATTTGCCGTCGGGTGTAAACCGTGCCTGCGTTCGAACGATCGAAATACGGGAAGCGAACGTCATCCAAACCTCCGGTTTCGAGACCTGTCCAGCTGTCGGCCGGGTGGATAGGTGCAGATAGACTTCTCCGGCGTTTTGCGATGGTCCGAAAAGCAGGTGTTCCCCGTCGGGCGAAATATCCATCAACGTCAACGGCACGGGGCTTGTACCGATTGTCTCGGGCTCACTGCTACCGTCGGTGGCGTGGCGCACAATATTTGACGAGCCATTCGCATGCGCCACCTGGTAGTAAATCATTTTGCTGTCGCGGGACCAGACGACTCCTTGTCCAACATTCACTGTCGGCGCACTCAGTCTTCTGGAGTTTCCCGACCTTGCGTCGAAAAGGAACACGCCCTTCAATGGAAAGCCAGCCACCGCAGCTACCTGCTGCTCATCAGGCGACAAGAGAATTTCGTTCGATGCGAGCTTGTCACCGAGCGTAGCCAGTACGCTGCCATCGGCGGCGTGCCAACGGATCCGATAGATCGGCGCCGCCGTAAGATTCCGCCGGAATACAATTCTGCCGTTCTCGCTTACCTGTACGGCTATACGCCGCGTCGTAAATGAATTGGTGCCAACGGCGTCCACGAGCTGCACTATCTCGCCTGTTTGGGTGCCGGTCGCTGGGTCCACCGGCGCTGCAAGTAGACGGGGAACGCCGGACGTCGAATAGAACATATACCACTGCCCGTTGTGGGGATGCCGTGCGTACTGAACTTGAAATGGCGTATCAATAATGCGAACTGGCGCCCCGCCTTTCAACGATCCGCGATAGAGGGCCCGTGATTCCGACGCCGCCGCGCCGGACGTAAAAACAAAGTCCGCCCCCTCCGGCAGAAACATGGGGTGGCTCGCGACCTCTCCGGAAGGAAGTTCTAATGGAATTTCCCGGGTAGTCCCGTTAGCAATATTTAGATACCAAATTTTGCCGGCGGTGGCGTAGAGGATCTCCCCGGATTTGGCCGAGCCTCTCCAGGAGGCACCCCACGGCTGCGGCGCGTCGGCCAGCGTTCGAAGCTCGTCCGACGTTACTGCCTGCATCCGAAGCTTGCCCTGCTGGAAAAAGCCGATTGCTTCTGAATCACCGGACCAAAACGGCAAAATCGCCCCTTCCGTTCCCGGTAAGCGGCGGGGCCGCAGTTCGCTCAATCGCCGCAACAGCAAGCCCTCCGGTGAGTCCCAAACCACCATGGAACCTTCCGGGTTGATCGGCACCATCGTCCGTGAACCCACAAGCGTCGTCCGCATGACAAAAGGGGGCTCCTGCCGGGACGCCGATCGTTGCCAAAGTACGCCCAAGGCGGCCGCCAGAAAAGCCAGAACAGCCGTCCCAACCATCCAACCGATTGGCTTTCGCGGCGCCGGCATGGGTCCCGCTTCCGGAGATTCCACCCAAGCATCCCCCAAGTCGCGCAACCGTTTCTTGCGGTCACGTACCAGGCAGCGCTCCATCAGCCGCCGCAACCCCGGCGGCGTATTCGCCGGCAGGAGACTCCAATCGATCTCGCCCCGAAGCACCTCCGCCAAAACATCGCTCACCGTCTCGCCGGCAAATAGCGGCTTCCCGGTCAATAGTTCGAACAACACTACGCCGAGCGACCAGATATCCGCCCGCTTGTCCACGGCCTGCCCGCGCGCTTGTTCGGGCGACATGTAGGCTGCCGTCCCCATGATCAGTCCCGCTTCGGTCGATCCGATCGTAAGCGTCGGCGAATTCGCGGACGATTGCGCCGCCGTCTCCACCGTCTTGGCGATGCCGAAGTCGAGAACCTTGACGGTCCCTTCGGGAGTGACCTTGATATTGGCCGGCTTCAGATCCCGATGGACGATTCCTTTTTCGTGCGCGGCATCCAGCGCCTCGCTAATTTGCCGCGCATAGTTCAAAACAGTCGCGGGCGGCAGCGGACCTTGCAGCGTCTCACCCTCCACCAGTTCCATAACCAGCGCCCGCTCCTCCACGCCGTAAATCGCGGCGATGTTGGGATGATTCAGCGCCGCCAGCACCTGCGCTTCCCGCGTGAATCGTGCCAATCGGTCCGCATCGTTGGCGAAGGAATCCGGCAGCACCTTGATAGCGACTTCCCGATGCAGCTTCGTATCCGTCGCGCGATAAACCGCGCCCATTCCGCCCTCTCCGAGCTTGGAAACGATACGGTAGTGAGCGATGGAGGCGGGGGGAGCCATCGTGGGTCGGTACCCGCGATATTACCACCAGTTATCCGGCAACCCGCTCCACAGTCCAGAAGGCCGCCGCGCACGCAATCAACAACGACGCCGGAATCACCACGCGGCGGCGGTACCACGCTCTCTCCGCGAATTGCCAGCCCACCAGCCCAAACGCCAGGGCGATCACCAACAGTTGCCCCAGTTCCACGCCCAGATTGAACGTCAATAACGCGGTCAGAAACTCTCCGCGCGGCAGGCCAAGTTCGGTCAATACTCCGGCAAAGCCCATTCCATGTAGCAGCCCGAATCCGAACACCAGAGTGACGCGCCACGGTTTCAACTCGGTCAAAAACAGGTTCTCGATCGCCACGTACGCGATGGAAACGGCGATCATCGGTTCCACAATCGATGGCGGCACGCTGAGGTATCCGTAGATACTCAAGCCCAAAGTAATCGAATGCGCCACCGTGAACGCCGTCACCTGCAGCAGCACACTTCTCGGCTTGTTACTCAGCAGATAGATCCCCAGCACAAACAGCATATGGTCTAGCCCGTAAGGCAAAATGTGCGTGAAACCCAATGCGAGATACTGCCACGCAATCTCCCACCGTGAAGGCGGGGTCGTGATCACAATCGGCAGCGGCGCGCTCGGCACACTCCCTTCAAGCCAATAAGTCTTCCCGCCCGCTTGCAGCGAATACGTAGTAAATACCCAGCCAAACTGAAAAGTAAACGCTGTCGCCCTGGCGGGCCGCTGGCCGATCAATCGGATCAGCACGCCCGTATCGGCCAGCATCGAAAACTCTATCGACGGCCGGACTTCAACACCGTCAAACGCCAGCCTCATGCGTGCGCGCAACGCTTCCTGATAGCTCTCAAAAGTCCCGGCCCTGCCTGTCCGTGCCGCGAGCTTTTCCAACAGCGCCGCGGAATCGGTTTCGATCTCCACCGAATAACTTCCGTCGGCTGGGAATACCGCCTTCACGCGCGTCGTGCCGATCTCATGCGCCCCGGCCGCTATCCCAACCGCCAACAGCAATCGAAGCAGTATCACTTCCCCTCCAGTCCGAAGGTCAACGACGCCCAGTAGCTCGCCCACTCTTCCCCCGCCGGGACCATATGTACCGCTTTCACCATCCACATGCCGCCGCCCTTCAATTCCAAACGCACCCGTCCATCCTTCCCGGTCCGGGCCGATACCTTCTCTCCACGCCGGTTCATCGCCACGACTAGCGCACCGGCCAACGGACGGTTCTCGTAGAGCAACCGCAACGGAAGCGCACTACCGCCCAATGCATGCGGATTCCGCTCCGCTAATAGCTCCAATTGGAACCCCAGCAACTGGTCCCCCGCGCCAGCCACCAGGCTCTTCGCGCAACGCGAAAACTGTTCTCGCGCCGCCATTCCGCTTTGCTTCCGCCGTGCGCGCTCGGCCAGCAGACTCTCCAGCCCCTCTTCCTTCAAATACAAGTTGAACTTCTCCGCGTCGAGTTCCACCAGGCTGGGATGGCTCCAATATCCGATCACCGCCTCTCCGCCTCGAACATAACCCGCCGGGTCGCTCCCTTCCCGCCCCATCACGGTCCGCCGCCCCGCCCCATCCACCACCACAAATTCCCGGATCAATCGTGAACTGCGCGGAATCGGATCGCCCAACAGTTCTTGACCGACGCGAAGCTTGATTGCCACCGTTTGCCCTGCCGCCGGCCAAAACGTGGCGGGCTCAATCCACATATCATGCCCCTGCAATGAAAGCGCCGCCAACAAATACACCACTCGCATCATTCCCTCCAAAAATCGCCCTCTCCCAGCCGCGGCCGGAAGAGGGCCATTTGTTCGCCGCCAATGAAACTACGGATTGGGAATATCGGGAACGGTCGGCGTATTCACGCCGCCATGACCCTGTAACAAGCCCTGATGCGCCGGCGCCAGGAACGGGAAACGATTCAAATAGTTCTTGTCATTCACTTCCACACCCTTGGCTAATCCAGCGGCCGGATCGCCCGCCGCGATCAGACTAATCAGCACGCTGTTCACGTTCGCCTGATTCCGGTTCGCAGCCGATCCGCCGCCCACCTTGCGTCCGTTGGGAAAAGCGGAGTCGATCGCGGCGTCAATGGTAATGACGTCGCCCGTAAAACCGTCTTCAATCGGAATTGGCCGGCCGAGATTCACCGCCCGGACGATGTCCAGACGCGGCCCTTTCAACGTCTCCACCGTCGCGTCCGGCAAGCCCAGCGTCTTGTAAACGCCCAAAGCATCCAGATCGCGTACCAGCACCGGGAACAGAATATCCGCTCCGAAATTGGACACGTCTGTCAGCGGGCTCGATCGCAGATATTGCGTGTGCCGCTGCGTGCCGATGAATCCAGCATTAAACAACGGCAGCGCATTCCGTCCCACTTGCACCCACGGGCCCGATCCCTTCACGCCGGTGATGATGTTCGTCGGATCCACCGTCTGCGTAGCCTGGCGGCTGATGCTCGTCCAGACGCGCAGCAGGCTATCGGTGGAGTTGGAAAGGCCAGCGCCGTTGTGCGGAATCCCGCCAGGGAAGATATCCGCCATCGGAATCTCCAGCGCTATCGAGAAGATATTGAACCCGGTAAACACGTCGGTCGCCGGCCCTCGCCGCGCGCCCGCAATGCCGCCCAGGTCCGTTCGAACTAGGTTCACCAGATCGAACACGCCCTTCTCGTCCAACTGATACGGATCGTCGAACTGGCCGGCGATTACCCGGCCCCCGTTCGACAATTTATGAATATAGGTGTCTACAAAGGCCTGGTCATATAAGCCCACTTCACGGCTCGATGCATCCCCGGAGTTGTATCCCTTGAAGGCACCCAAACCATAAATCAATCGATCTGTTTGCGGGCCGTGATTGTTCGGAAGCACCGGCACATCGGTCGCCAACGCCACATCTCCGGGCCCATTCTGATTCTCCGACCCGGCCACCCGCCAAACCGTCATCGTCTCCTTGCCGCCCGTCAACTGCCACAACAACTCGTTCCCGCCGCCCAACGGGTCCTTGGCACTCGGCGCCGCCTCCGGCGTCAGCGTGTTCGTGAATTCCACCCGGTAAACGATCCGGTCCTTCAGACTCGTGCCCTTCCCGATGTGAAATTCATACCGGTACCCGTTGCACGCCCGCAGGCCCTGGTTTCCCTGCCCCGGCTCATGCAGCGGGTTGAAATTCATAATCAAATACAGCTTGTCGTGGGCTCCATCCGACACCCAGGCGTAGGTATCGGTATTGTCCGCGCAAGGCTCGTTCAGTACTGCGAGTGCTTCCCGATGACTCGAACCGAAGGCCGTACTCCCGGCCGCCAGTAGTGCCACCGCGAGCATCGCTTTCGATGTTCCTTGTAAATGGGCGATAAAGTTCATCTTTTGCATAACGTCCTTCTGCAACGGCGGATTCGTCCCGCCATGCCTACTAGCGGTATACGAGACCGCTCGCGCACCGGATTGACCCGTCAGGCAAAAAATCGAAAGACCAAGCGAGAACTAACGCCCCGTCCAGACCCCTTCGTCAACAAAAAGCACGCCGCCCTTACTAACCGTACGTATCCGGCCAAGCTCCAGGGCGCCCGCGTCGATGCGCCCACGGTAAATTACGAAATCGCCCCTCGCGCCAACCCGCAAATGCCCGATATCGCTCTCCCGCAGCAGTGCGGCGCCATTCACCGTTGCCGACCTCAGCGCTTCCATCACCGGCAATCCCAATTTCCGGCGCGTCTCCAACTCCCACCACATCGCGTCCACTTGGAAGTTCCCCGGCGATCCGCAATCGGTTCCGGCGGCAATCCTCGCTCCCGCTCGCGAGAGTTGTAGAAACCGTTCATTCACGCGGGAAATCGACTCCGTCATCGGGTCCGGCTTTGAGAGCCACTGGCTGAGCCGTTCCCGGACACCCGCCGCAACCCCCGGAGCCATGAACTCGGTGAGTACTGGCAATGATCCCAATTCGGGCCGCCGGCGCATCTCCACGACGCGATTGAAATAGCCGATCGGCGGCACCAGAAATGCGCCCGACCGCTTCAGCTTCCCGATAAACTCCGCCGAGTAGCCGCCCCCAGCCGACCGGTCCAGATATTCAATGGAATCGGCTCCAATGGCCAGGGCCCGCTCGGCCCTCGATGCCGGATCCCCCTCGGCCATAATCCGCAGTCCGATGCGCCGCGCTTCCCCCGCAATCGCCTCGAGTTCTCCAGCGGGAAATCGCTCCAGCCCATGCAGCGCCACCCAGTCGGCGCCCGCGGATTTCATATCCGCCAGTCTCCGGCGGGCATCCTCCAAATCCCGATACCCGGAAAACATTGGTCCGGACATCGCCGGCGCGCCACCCGTCAAGCCCGGCCCGCCGATCTGCAGCCGCGGCGACGGAAAGCAGTCGCTCGCCGCGTCACGTTTCAGTGCCGGCCCATGGACGCTGTCGAAGAGATGTACCCGCGCCGTCGTGACACCGGAACGCAACAGTTGACGGCCGGTCACCGGGAACGAGTTTTCCCGAGGCGCGGTGAACATCTCTCGCGGCGACGGGCCGCCCAGTTCGTACATATGCGCGTGGGCATCTATCAGTCCGGGCAGCAGCGTATCGCCATTGGCGTCGATAATCCGAGCCCCCGCGGGCCGCTTCACTTTGCCGGAACGGCCAACCGCCACGACGCGCCCACCCGCCACCACCAGTTCACGGTCCCCGGCGATGCGCCCCCCGTCGGCTAAAACAGCGCGAGTGATCACGACGGGCGGGGCTTCGCAAGCCAGCGCGGCTATCCCGAAAACCGCCCACACACCCAACAGCCGCATCAACGAATGTCCTTCGGCTGCACCGGCCGCCGATAAATTCTGTCCCACTGAGTTACATACATCCACTTCAGCCCCGGCCCAGCAAATAAAACATCGTTGGCCCCTTCGGTTCCCGGTACTTCGATAACGCTCACCACTCGTCCGCTCCGGTCGCAAACCTGAATACCCCGTTTCGTCGCCACGTAGAGCGAGCCATCCGAATCGAACGTCATCCCGCCGGCGTCCAGGTCCTTTCCCTCCAATCGACAAAACGGCCGCCCATTCCGCAACGACCCATCCTGGTCAATCTCGAATTGCCAGATCATCAAGGACGACGGCTCATTCAGCGCCAGCTTCGAACCATCCGGCGAAATCGCAATCGCTCGCGGCCATGTCAGGCCTTCGAACACAATGCGCCGTTGTCCCTTTGCATCGAACAGCCACAACTGCTTGGCCGGCGGCACGCTGAAATAAAGCTCATTCCGGCGGCTGACCTTCAAATGATGGCTCTGAACTCCTTCCGTAATTACGGTCTCCGCGCCATCGGCGGAAAACGCCACCATCCGCTTCAAATCGTGCTGTCCGCCGTACAACCGCCCATCCGGGCCCCACGCCACCCCGTGCGTATGATTGCTCGGCTCCTTCCAAACGGAAATCTTCCCAGCCGGATCGATCTTCAAGATCCGGTCCCTCCGCGCGTCGGAAATAAATACATTCCCATCCGTATCCACCGCGGAATCCCCCGTAAGCTGATACCCCTCCCCGACGAGTTCCCACGCCCCTTGTCCCGATAACGTCACGGCAGCCGCGAGGAAAGGAAGAATCCCCCTACCGGAAGGCATCGATCATCCGCAAATCGGAGTTCATTTGATCCGCCTGCGCCCAGAACAGGTATTTGTCGTCCGGCGAAACCGTTATTCCGATCGCGCCGATGCTAACTGGCCGGTCGATACTCATGACCTTCTTAGCCTCCTTCGTCCCGTAATTCCAATGGTAAATGGGAACCGGTGGCTCGTAGTAAGATCCCAACCCCGTTATTGCCGCAAAATAAATCCCCGCCCTGTTCGAAGCCCACCAGCCCAGCGACGTATTGCCGATAACCTTCGACTCCTCCCCGCTCCGGCGCGACATTCGAAATACGCCCGGTTCGAACACGGTCTGCTTTGAATAATAGAACTCATCAGATGCCGGACCCTCCTCCCCCGAATGCCCGCCGTGCCTGGTGATTCGCGTCGCCGCTCCGCCGTTCGACGGCATCCTCCAAATATCAAAATCCCCGTTGTTTAGCGAGTAGAAATAGAGAAACCGTCCATCCAGCGACCAGCTCGGCCGCCCCTGCTCGGAGGGCGCTTCCGTCAGCCGCCGTAGCGAACCTCCCGACGCATCGATCGTGTAAATGTCCCGGTTCCCGCCGGCAAGAGACGAAAACGCGATGCGCGCTCCGTCCGGCGACCATTTCGGAGAATGCGACGAAACTCCTAGCGATGTAAGTTGTACCGCATTCGCCCCATCGATTCCCGACGACCATATCTCAAAATGACCCGAACGATTACTCGCAAATACAAGCCTTGTACCATCCGGCGAAACGTGCGGATACGAATCGGTCTGTGTCGATGCAACCACCCGCTCCGGCCGGGCACTGGGGTCGGAAAGTGCCAGCCTCCAAATATTCATGTCGATCGTCGCCGTCGCGTAAACCAGCCTGCCGCTGCCGGAAATATTGAGATCCCGGGCCGGTCCGATCACTCCGTCCACGATCGCCGGACGGCGCTCCGCACCATCCACCGGCACACGCCACAGATACCCATTGGCGGCGTAAACAATCTCATTCTCCCGAGGATTCCACGCGATCCGTTCCAACTTTGATTCCACCGCCAGCAACAGTTCCGGCGGCCCCGCCGAGTCCACCTTCATCACATAAAGCTCCGACGACTCCGCGGCTCTGTACCGCACGAAAGCGATCCGAGATCCATCCGGCGAAAATACCGCTCCATGGTCGCCGATAGTCCCCGGCGCGGGCGAGGTCAAGCGCCGCCGTTCGCCGGTCAACACCGATAGCAGTGTAATATGCGCCGTCAGCTTCGTATCCGCGCCGGATTCGGAGAACACCAGGGACTGCGAGTCCGGCGACCATCCAATGCCCGTTTCGCTATGGAACAACCGGGATCGCGCCAGAACCCGTTCCAAGCCGCCAAACGGCGGCACAAGGATCAGAACTTCCTCGTTGCTCTGCCGGTCGGACCGCAGAAACGCTATGTGTTTTCCATCGGGCGCCCATGACGGCGCATGCTCCCGAGCGGGATTCGTGGTCAGGCGCAGCGGCTGCCCGCCCGAAACCAGTCGTATGTAAATGTCCTCGTTGTCCTGTTTCTCTCCATTCCAACTGAAGGCGACCTGCGAACCATCGGGCGAAAGGCTCGGAGAGCTCTCATTCCCCTCGAAACTGGTCAGCGGAACCGACGTGGCCGTTTTGGCCGAAGGTCCTTTCCCCACTGCTCGCCAGACGAGGTATCCGGTTCCAGCCGCCAACAGCGCGACTCCCGCTGCAACCATCCATCGGCTTCTCCGAACCGCCTCGCGGGCCGGTGGCCTTTCCCACAGCTCTTCCAGCAATAGGCATACATCGCCAATATGCTGCATCCGCCGTTCCGGATCCTTCCTCAAACAGAGTCCTATAATTCGCGCCAGCTCCGGCGGACACTCGGCGATCGGCTCCGGCTCGGCCTCCATAACCGCGGCGATCGTGGACAATTGTGTTCCCCGGTCAAACGCCCTCTTGCCCGAAACCATCTCATAGAGCAGCGTGCCGAAGCTGAAGATATCGGACCGGGCATCAATCGCCTTACCGCTCGCCTGCTCCGGGCTCATGTAGTTGATGGTGCCGGTAACAATCCCCTCGTCGGTCGCTGGCGCCCCGCGCGGCTTGATCCATTTCGCCAGTCCGAAGTCCAGCAGCTTCACCGCCCCTTTCGGCGTCACCATCACGTTGCCCGGCTTCAAATCCCGATGGACAATGCCCGCACGATGCGCCGCCAGCAGCGCGTCCCCGATTTCCACGGCAATCCGGACAGCCTCAGCCACGGTCAGCCGCCGCTCCGCCAGCAGCCGTTCGAGCGGCTGCCCCTCCACCAACTCCATCACCAAATAGATCTCATTGCCCTCATGCAGGATGTTGTAGACCGTCACAATTCCTGGATGATTCAGTGCACTCGCCGCCCGGGCCTCCTGCACGAACCGCATTCGCCGCGCCTCATCCGGATACAGCCCCGCCGCCAGCGCCTTGATCGCAACCATCCGGTTCAACTCCGTATCCCGCGCCTTCCAGACGACTCCCATCCCCCCTTGGCCCAGTTTCTCCAGCACTTCATAGCTGCCGATTCGGTCCCCCGCCGCCAGCCCGCCCGCTACGATCGGGAACGCCTCCCACGCCGGCGCCTCTAACAGCGCGTCAGCTCCTCCCTCATGCGCCAGCAACGCCTCCACTTCGCCCACGACCGCTCGCTCTTCATCGGTTTGCGTAGCCAGGAAACCCGCGCGTTCGCCCTCCGGTAACCGAACGGCGGCATGGTAAAGCTCCTGAACTCGTTGCCAAGCCTCCGCCGTCATAGCCGAAGTTTACTATCTCCCCGTCGAGGCTACGTATTGAACCGCCAGCCGCTGCCGGATCATCGCGGCGTCCGGCTCGGCGAATCGCAGTTGATGGAACAACATCGCGCTGAAATCGTCCGCGTTCCACCGCGGCTTCATGATCCCTTCGTCGGAATGCCGCGCAACGCCCTGAATCGCATGCCCCAGCTCATGTGCTATCACATACGCAAACGCAATATTCTGAACCGCCGGATGGCTCTTAACCAGCAACGCCCGAACCCGGTCTGCGTAAACGGAAACCTCTCTGGGCGCAAGCCGAGTCGTCGCCAGCACGTCCTCCCGAGCCACCGCCGGTGCGCTCGCTTTTACCCGTATCTCAAACTCGCTGATGGCGCACTCTTCCCACCGCACCTCAACGCCAATACCCCGAAAAATCGAAGCGACAGTCGCCTTATCCCGGTTCTGGGCCTTCTCCGAATGGACTTCATCCACCAGGCACACTCTCGCTTCCTGCGCATTTATTGCAAAAGTCAAAACAAAGACCAGCCGCCCAACCATGCTGCCTCCAATGGCGGCACATCCAAGGGGCCGTCATTCCGGTAAGCAGAATTCCCGCGCAGAATCTCTAACCCATCCGAAAATTATTTTGGACTAGCGGCTCATCTCCCGCGCCAGCCAGCTCTTGGCAATCGACCAATCCCGCATAACCGTCTGCGGCGACACCCCCAGTAACGCGCTCGATTCCTCAACGCTCAATCCCCCGAAGAACCGCAGTTCCACAATCTTCGCCTTCCGCGCATCGAACGCCGCTAACGCATCCAATGCGGCATCCAGCCGGATCAACACCGCATCGCGTTCCGCGCCCGCCAGGTCATCCAGCGTCACGCGTACCGCGCCCCCGCCCCTCTTCCCCGCGCCGCGGCCAATGGCATGATTCACAAGAATGCGCCGCATCGTCGTCGCCGCTAACGCGAAAAAATGCGACCGGTCTTGCCACTCCACCGGCTGCCCCTCCATCAGCCGCAAAAACGCCTCGTTCACCAGCGCCGATGGCTGTAGAGTATGGTCATTCCGCTCCCGCCCCATATAGCGGCTGGCAATGAGTCGCAGTTCCCCGTAAACCATAGGCGCCAGATGCTCGATCGCATCCGGATCGCCTCCGGCCCATGCCCGAAGCATTTGAGTAATGTTGGTTGACGGCGAAGCCAATATCAACCATGGTAAAGGACCAATCGCCTGCCGGTAGTTCGTAGACGGATCCCGTCCCGTGCCGATATCCTAGTTGTAAATGGCTAGCCTATGGCCACGCTTGGCGGAAGCAACCCTGCACAGCAACCCATCGCCGTACTGGTCCCTGGACCCGGCACTCCCGGTTTCTCTATACAACCAACTGCGTTCCGAATGGCCGCCCGATGAACTATTCCTTCGCGGCCGCAGCGTCCTGGTTCTTTTCCTCAACGGTCCCGAATCGATCCATGCCGTTACGCGGCGTCGGCCTACTCCGCACAAGCGCCGTTTCCTGAACCTCATCGGCCAAGCCCCCCGACCGCTCTTCAACGTCGACAGATATCAAATTCCCCGCCGGAAGTACCTCGCCCGCCTTTTCCAGGACAGATACGTCGACCAAAGCGAGTTCGGCTTCGGCGCGCGACGCCTATGAAACTGCCCGTCTTCGTCGGCTCTGGCGACGCCAGCCGCATCGAACGCGGCGTTCTCGAATACTCCCTCTTGCGCCATTCCACCCAGCCTTACGATCTGCACGTCTACAACGGTTCCGAAGGCAGCGTGGAAAACGGTGCCGACTCTGTCTGGAAACCCGAAGTTCTTGCAGCCCTCCGCGGCCGCCGCTTCGCCACAGAGTTCAGCCTCTTCCGCTACGTTATACCCGAACTCTGCAACTTCCACGGCCGCGCGCTCTATCTCGACTCCGACATGATCTGCCTCGGCGACATCGCCGAACTCGCTTCCCTCCCCCTTCCCGATGGCGCCTGGTTCGCATCCGTCCCCGGGGCCTACCCCGAAATCGGCCCTGAGCGCTGGGCCCTCAGCGTGATGGTCATCGACTGCGCACGCTGCCGCTTCGATCTCCAATCGATCTTCGCCGGTATCGAACGAGGCGAGTATACTTACACCGAGTTCAGTCAAATGGCGCCCCGCTTCCTGGCGCGGCATCCTGTCCCCATCGCCCCCCTATCCCCTAGCTGGAACTCTTTCGACACCTATAACTCCGAAACCCGACTCATCCACTACACCGATCTCGACCGCCAGCCCTGGAAATTCAAATACCACCCCGCCGGCGGCCTCTGGCACCGGTATCTAATGGAGGCGCTCCAGCACGGCACGCTCACGGAAGATTTGCTCCGCCGGGCAATCGACAACCGCTCCGTCCGGCCCGACATCAAGCTCGGACCCAACGGCCCTAACGGCTGGCGCGAGCGCCTCGGCGCTCCCCTTCACGACATGCGCCTGCAGTTCCGCGACGCCGTCCGCTGGCTCGCCTATCGCAGCGGATGGGCGCGGTAACAATTCCCATGCCCCGCCCGCGCGTAGCAATCGTCGACGGTCATAAAAAAGAGGAGTTCTTCGCCCCGCTCCGCGCAGTTTGGGACGCCGACTGGTTGAACTGCGTTCCCCCCATGTTACTGGCTGGCGAAACCGACGGAGCCGAACTCATCCTCGTCAACGATGAAAGCTGGCCCGACGTCGCCGCCGCCCTCCCCGAACTGGAACGCCGCGGAATCCCCAGCCTCCATCTTCCCGATGGAATCGTCGAATGGCGCAACCAGTGGGAGCGCCCCGGCCACGGCCCTTTGTTCCAACCCGTGCTCAGCACCCGAATTGCCTGCCTTGGCCCCGCCCAAGCCCGCCTGTTTTCCCAATGGGGCAATGCTCCCCGCTGTATCGTCACCGGAGCCCCTCGTTTTGACCAATTCCGCGACCTTCCCAAGCGCACAACACCACACCATGGCCCGCTACGGCTCCTCGTAGCAACAGCCCGAACCCCGGCGCACTCGAACCGCGAGCTCACCGCTCTCCTGCAACTCCTCAAAGTCGTGCAAGAGTGGGCCGCCACCCAGCCGGATATCCAAATAAGCTGGCGCCTCACCGCCAATCTCGATCAACAGCTCCGCGTGCAATCAAACCCTGGCACCTTAATGAATCAATTAGCCGGCGCCGACGCCGTCTGGACATCCCCGTCGACCCTGCAACTCGAAGCCATGCTGGCCGGCCTCCCCGTCGCCCTTCTGGACCCCTTCGCCTGCCCCCTCTACGTCCCAGCCGCGTGGTACATCCGCTCCGCCCATGACTGTCCCTTTGTTCTGGACTCCATGCGCCGCGCCGACCCCGCTCGCTGGCAATACCAGCGGGAAACCCTCGCCGACCAAGTCGCTTTCGATGAACCGGCCGCACCAAAAGTCGCGCGCGCCGGCCAGGATCTCATTGACGCCGCCCGTACCGGCGCCGGATTCTTCGAAGGTTCGCCGCCCCACCTCCTCCCGCTAACTGACGCCGAACACCAGCGATTACTAGCCGAAATCCAGGCCCTTCGCCGTGTCGCAGGCCGCACCGTTGGGCAAACCCTCTACCGCCTCCTAACGGACCTTGACCGCCGCCTTTCGAGGAACCCGTAATGCCCGCGCCCCGCTGGAGCGTCGTCGTGCCCGTACGTGGTCCGGCTTCCGATCTGCCTAAACTCCTCGCCGCCCTGGCCCGCCAGACGTACCCCACCAGCCAATTCGAGTTACGCCTGGTCGACGACGGCAGCCCCGAACCCGTACGCCTGCCCGGCCCCACTGCATTCTCCGCCACTCTCATCCGCCAAAGTCCCGCGGGCCCGGGACCGGCCAGAAACCGGGGTGTCCAACAAGCCCGCGGCGAGTGGATCGCCTTCACGGCCGCTGATTGCGAACCATCCCCAAATTGGCTCACTGCTCTCGATGCGGCCTCCCGCCGGATGCCCGGATTCGCCCTCGGCGGCACAGTGCAGTGCGGGCTCCCCCTCTCTTCCCCTACGTTGACCTCCCATCTCGTCGTCAAACACCTCGAACGTCGCCTCAACCGCGACCCCGCGAACGCTCAGTTTTTTACCCCCAACAACCTCGCGCTCCCTGCTGTCGCTTTCCGCGACGTCAGCGGGTTCGGCGACTCCTACACCATCGGCACCGGCGAAGACCGCGATTTCTGCGCCCGCTGGCGAAACTCCGGCCGGCGCTTGGCGGCAGCGCCCGACGCTGTCGTCATCCATACCCACCCCTTAACCACCATGGGGCTGTTCCGCCAGCAGTACCGCTATGGAAGGGGCTCCGGCATGCACCGCGTGGCCCAGCGGCGCCTGGGCAAACCGGTTCGATTCGAATCTCTGAGTTTCTACCTCGGTTCGCTCCTCGTCCCGTGGCGCGAAGACCCTCCGCCCCGCAATCCGTGGGCCGTCGCCGCGCTCATGGGGGCATCCCAATTCCTTAACGCCCTAGGCGTTATGCGCCAAACCCTTACCCCACCCGGAGACGGGCCCGCCTAAAGGTTTTGCTTCCGGGGGCCGAATGGAGAAGTGGCAGTGCCATGACTCCAAACAACTCGCTATCGCCAGCGGAACAGTTTTCGGAAATCCTGCCCCCGGTTAACTCCGACGCCGACGCAAACTTCCTGGCACGCTCACGCGAAGTCGTTTACGAGCACCACGGCCGCATCATCCTGGAAACCAGCCGCCTGTTCACAGTCCTCCTGGTCCTCCAATGGTTGATTGGTATCGGTTTGGCGTTCTGGGCCACTTTCAAATCAACCACCCCGGAGACAGGAATACTACCCGTGCGCGTCTGGATGGCTTTGCTTTCCGGAGGCGCGTTCATCGGCCTGCCGTTGTATCTCACGCTCACACGCCCGCGCCAAACCCTCACCCGCCACGCAGTCGCTTTCAGCCAGGCTTTACTGTCCACCCTTCTGGTCTCTCTCTCCGGCGGCGATTTGCGCCCCGACTACTACGCTTTCGGGTGGCTCGCGCTTCTGGCTTTTTATCGCGATTGGCGCGTCCTCATTACGGGCGCTGTTTTCATCTTCGCCGCACTCGCCTTCAGCCCCGTTGGCGCTTGGACCTGGCTCGAAGTGTCCCTGGCGCTGATCGCCGAAGTCCTCATTCTCACGGGTCTTTGTATCCGCAGCACGCTCGACATGAACGCGATCGGCCGCCAGCAAGCCTCCATCGAAACCAATACCCGCGGCTTGGAAGCCCGAGTCGCCCGCCGAACCGAGCAACTCGTCCGCGCAAAGGAACTCGCCGAAGCCGCCAGCCGGGCCAAAAGCGAATTCCTCGCCAACATGAGCCACGAGATTCGCACACCCATGAACGGCGTCCTCGGCATGACGGAACTCGCGTTAAACACCCAACTGAATCAGGAGCAATACGATTACCTGACCATGGCGCGCAGTTCCGCCGACGCCTTGCTCGCCGTTATCAACGACATTCTCGATTTTTCGAAGATCGATGCGGGCATGCTTGAACTCAATCTCAGCTCCTTTTCCCCCCGCGAGAACCTCGAGGAGACCGTCCGAACCCTCGCTCTTGGAGCCCACTCCAAAGGCATCGAGTTCATCTGCGATATCGATCGCACCGTCCCCGGCGTTGTCGTGGGCGACGGTTTCCGCATCCGACAGATCCTCGTAAACCTTATCGGCAATGCCATCAAGTTCACCGATCGCGGCGAGATCGCCGTCACCCTCAAAGCCGTCCAGGGACCTCCCGGCAGCCCGAACGCCCGCACCCTCTTTTACTCCGTTCGCGATACCGGCATTGGTATAAGCGTCGCCAAACATGCCGCCATTTTCCAGCCCTTCACCCAGGCGGATAGCTCCACAACGCGCCAGTACGGCGGCACCGGGCTCGGCCTGTCCATTTCCAAACGCCTTGTCGAAATGATGGGCGGCCGTATCTCCATGGAGAGCGAACTCAACCACGGCAGTACTTTTAACTTTACGGTTCCTCTAACCGTTACCGTACAGGAAATGAAAGGCCCGGTCGCCGACCTGTCCCCGCTGCGCGATGTCCTGGCAATCATTGCCGATGACAACGCCACCAACCGCCTCGTTCTCTCCGATTGGCTCGCGTCTTTCGGAATGCGCCCCATACTCGTCGAAAGCACCCTGGACGGTATGACGCTCCTCGATAGCCTCAACCATCAAATCCCTGTCGTAATCGGCGATCTGCAAATGCCGGGAGCCAGCGGCTTGGAACTCATGCAGTACGTGAAATCGCGTTCCAACGCCGCCACCATCCTTATGCTTCCCAGCGGAAGCCACTCCCAGGACATCGTCCAATCCCGCGAACAGGGCATCGACGCCCTTCTCATGAAGCCGCTACGGCAAACGGAGTTGTTGCAGACCATCCTCCGCGTGCTTCCCGCGCCCGCCCCGGTCGTGCATCCGGAACCGGTCTGGCGCCAGAGCGTTCAGCGCCTCGACGCGGAACTCCACTCTCAGCCCCCGCGCCGCCTCCGCATTCTCATCGCCGAAGACAACTACGTCAACCAGAAATACGCCGTCGCCCTCGTCCAGGACGAAGGTCACACCGTAGCCGTCGCGTCCAATGGCCGCGAAGCGATCGAAGCCCTCGAAAATGGAGTCTTTGACCTCATCCTGATGGACGTTAGCATGCCGGAAATGGACGGTTTCGAAACCACCAGTTGCATCCGCGTGCGGGAACGCTTCTCCGGCACCCACATCCCCATAATCGCCGTAACCGCCCACGCCATGAGCGGCGACCGCGATAAATGCCTGGCCGCCGGCATGGACGCCTATGTCCCTAAACCGATCCGGCGATCCGACCTCATGGAGACCATCTACCGTCTCACCGCCCAACGCCAGAACGCCGCCGTCCGCGCTTAACGTCCCGCCTTCACCAACCCGCGAATCTCCTTGGCCACCGCACCCGGTTTTTTCGTCCCATCAATATCGTGAATCGTTACCTGCGTGAAATAGGCCCGCGCAAAGTCCAACTCGCGGTGGTAATCCTTCAAGTCCTGTTCGATGTCCTTACCCTTCATGCGCTTCTTGGCAATTTCATCCGTGATCTGCAAGTGAATCACCAGGGGCGGCGGCAGCTTCAACTTGTTGGCGAGCGTGAAGAAAAACGTTCCATGATTTTCCGCCGCCGGGTATCCATCCAGCACGACCCCTTTTGCCGACGCCGTCGTAGTCAGCGCCTCCTCCACCAGATTGTTTAATGCCGAGTCTACCCGCGGTTCAACGCCCTTAATATTCGGCTGTTTGTACCTGGCGAACGCCTGTTTATTGCGCTCAATCAAATCCGCCGCGGAGATCACCGTCATCCCCTGTTCCTTGGCTAGGATCCCCGCCTGGGTCGACTTACCCGCCCCCGGTGCCCCGATCAGCACGACCAGCGGACCGCTAATCTGCGCAAACGTTGAGCCCGCCGCGACGGCGAAAAGGGAAACCAGCAACGCCAATCTGCGAAACAAATCTTGACTTCGAATCACGACTACTCCTGGACGAAAGGATGTTCGACCCATTCTAGCGGACCCATTTTCTTTCACGCCGTCTCCGCTTCGCTCAGCCCGGGAAGTTATTTCCCGTAAAGTGCATTTTCTTCCAGCACAAATCGGCGCGCTTCCCGTCAACCTCTCATTGGCCAGTAACATGCAACCTCTGATTCCATGGCAGTCCGCAAGTCAGTCACTTCCGAATTAATCTCCATTCAATGGAGTTCGTCAAATCGCGAAGAAGGCTTGCTCGAGGGCATCAAAGCCGGCATCGCTGTCATCTGGACCGGAACTCCCGTACCCATAGGCGAGCGCCTCTCGGTCGATTACATGGGCAGCGACTTCAACGGCTGCGTTCTCACGTCCGCCGCCGAAGACGACGGCTACATCACCAAGATCCTTCTATACGAACGCTCGGTGCCCCGCCGCTCCCACTCCTACCGGTAATTCCCTCTGTTATTCTGGCCCTCGATGCGCCTCTATACCGGACTCTATCTTTTGCTCGCGCTCTCCACTCACAGCGCGATTGCCCAGTCCTACACTTTTTTCCGCCTGGTGGGGCAAACCACTCCACGCCCCGACGGCCTCGGTCCCATCGCCCTCAACGTCAATACGCGCCCCGCCGTTGAGGGCAACTACGTCGTCTTCCGCGACTACGGCTTCTTCGGGTCCGTCAACGCCCAAGCCATTTGGAGTTGCAACATCAACGACGGCACCTTCATCAAGCTCGTCGACCAGTCCACGCCCGTCCCCGGCGGCACCGGCAACTTCACCGACCTCGTTTCCGATTCCCAACCCCTCCTCAAAAATGGTGTCGTCACCTTCCTCGCCCGCGATTCCAAGGCCCCACCGATCAATCAAGGCATCTACCGCGTTCCTGTCACCGGCGGCGCCGTCACCCGCGTCGTTAATTACAACTCCCCCGACCCCACCGGAGGCACGTTCACGTCATTCGATACCTTCTCCAAGCCCTACGGCGGGTTCACCGTCGATCAACGCATCGCCTTCTACGGCAACAACGCCGCCAACCTCTTCGGCGTCTATACCGCCAATCCGGACGGCTCCTCCATCACCCGCATCGCCGATGTCCCCCGGCCCGTCAAACCCAATACCGGCGCCCCAATCAGCATCTTCCTCAACCCGTCCACCAGCGCCGGAACCGTCCTCTTCTACGGGCAAACCGTATTCGACCCTAGCACGGGCTTCAACGCCCTATACACTTCGCCGGTAACAGGACCCACCGGCACTCTCCCCGACGGTTCCCCCAACTACGTTGAAGTCATCAACTCCAACACCGCGCTCCCCGGCAATCCCAACGCCAACGGCCACACGCGCCTCGGGCCCCAGATCACCCTCGAAGGCTCCACCGTCGCCTTTATTGCCGATGACTCCAACTCCTCCTACCGCGGCATCTTCACCATCCCCGCCGGTGGAGGCGCTGTCACTCGCGTCGTCGCCCCAGGGGTCACCCTCCCCGGCATCTCGCAGATCAACACCATCTCCAGCTTCGGCAGCTTCGCCGTGAACGGCGGCCGCATCCTCTTCCGCGCCGAAGGCCCCAACGCTTCCGGCGCCACCACCCACGGCCTCTACATGTGGCAGAACGGCGCCATTACCCCTCTGCTCCAAACCGGCGATCTCCTCGACGGTCGCCGCGTCCAGGAGATCTTCGACGTCGGCATCTACGGCTGGAGCGGCAATCGCTTCGGCGTCGTCCTCAGCCTCGTCGGCTACGGCGGCGCCCTCTATGTCGCTCAACCCTCCGATCCCGCCATCAGAATCAGCGCTGTAGCCAACTCCGCCAGCTACGCCAGCCAGTCCATCTCGCCCGGCGAAATCGTCACTCTCTTCGGAGCCAACATCGGTCCTCCAAGCCTCACCACCTTCCAGCTCAATTCCACAAACCGCGTCCCGGCCTCTCTCGCCAATACCCGATTCATCGTCAACGGCAACTCCGCACCGCCGCTCTACGTCCGCGCTGACCAAGGCAGCGCTATCGTTCCCTTCGCACTGAATGAACCGGCTGCCAGCGTCGTCGCCCTATTCAACGGCAATGTCTCCACGCCCTTCTCCATCCCTGTCACCGACACCGTCGGCGGCCTCTTCTCCGCCGATTCCACCGGCCGCGGCCAGGGTGCCATCCTCAACGAAAACGGCAGCGTCAACTCCGCCTCGAGCCCCGCCGCCAAAGGCTCCACCATAGTTCTGTTCGGCACCGGCCACGGCGCCACCAATCCCAGCCTCGAAGCGGGCCAGGTCACCCCAACCGCCAACATCCCCGGCCTCTGGACCCGTCCATCCATCACCATCGGCGGCCAGCCGGCGCAAATCGCCTATGCCGGGCCCGCCCCGGGCCTCGTCGCCGGCGTCCTCCAAATGAACGTCGTCGTCCCCGCGACCGTCGCCTCCGGCAATCAACCCGTAGTCATCAAATTCAACACCGACACCAGCCCGGACGCCCTGACGGTAGCCATCCAGTAATTACGTGCAAAAAGCCGTCCGCGCGGAAAGCCGCAATCGCCAATCGAATGGATCGCCGATTGCAGCCGTCAGCCCGCGGCTGCAGTTGCCAAACCTCCGGGCTCCAACGCTGCTAGGATTGAAACGGCGATGGTATCGCCCCGAGCCGCCCCCTGCAATTGGGACATGTTACTCAGCGACGCATCCAAAACGCTAAAGCAAGACATACTTGCTCTCGCCACCCGCGCCGTCCGTGCCGAATGTGGCGCCTTGATTGAAACCGCGCGGAACGAAAACCCGCCCCCGCACGTACTCTACACAGCACCCGGCGTCCCCCTCGAGTTACTGACTAACTTCCCGCCGCCGTGCGGACCAATTCCCATAACAGTCGATGACACCAGCAGGCATCCAGATGTCGCTACAAACTCGCCGATCCGCGGCTACATGGCGGTGCCCGTGATCTCCTCAACCGGCGAAACGATAGGCAGCCTGCACTTCGGGCACTCCCGCCCCGCCGTCTTCACCGACGAAGAGGCATGGATCGCCGGCGCCGTCGCCCGCCAGGCCGCTTTAGCCCTCGACAACGCCGCCGGCCGGGAGGATCTCGCCCGCGCAAACGAAGAGCTCCAGCGCGCCAACAGCGATCTCAACGACTTCACCTTTTCCGCCTCCCACGACCTCCAGGAGCCGCTGCGCATGATTTCCATCTTTGCCCAGCTCCTTCGTCGCAAGCTTGAAGGTTCCCTCGACGAAGAAGGCGTCGAATACCTCGGCAATGTCCTCCGCGGCACTCACCGGCTCCAGTCGCTGGTTCGCGATTTCCTGGCCTATAATCGCACCGCGTCGATCCCAGATAACGAAGCGTCTCAATCCGCGGACGCATCCGTCGCCCTCGACATTGCCCTCAACAACCTTAAACCCGCAATTCGCGAAGCCGGCGCCGTTGTCGAGCACAGCGCCCTGCCTTCCGTTCGCATACGCTCGACTCCACTCACCGAGGTCTTCCAGCACATTCTCGCCAACGCACTGAAATACCAGCGCCAACAGCCGCCTCGTATCTCCATCTCCGCGGTTCGTCAAGGCGATTTCTGCGTATTCTCTGTCGAAGACAACGGTATCGGTATCGACGAGAAATATAAGGAGCAGATCTTTGGCATCTTCAAACGACTTCACACCGCCGACGAATACACCGGAACAGGAGTCGGCCTCGCCATCTGCCGGCGAATTGTCGACCGTTCCGGTGGAAGAATTTGGGTGGAATCTGAGCCAGGGCGAGGATCCGTATTTCGATTCACACTCCCCGCCGCTTGACCTGCCCGTCCCCGCCACGGTACTGATCGTTGAGGATAACCTCAGCGACGTAAACCTCCTGAAAATTGCCTTCCAGGAACACCGCCTGGATTTGCAGATTCAAAATCTGTCCAACGGAGGAGCCGCCATCGACTGGATCGAGCGAATCGATGCCGGTCACGCCGAACTCCCCGTACTTCTTCTCCTCGACATCAACCTCCCGTTGCGCTCCGGTTTCGAAGTCCTGGAACATTGGAACCGGAGCCCGCGCTGCGCGCACGTGCCCGTCATCGTCCTCAGTTCTTCGTCCGCCCCCCGCGACCGCACCATTGCTGAAAACCTCGGCGCCGCCCGCTATATCTCCAAACCCGCCGATATCGACGAGTTCATGCTGATTGGCGAAGTCGTCAAGGCCGTCCTCCACGAGAAGCGCGCCGAGCGGTGATACGATATTTGAAATCCACCAAATGGTTAAGCTCGGAACAGTTCGGTTCAAGGGCCGTTGCGACCGCCATCCTGGTTTTGATCCGCACGACGGCGCCGGCGGAATTCGCGGCGGCTGCAAACGCTGCCAGCTCCTCCTGGAAATTCACGACTCCCACACGCGCTTGGTCGACCTGATTCGCCGGGCCAAAAATGAAGTCGGTCCCGCGCTCGTTCGCCGCCCTGCCGAAGCCTCCCCGCCCGTCGACGACCGCCAAACTACGCTTTTCTAGTCCTCGCGGCGCCCGCACAACAACGATAGAATGGCGGAATGCCACAAGTACAACGTAGCGCCGAGGAGTTTGATGTCGTGGTGATCGGCTCCGGAGCCGGCGGCGGAACCACCGTCCGTGTATTAACCGAACACGGCGTCAAATGCGCGTTGCTCGAAGCTGGGCCCATGCTCAACCCCGCCAAAGAGTTCAAAGAGCACCAGATGCCCTACGACCTGCCCCACCGCGGCGCCGAAGACGGCGGCAAGGCTTACTTCGGCAAAGGAAAACCCTTCGGTTACTTTTCCACCACTTCCGGCGGCTGGGAACTCGAAGGCGAACCCTACACCGTCGCCGAAGGCAGCGAGTTTCAATGGTTCCGCTCCCGCATCCTCGGCGGCCGCACCAACCACTACGGCCGCATGTCCTTCCGATTCTCCCCCTACGACTTCCAGCCTTACTCCAAGGACGGCCTCGGCTTCGATTGGCCGGTCACCTACGACGAAATGTCGCCCTGGTACGACAAGGCCGAAAAGTTCGTCGGCGTCACCGGCACCAATCACAACGACCTCCCGAGCGCCCCCAACGGCCAGTTCCTCCGCCCGCCCACTCCTAAAGTCCACGAACTCCTCGTTAAAAAGTCCTGCGACAAACTTGGCATAATCTGCATCCCCAATCGCCGCGCCATCGTCACCGAGCCCATGAAGGGCCGCATCCAATGCCACTACTGCGGCCAGTGCGGCCGCGGCTGCCAAACCGCTTCCGCCTACTCCAGCTCCCAAGTCGAAATCTTCCCTGCCATGAAGTCCGGCCGCCTCAAGGTCTTCGACAATGCCATGGCCCGTGAAATACTCACCGACGGCAATGGCAAGGCCACCGGCGTCGTCTACATCGACAAAAACACCCGCCGCGAAAAGGTCATCCGCGCCCGCGCCGTTGTCCTCGCCGCCAGCGCCTGCGAATCGGCCCGTATCCTGCTCAACTCCAAAACCAGCGAATTCCCCAACGGCGTCGCCAACGGTTCCGGCGTCGTCGGCCGCTTCCTCATGGACACAGTCGGCTTCGGACTCAGCGGCTACGTCCCGGCTCTCGAAGGCATGAAGCACTACAACACCGACGGCTTCGGCGGCGCCCATCTCTATATGCCCTGGTGGCTCTGGGACAAACACAACAAGCTCGACTTCCCCCGCGGCTACCACATCGAAATCGGTGGCGGTTACGGCCTCCCCGGCATCGGCTCCTTCCAGGGCGCTGCCCGCCGCGCCGGCTACGGCCAGGGCATCAAGGATACCGCCCGCAAGGAATACGGCTGCTCCATCGGCTTCGCCGGCCGGGGCGAAATGATCCCCAACATGCACAGTTACTGCGAAATCGACCGAAACGTCGTCGATCGCTGGGGCATCCCGGTGTTAAAGTTCCACTTTAAATGGACCGATTATGAGTGGAAGCAGGCTCGCCACATGGAGAAGACCTTTGCCGACATCATCACCACCATGGGAGGCCGCGTCACGGGCTTAAGCGCCGCGCAGCGCGAGTCGGACGGGATTTCTACCCCCGGAACGATCATCCATGAAGTCGGTACCGTCAGAATGGGTAAGGACAAGCGGGATTCCGCGCTGAACAAATACTGCCAGGCTCACGAAGTAAAGAATTTATACGTGGTGGACGGCGGTTTCTTCGTCTCCAATCCGGACAAGAACCCAACTCTCACCATCAACGCCTTCGCCTGGCGCGCAGCCGACCACCTGGCCGAAGAAATGAGGAAAGGCAATGTCTAAATCCATCTCCACCCGCCGCGACGCACTGCGAAACATCGCCCTCGCCCTAACCGCAAGCTCGGCCGTCCAACTCACTGCGCAGCAAGCCGAACACGTCCATAGCGCCGCCGCCGCCGACACCAAAAACGGCAAATACACGCCCAAAGTCTTCAACGGCCACGAATGGGCCACCATCACACGGCTCTCCGAACTCATCGTTCCCGCCGACGCCCGCTCCGGCAGCGCCGTCGATGCCGGAGCACCCCAATTCATCGACGTTCTCTGCAGCCAGAATGAAGCCCTCACCGCCATCTTCACCGGAGGCATCTCGTGGTTCGACGCTGAGATGCGCAAACGCGTCAAGAAGGAGTTCGTTACCGCTACGCAAGCCGAACAAACCGCCCTGCTCGATGCCATCGTCGCCGCCGACCGCCAGGTCCGTGAACGCAACGCCGAAGAACGCCTCTTCGCCAAAGCGCAACAGTACAAAGGGTTCTCCGGGTATACGGTCAACCCCGGCTCCGATCTTGCCCCCGGCGTGATCTTCTTCGATTGGGCCCGCCGCCTCATCGTCGACGCCTTCTTCACCAGCCCCATCGGCATCAAAGACATTAATTACGTAGGAAATCAGGCACTGTCCAAATACGAGGTTCCCCAGGAGGCGATCGACTACGCCATTGCCCGGAGCCCGTTCAAGGTCGTCTAGCCCCCAAGGAGTTCATGCGATTATCGATTCTTGTCCCGGTCTACAATGAGCGGGCGGTTGTGGAGACCAGTTTGGCCAAGGTGCTCGAAGCGCCTTTGCCGGATGGAGTAGGACGGGAAATCATTCTGGTCGATGACTGTTCGACCGACGGCACCAGCGCCATTCTCGACCGCATTGTCGCCCAGCATCCCGAGATCCGGCTCATCCACAAACCGGTCAATGAGGGAAAAGGCGCGGCCATCCGTACCGCCATCCAACACGCCACCGGCGACTTCTGCCTCGTCCAGGACGCCGATCTCGAATACGACCCCAACGAATACGCCCGCCTCCTCAAGCCGTTGCTCGAAGGCCATGCCGACGCCGTCTTCGGCTCCCGCTACCTCACTGCCGAACAAACTCGCGTCCTGCCCTTCTGGCACTCCATGATGAACAAGACGCTCACGCTGCTGTCCAACATGTTCTGCAACCTGAGCCTCACCGACATGGAGACCTGTTACAAAGTCTTCCGCACCGATCTTCTCAAGAGCATCCCCATCCGCTCCAACCGCTTTGGCTTCGAACCCGAAATCACGATGAAAGCCTCCAAGCGGAAGCTGCGTATCTACGAAGTCCCCATTAGCTACCACGGCCGCACATTCGAAGAAGGAAAGAAAATCGGCTGGAAGGACGGCGTCAAGGCCCTCGGCGCCATCGTCTATTTCTGGCTCATCGACGATCTCTACATCGAACCCTACGGCCGCGGCCACCTCCATAACATTACCGGAACCCCCCAGTACGTCAGTTGGCTCGCCAGCCTCCTGCGTCCCCGCCTCGGCGACCACGTCCTCGAAGCCGGCGCCGGCATCGGCAACCTCACCGGACGCATGATGGGCAAACGCCAACTCTACGTCGCCGCCGAAAAGGATCCCCTCTACCTCCACGCCTTACGCAACAGGTTCCTGCGAACCCCCAATGTCCAGGTTCAAAGCCTCGACCCGGAAGACGAATCCGCCTGCGCCAAGTTACCTGGCTCCTTCGACACCGCGATCGCTGCCGGCGTTCTCGAATTCTCCAGCGACCCCGGCAAAATCATCCGCAATCTCGCCTCCCGACTCGCCCCCGGCGGGCAACTGCTGATCATCGTCCCCAACTCCCCCGCCCTGTTCTGCAACATGGACCGCACCCTCGGCCACAAGCGCCGCTTCGGCCGCGGCGAACTCGGCGGCCTTATCGCCGACGCCAAACTCGAAGTGGATTCCATAAGCAGCTTCAACGCCATGGCCTGCCTGGCCTGGATCGTTAGCGGCAAACTCTTCGGCAGCAAACGCCTCAACCGCTTCACGCTCAAGCTATTCGATAAAACCGTATGGTTCTGGCGGCGTATTGATCCTCTCCTCCCCTGGCCCGGCCTCACCCTCTTCGCCGTCGCCCGCAGGCCCTGACCATGCGCGCCCTCCGCCTCGATTTCGAATCGCGCCAACTCGGCATCGCGGATGTCCCGGAGCCCAACCAACCCACCTCCGGCCAAGTCCGCCTCCGTCTACTGGAATGCGGCGTCTGCGGCACCGACCGCAGTCTGGCCGAGTTTGAATTCGGCCAGCCGCCCAAGGGTGAGTCGACCCTCATCCTAGGTCACGAAGCAGTCGGCATTGTCGAATCCACCGGACAGTTGGTAGTCCCCATGGTCCGCCGTAACTGCGGGCCCCTCTGCGATATGTGCCGCCGAGGCCGCCGAGACAGTTGTCTCACTGGCAAATACGTCGAACGAGGCATCTTCGGCCTCCACGGCTACCTCTGCGAATACGCCCTTGATCACGAAGACGACCTCATCGCCGTACCGCCATCCTTGGCCGATCTCGCCGTCCTCGTCGAACCGGCCAGCGTCATCGAGAAGGCCTGGGAACTCGCCCTCCGGCTGCACATCGGCCAGCCGCGGAGAGTCCTGGTCCTCGGCGCCGGCCCCATCGGCATTCTCGCCGCCTGGTGCGCCCTGCAAAACGGATTAGAAGTCACCGTCCTCTCCCGTGAACCCGAAGACTCCACCCGCGCCCAACTGCTCACCCGCCATGGCGCAACATATACGCGAATCCTCGACGGCATCCGCGCCGACATAATCCTAGAAGCCTGTGGCAGCGCCGAACTGGCCATCGAATCCATGCGCACTCTTGGGCGCCTCGGCGTGCTGATCATCCTCGGCGCCCGCCCGGCCGAAGTATCCCTGCCCTGCCTCGACATGATCATCGGCAACCACGTCATCGCCGGCAGCGTGAATGCCTCCCGCCAGCACTTTCAACAAGCCGTCACGCGTCTCGAGTCTTACGACCGCCGCTGGTTCGAACCTCTCATCACGCGCCTTCCCCTCGCCCGAGCCGTAGAGTCGATCCTCTCTCCCCCGCCCGGCGCCATCAAGATCGTCCACACCATCTCCGAGTAATAATGATCACCAGCCAAACGCGATCCTATTCCGAGCGCATGGCCACCATCGGCAGAACCGACGCTGCGCGGCGCGCCGGAGCCAGGCTGGCAAGAACCGCAACCAATATCGCAATTGCGGCTCCCGCGACATACGCGAGCGACTCCACCTCGCTAAGCGCAATACCCATGTTTTCGGCATTCAGGCGAATAATAACGGCGGCCAGAAGGAGACCAACGGCAACTCCCGGCGTAGTGAGCTTCAGGACGTCGAACAAGATCAAGCCCAACACTTGCTTCCGCGAGGCGCCCAGCGCAACACGCACCGCAATCTCGCGAGTGCGCGTCGCTACCATCAGTCCAACAACCCCATAGATTCCCAGAGCCGACAGCAGCAGGATCACGCCGCCCATGAGACCCGCGATTGCCGACTGCTTCAGGAAATCGTTCATGCTGTTTCTCCGAAGCGAAACTCCGGTGACAATCCGGTCGCGCCGAAATGCCGGATCAAAGTCGCGAACGACGGTCTCCAGGGCTGCAACGATCCTCTGCGGTTGCTCTCCGGCCCCGCCGCGCGCGATTAGCAGTAGATCCGGCAGGCGATTTCCGCTTTCGTCCGTGGTTATGGACTTCGGATTTAGATTCGGTTCCTGAGCGAGAGACAACAGCAACTGCGCCCGGTCTGTGCTCATCTGCGAAGTCGGGAAATCCCCAGTTACTCCGATAATCGTGAGCATTTGTGCCGGATTGTCGTTGGCGCTGGCCACGCCGAACGTCAACCGCTTGCCGATCGCTTCGCCAACTCCGCCGTTCGGGACCAGTCGATCGGCAAGCGCCTTCGTGATGATCGTCACCCGCTCCGAGCCTGCACGGTCTTCCTCGCTGAAATCGCGCCCGCTCAGAAGCGGTATGCCCATCGTCTTCAAGTAGCCGTCCCCGGCTCGTGTCACATGGGAGCGAACCGGTATCGGCGCTCCATTCGATTCCGGCTCCAGCGATACGGTCGTTTCACGGCCGCGCGAGTCCAGTGGCAGGCCGTCGGCCACCGTAGCGGCGGCAACGCCACCCGCCTTGGCGAGGCCATCCCGGAGGCTTCGGATCCGGAAGTCTATCTCGGCCGCGCCAAGAGTCGCAGGACCGGCCTCTAGTTCCAGCGGGGCTGCGTACAACAGTTCGGATGCGAATCCCAGATCGGCGGCCGCCGTCGAGCGCACTCGATCCAGGCTGATGCCCCCCATCACCAGCAGCGGAACCGCAATCGCCACTTGCAATGCGGCCGTAAACCGGTGAACACGTCCCACTCGCAACCCGCCCGCCCCGGCATCATCCTTCAGAGCGGAGATGATAACGGGACGGCTGAAGCGAAGTGCCGGCAGGAATCCGAAGACCAGGCTTGCCAACAGGCAAATCCCGATACAGACCGCGATCATCGGAAAATCCAATTGCAACGCGTTCTCCAACTGAACCGGTATCGGTTGGCCGGAGAACCGGGACAACAGCTTGGGCGTGTTGAGAATCAGCAGCGAAGCGAGAATTCCGCCGGCGGCCGCCAGCAAGACGGATTCTGATAAAAGATGTCGGGCGAGCCGCAGACGGCTTGCACCGATCGCCTGACGGATCGAAAGTTCCCTTTCGCGCAGCGCGCTTCGCACCTGCATCATGCCGGAGAGATTCAGGCAGACAACGAAAAGCACTATCCCGGTTAACGTGAGCGCCAGCGCCTGAATGCGCCGGAATTGGGAACGATCGAAGCCCATCGGATGGTACTCCACCGCGATACCGGACTTAAGCTTGTTCGTCGCCGGATACGCTTTAGCTAATTGCGATGTGAAGCGGGAAACCGCGGCGCTCGCCTGCTCAACGCCAACCCCTTTCGAAAGCCGGCCGTGCAAGACCAGCCATTCTTTGCCCCGGTCCAAACGGGCGTTGCTGTCCGCTACAAGTTGGGGATGCCGCTCCAACGGGACAAATAATGACTTCCCCCCGAGATGCCCCTCGAACCCTTCGGGAGCGATTCCGGTCACGGCATAGGGAACGTTATCCAGCTTGAGAGTTTTGCCGATAACCTCCGGATCGCCGCCCAGGGAGTTCTGCCAGAACGAGTGCGCCACAATCACGGCGGCGTCCGTCTGCCCATCGAATCCCGATCCCCGAGCCAGCTTGACTCCAAGCGTTTGGAAGTAGTCGGCCGAGACGTACATCGGGTACATTGGGAACTTCGACCCCGACGGGACCGTAATCATGCCTGGCGTCGCGGACCACGCGATTATGGCAATTCCCGTATCCGAGTTACGCAGGTCAATGTAATCCGGATACGACCACGAGTTGGCCGCCGGTCGCGACTCAACCGCCGTCGTAATGACTTCCACCAGTCCATCCGAGTTCAATCCCGGAGGCGCCATGCTCGGGATTCGCGAGAGATACGGAACCGCGATGACCGGCACCATTCCGATTCCGAGCGACACAATGCACACGGCAGTAAACGCGCGCGCCTTAGCCAGCGAGCGGGCGGCATGAATCAGATCGTTCCACGCACCTTCAAGCATTTGATCATTGAAACACATAGTACTTTGCATTGCAAAGATTGGCGGCCTCGTGAGTCGTCTCTCCCAAAGACTTCGTACACTGGTAATTCATGCCGTTCGAATTCCGCCACGCCATCTGTAATGAAGTCTACAAAGGCTGGGACTTCCGCGAAGCCTGCCAGTCCATTCGCCGCGCCGGCTACACCGGCATCGAAATCGCGCCCTTCACTCTCGCTAACGACCCCTGCACTCTTACCCCCGCCCAGCGCCACGATCTCAAGAAAATTATGGCCGACGAGGGACTCGCATTCGTCGGTCTCCACTGGCTCATGGTCTCCCCCGCCGGCCTCCATGTCACCACCCCCAATCACTCCCTCCGCGCCCGCAGTTGGGCCCACATCCACGACCTCATCGACCTGTGCGCCGACCTCGGTCCCAACGGCGTTATGATCTTCGGCTCCCCCAAACAGCGGACCTCCACCGGCGGCATCTCCCCCGCCGAAGCGACGAAACATTACGTCGACGGCATGTCCGCCGCCGGCCAATGGGCTGCCCAACGCGGAGTCACCCTCCTTATCGAAGCTCTGCCTTCCGCCGACACGGACGTCGTAACCTCTCTCGACGAAGCCGCCCGGTGGGTCGAGCAGATCAACTGCCCCGCCGTGCAAAGCATGTTCGATAGCCACAACGCCATCGAAGAAACCGAGCCTCACGCCGAACTCGTCAAACGGCATTTCCCTGTCATCCGCCACGTCCATGTCAATGAACTGGACGGCAAGCACCCAGGCAAGGGAAACTACGATTTCAAACCGGTCCTCGCCGAACTGGCCGCCCGTGGCTATCAAGGTTGGATCTCACTGGAAGCCTTTGACTTCTCATTTGGCTCCGAAGCCATCGCCAATGAGTCGATCCGCCATATGGAATCCCAAATCGCGGCGCTTTCGATTTAATAACCATCCAAAACATGCAACCCAAAAGCATCATCACCGGCGGCGCCGGTTTCATCGGTTCGGCGCTCGTGCGGGAACTCCTTACCGCGGGCGAAGAGCGGGTCGGAGTCGTCGACAACCTCAATAGCGGCAAACTCGCCAACCTCGACCAGGTCCGGGACCGCGTCGAAACCCATCTGATCGACATCCGCGACTACGATGCGCTCCTCCCAGTCTTCGCCGGCGCCGAAACCGTCTACCACCTCGCCGCCATTCCATCCGTGCCTCGCTCCATTCGCGAGCCCGAACCCTCCCACGACGTCAACATCAACGGCACCTTCAACGTCTACCGCGCCGCGCGCCACTGCGGAGTCCGCCGCATCGTCTACGCCGCCTCCAGCTCCGCCTACGGCGACACCGAAGTGCTCCCCAAAACAGAGTCCATGGCGCCCAACCCCAAATCCCCTTACGCGCTCCAAAAACTGGTGGGCGAATACTATGGCTCCGTCTTCTCGTCCTGTTACGGACTGGAAATCGTCTCCCTGCGTTTCTTCAACGTCTACGGCCCGCGCCAGGACCCTGGGAGCCCTTACTCCGGCGTGCTCTCTCTATTCATGAAGTCCGCCCTTACCCGCACCGCGCCGACCATCTTCGGCGACGGCGAGCAATCGCGCGACTTCACCTATGTCGAAGACGTCACCGCGCTCCTTCACAAAGCCGCAAAGGCCCCCAATGTCGGTGGGCGCGTCTACAACGCCGGTAACGGCGGTCGATGCACGCTGAACTATCTCTGGGAACAAGTGCAGAAACTGGAGGGCATTTCCCTCCCGGCCAACTACGGCCCGCCGCGCGAAGGCGACGTCCGCGACTCCCAGGCCGATACCGCCTCAGCCATTCGCGATCTCGGTCACTCGCCACGCTTCACCATTGAGGAGGGGCTGCGACGCACGCTCGAGTGGTATCGCGCCTCAGGGGCTTGATCCACTCCCCGAAAATTGCCGGATTAGCTTGGACCAGCCACGGTTTCGGAGGCCGGCACGACGGTCCGTGGACTCCCGTTGATCAAACAGCCCGTCTCAAACAGGTCCACGCCGCCGGTGTGGTCAACGTCACCACGCCCGGCGACGCCGGGACGGGCGACGCGCTCATCACCGCCACCCCCGGCATTTGGCTGGAGATCCGAACCGCCGACTGCGTTCCACTCCTGCTCGCCGATCCCGTCCGCCGCATCGTCGCCGCCGTTCACGCCGGCTGGCGCGGCACGGCAGCCGAAATCAGCCGCGCTACGGTCGAATTACTCCGCATCGAGTGGCACAGCAACCCCGCCGATCTTATTGCCGCCATCGGCCCCTGCATCGCCCCCTGCTGCTTTGAAGTCGGCGAAGAGGTGGCGGACGAATTCCCAGGCTACGTCATACGGACCGCCCCACGCCCGCACGTAGACCTGGTAAGCGCGAACCGGGACCAGCTTCTCGCCGCCGGTCTCAACGCCTCCAACATCGAAAGCCTCGATCTCTGCACCGTCTGCGACCCGGAGCGATTCCACTCCTTCCGCCGCGACCGCGGCGACGGACGCATGTTCGCCGCTATCCAGCTAAGAATTGACTAGGTTGGTGCACAGTACTCGAATACCGTATGGCCGCTATATTACTAACCAGTCGACCGACAGAAGGGTTCTCGCTTCTGACCTCACTTTACCGGCGGGGCAGTAGTCGTTGGCGGAGCGGCAGGCGCCGGTGGGTTGACGGACTCGGGTACGATAGCCGCTCGAATCGCTTGGGACGTAACACCGAGCGAGACTAGGGTAGTCCAAGCAAGGTCGGTATTGGTTTGCGTCTGAGTGACGGCTACCGTAACAACAGGAACGATGGCGGTGACGGCGGAGTCCATAAGGCCACGGATGAGTCGATTTGTAATGGGAACTAACGGACGGGCGCTTACAGGTAAGTAGACAGGCTCGGCGAGCGGAGCCGTTTTTGATTCGGCCTTGGTCTCGGCTTTCCCATCGCCGACGGAATTAGCAACATTTTTTCCATCGTGGTAGATCTCAGGTTGCAGACGCAGAACACCGTATTTCGGCATGAGTTGAATGTCCCAGCCCGATTCGTACTGCTCACCAGAGGCCGCATCCAACCCTTTGCCTGGTGCTTTTGACTGATCCTCGTATTGGTTGAGCCAATAGCACTGGAAACGATCGCGGGCGGCCGCTCGGTTCAGCCGCTCGTTTCGGAAGCGAAGCGACACACTTAGGACATCGATAACGGTTGGTTTGTCAGGTTCATACCACGTATCCCAATCTTTTTCGAGAAACGCCTTCCGGATATCAGCCTCAAAGATTCCTTCCGATACCTGGCAAATGAGGTTTCTTGCCTCGTTTAATTTTGGGGCGGAACCGGCCTGAAGGAGAGAGATGATTCTCCCGCGACTTTCAATGGTCCCCGCGTTGTTGTGTGGGAGCGCGATCAACTGATAGAGCAGCTCGAGACGAACGGCGTCGAGATCACGTTGAAAAATGGCGCTGTCGCTCCATCCCCCGGGAGGTACTGCACAAGTTCCGTCGAAGAGCTCCTTAGTGGTCGGCAGGTCGGCCCAGTAACCCGCGAGCACCGAAAACCAAGGTGCGCATGCAAGCTCTTTTCGAAGGCGTACAATGCGGCCTTCGAGTTTGTCGGGGAAATCACGGCGTAGTGTGTCGACGGACGAGGCCGCGTCGAGCAATTCCTCAGCCGTTTTGCTATCGGATTGGGAGATGTACTGACGGCTGAGTATTTTTTCAACCGCGGCGATTTTTTGGTCGCGCTCTTGCTGGATCGTAATCGGAATAAAGTGAGCAGGATCGGAAAGTTGTTCTAGCCGGGCCTCGTCCAGCTTTTCGGTGAGGCGAATCCGGGTTTCGATTCCGGCGATCAGGCCTTCAAAACGGATGAGTTCAGTGGGATTTGCAAAAAGAAGAATTCGTTGAAGCGCGCGGTTGTTGACCCAGCCGGTAACTTCCTTCATTAGGAGGGAAGATCGGATGAACTTAATGTCCCGGCTGCAGCGCGAGTAGAGTCTGGTGCCGACACGGGAACCGATGGACTTGAAGCGGTCCTCGAGAAGTTCGATCTGGTTTTCGAGCTTCGCGCAGCGGCGGTAGCCGGGGATGACGATTTGTGCGGCCATTAGAATGGCCGCGCCGACGGCAACCCAGAAAATAGTGGAGAGAAGGAGGCCGATATAGGGCCAAAAATCCACCGGAAGCCCAAAGAAATCGGATGTCCATAGCAATCGAACCCGCACCCATTGGAACCAACTGGTTTTGAGCATGAAATCGATGGGAACCGTCAGAACCGGTGGATTCTCCGCGGCCCCAGTGGCAATTTCAAGCTGGCCGTTACGGTCAGAAGCATCCGTAGCGAACCATTCGGAGGGAAGCGAGAACTCTATCGGCTTGGAAGAGTTGGGAGGGATCGTCAGAGTGCCCCAGTCTGCTGACTTAGAACACGTTGTCTTGGGGCCTAGCCCGCAAATGGACTCGATAGAGGAATTGATTCGCCAGCGGATACTCAGAGGGTCGTTTTCATAATTGTAGATCCAAACTTGAAGGGGGGCACCCGGATGGGCGTCCAGTTTATTAGGAGTAACGGCAGGGCCCCGGCGGAAGGTATAAGTGGAGAGGCCGCCGGGTATTATTTGGAG
>Ga0315912_10000930_pt1 | contig 41387 bp, 33 predicted proteins | sample VfabasoilMG_FD_204469 | JGI IMG/M metagenome (GOLD analysis project Ga0315912, IMG submission 204469) | Garden soil microbial communities collected in Santa Monica, California, United States - V. faba soil | ecosystem: Environmental > Terrestrial > Soil > Garden | place: USA: California... | reverse complement strand
CCCTGCTCCCGCGCACCGTCCTCGCGGCCGCCCAAGAAAAGCGCCCGCACCGCTAACTGATAGATTTATCGGGCCTTAGAGGCAGGTTTTCAAAGGACTTATACTCGCCGTGTTCCTGGAGCCATTGGTCGACGTCGAAGTAGTAATACTGTTTTGACCAGAGCATGCCGGCGAGTGCCTGGCGCATGATGAGGCGGTCGTCGCCTGTGGTGCCGGCAGGGATGACGGCGTTGTAGAAGTGGCCGGCTTCCTGTTCGCGGAGGGCTAAGACAGCGGCGGTGGGGACGGGGGAAGCCTCGGTTGTTTCGAGTTTGGAGAGGCGGAGGTCTACGGTGACAGAGGATTGAGAGGGGACGGTGAGCCGGTAGTGGGCGGCGGCCTTGGTGCCGGAGAGTGCGGGGTTTACGCCCGAGCGGATGCCGTGGACGACATAGTTCGCGATGCCGTCCTTGACGTACAGGGAAGTGTTCGGCGTGCCGAAGACGCGCTCGGTATTGGTTTCGTTTTCGGTGAAGAGGATTTTATCGGCGGCGTCGCAATGGAGGCGGTAAGTGCCGAGTTCAGGGTGCGTCGCATCGATGAAATGGCTATTGGCGGATTGGCCGCCAAGTATTGAGGGGCGGATGACGCCGCTCTCGTTGGTCCAGGTATTTCGGAACCATAATGTGGGGAGGAGATGGATATCGGCCGGCTGCACGCCGCGGTTGGCAACGGTGACGCGGATGGCGGTGTCGTGCGGAGTTGCCTTGGCGTACTCGACGAAAATATCGAAATAGCGGTTGTTGTCAAAGACGCCGGTGTCGATGAGTTCGTATTCGGGTTCAAAGCGGCTGCGGGAGCGGCTGGTGCGGACTAGATCGCTGTAGGGGTAGGCCTGATGCGGGTACTTGTAAAGGAACCGCATGTAAGAGTGGGTGGGCGTGCTGTCGAGGTAATAGTAGTATTCCTTGACGTCTTCGCCGTGGTTGCCTTCGGAGTTGGTGAGACCGAAGAGGCGTTCCTTGAGGATGGGGTCGGCGCCGTTCCAGAAGGCGAGGGCGAAGCAGAGGCGTTGTTTGTCGTCGGAAAAGCCGGCGATGCCATCCTCGCCCCAGAGGTAGGCACGGGAGCGGGCCTGGTCGTGGGTGAAGTAGTCCCAGGCGGAGCCGGAATCGCTGTAGTCTTCGCGAACGGTACCCCATTGGCGCTCGCTGAGGTAGGGGCCCCAGAGTCTCCAGGGAACGCCTTTGCGGGCTTCTTCGAGACGGATGTGTTCGAGGGTTGAATGGTTCAAGGCGGCAGATCCTCTCGGTGGGAGGAGGGATGCGAATTTTGGTTGCCGAGATGCAATAAAAATCCACTGCGAGTGTGCTGCCGGACTCGATGGGTTTTGCCCGGTTCGGGCGTCTTCCCTACCGTTGATGCGTTTCCCATACAACGGTATGCTGAACGTGTGATTTATCAGCTTCATCCGCTTCGGAAAACGTGCAGCTTCGGGGCCGCTGTATGGTGCTTGCTGGCACTATCCCCGGCAACCGGCGCGCAGAGCGTCATAACCACCTTCGCCGGAACCGACTGGATTTTTCCCGATGATGGAAAGCGAGCCGTGAATGGTGCTATCGGCCGGATCGTCGGCGTCGCTTCCGACCCTGGAGGGACGATTCACATCGCTGACGTCGACAACGCGCAGGTGATGAGGATTACCAACGAGGGGATACTGCAAGTAGTGGCCGGCAACGGAATTATCGGTTATTCCGGCGACGGCGGGCGCGCCAGGGATGCAAGCCTTCGCCTTCCTTATGGCATTGCTTTCGACAAAAGCGGGAACCTGTACATCTCCTCCTCCACGCATCATGTGATCCGGCGTGTCGGTTCGGACGGAACTATCACGCTTTTTGCCGGAAATGGGAAGGCGGGATTTTCCGGAGACGGCGGTCCCGCGGTGCAGGCCAGTCTGAACGCTCCTAAAGGCCTGGCGGTGGACGGGGCCGGCAATGTCTACGTCGCCGACTCGGATAATCACCGCATTCGGAGAATTGGCACCGACGGAGTGATCACGACGTTTGCCGGCGATGGGCAGCCGAGATTTCAGGGCGACGGGGGCGCCGCTTTGACCGCTTCGCTCAATGCGCCCGCCGGTATCGCGTTCGACTCGTCTGGCAATCTCCTTATCGCCGACACTTTCAACCATCGCATTCGCAGGATCTCTTCGAACACCATCACGACCATTGCCGGCCGGGAGGGGAAGGGGTTTTCGGGTGATGGCGGCGGCGCCACCGCCGCCGCGCTCGATACGCCGAACGCCGTTGCCGTTGATGCGGCGGGGCGAATCTTCGTAACGGACGCGGCCAATCATCGAGTGCGGGTGATCTCCGGCGGCCAAATAAACACGTTTGCCGGAAATGGCAAATTTGAATTATCCGGCGACGGCGGCCCCGCGACACAGGCGGGCTTGAACTTTCCTTCCGGCGTGGCGGTCGACGCAGCCGGGAATCTTCTGATTGCCGACTTTCAGAACAGCCGGGTGCGACGGGTCGGCAGCAATGGTGTGATCTCTTCGGTCGCCGGGTCGGGCGCGTTCCGCCTGTCTGCCGACCAAATTCCGGCGATCACCGCGGCTCTACAAATCCCGTCAGGCATTGCAATTGACCGTAGCGGGAATGTGTTCATCGCCGAAAATCAGCGACCGCGTGTGAGAAAGGTGACGCCCGACGGGACGATCACGACGGTAATCGGTAATGGATTTCAAGGTTTTTCCGGGGAAGGTGTCTCCGCTACGACGGCATCCCTTTTTTCGCCGAGCCGGCTGGCGCTGGATTCCGCCGGCAATTTGTACGTTTCCGACAATGCCTATCATCGGGTTCGACGCGTCAACAGCGATGGTCTGATTCGGACGGTCGCCGGTACGGGCCAAATCGCATTTGCCGGAGATGGCGGGCCGGCTACAGCGGCGGCGCTGAACCAGCCGGAAGGAATCGCCCTCGACGAGAGCAATAACCTATACATCGCGGACCAGCTCAACCATAGGATTCGGCGGGTTTCCCCGCAGGGAATCATTTCTACCGTGGCGGGAACTGGGGAGGCTGGTTTTTCAGGTGACGGGGGCGCGGCCACAGCGGCACGGCTCAATCAACCCACAGGAGTGACGGTGGATGCCGGTAACCTGTATATCGCTGAACGAGGCGGCAACCGCGTGCGCAAGGTAACAGCTTCCGGAATCATTTCCACCGTCGCCGGGAACGGCTCGCCCGCTTCCACGGGAGATGGCGGCAGCGCTTTGCAAGCGTCGCTTCACCAACCGGGCGGAGTTGCCGTGGATCGGTCCGGGAATATCTACATCGCGGAGCTGTTCGGCAGCCGGGTGAGAATAGTCACTCCCGAGGGGATGATCTCGACGTTCGCGGGCGACGGCACGCCAGGGTTCCGCGGAGACGGGGGACCTCCGGCTAATGCCGGGTTGAACATTCCTGCCGACGTAAAGTTGGATGCGAACGGAAATGTATTTATCGCCGATGCCTTCAACGATCGTGTCCGCAAAATCACTGGGGTAGGGATCAACTTTCAAGTCGAACCGTCTGCTATTAGCTTTCGTTCGGATACCGCAGGAGAAGCGGTGCCGGCGAATATTCGCATCAGCAGTTCGGTTCAAGGTCTTGCGTATTCGGTAACCGCAACAGCCGCAAACAGCGGCCAATGGCTGTCGGTGACACCCGCCGCGGGTACGCTTCCCTCGTCTCCACAGGTCACGGTAAATCCGGCGGGCCTCGCGCCGGGACAGTATGCAGGAACGGTAACCGTGACCGCTCCGCTGGCGACTCCCACGACGCGGCAGATTACGGTGACTCTCGAGGTTCCCAGTTCCGCTCAACCGGCAAAACTCGCCGTCGGCAGCCAAGCCATCAACCTCAATTTTCAACAGGGCGAGAGCCCGTCAAATATCGCTGTGAGCATATCCAATCAGGGTGGAGGCACCCTGGCTTTCACGGCGTCTGTTCGAACGACGACCGGCGGCAGTTGGTTAACGGTTGCACCGGAGGCCGGGCAGGTGACGGCAGGCGGTACGACGCCGGTCAACCTGACGGTCACTCCCGGTAATCTGGCTGAAGGGACCTACTCGGGGACATTGACGGTTACGGGTGGAGGCGAAACGCGCGCGATTCCCGTGACGATGTCAATTACTCGTCCACGCGGCAAACTGCTTCTCTCGCAAACCGGACTTACATTTACGGCGGTTGAGGGTGGCGGATCGCCATCGTCTCAAACGATTGGGGTCCTGAATGAGGGTGCCGGGGAATTGGTCTACGAAGCGAGGGTGACGTCGCTGAAGGGCGGCGCGTGGCTTCGTCTGAACAACGCAACGGGACGGGTGGTGCTTCCCCTGCAGGATGTTTCGTTCATTGAAGCGGTTCCCGATACCCGCACATTGGCGCAGGGCGAGTATTATGCCGAAATACGCGTGAGCAGCCCGGGTAACATACAGACCGTTGTGGTTGTCCTAAAAGTGCTTGCTCGCGGATCCAACCCTGGCCCTGAAGTGAATCCTACAGGACTTATCTTTATCGGCGCCCCCGGCAGCAGTCCGTCTTCGGAGTCTATCCGGATCACCAACCTACTGCCTAGTGCTATCAGCTATGCATCTTCCACGCTGACGTTCGATGGTGCTAAATGGGTCAACCACCTGCCGACGAACGCTACAGTGAACCCGAATGAGCCTCGCCAACTGGTTGTCCAGCCTGATTTCGCCGGCGTTCAGGCAGGGATCAAGCGCGGGGTGCTGACCCTGGTGTTTGCGGATGGCACCTTTCGAGTCGTCAGTATTCTTTCCGTCGTAGCTGACGGCGTAACCGCTGCGAACAAAGACGGGATTCGCCAGGCGGTAAGCTGTTCCAGCCCGGTTCTCCGTTCAGATTTCCTGGGGATAGCCGAAGGCACCACATTTAATGTTGGGCAGCCTGTAACGATTGAAGTGAAAGTCGTGGACGAGTGCGGGAATCTGGTGTTGGGTACCGAAAAGAATGCGAACTCCGCGGTGTATGCGAAGTTCAGCAACGGCGATCCGGAAATTCGACTGGTTCCCATAGGCGGGGGAAGGTGGAAAGGGACATGGCGTCCAGTAACGCCTTCCGCAGGCCCGGTTACGATAGCGGCGGTGTCTGTGTTTGTCCAGGGGTTGACGGTTCAGGCTGGACGCTCGGACCGTGGCGTGCGGCTCGAAACTTCTAATGCTCCGATCGTCAAGCAAGGTTCATTAGTTCAGAGCGCCAGCCAAAAAGGCGACGCTCCGGTAGCGCCAGGCACGCTGGTCTCGATTTACGGCAGCAATCTGGCGGAAAAGGCGACGGCTTCGCCGGGATTCCCGCTGCCAACGGAGTTGGATGGGACGCAGGTCCTTCTGGCCGGACAGGCGCTGCCGCTTTTGTACTCGAGTTCGACGCAGATCAATGCGCAGGTGCCCTACAACCTGCCTGTTAATGAGCTGCACCAAGTGATCGTACGAAGGGGCGAGACTTTGTCGGTGCCGGAAGGATTTACTGTCTCGTCCGCGCAGCCGGGGATATTTACACAGAACCAGCAGGGCAGCGGCCAAGGCATCATTGTAGGACCGGATCAGGTTTCGCTGGCGACCGCGGCCACCCCCGCCCGGCGAGGAGGGGCAATCGTGATTTATTGCGCCGGACTCGGTGCGGTTTCCCCCGCCGTGCCGCCGGGTGTTTCGGCACCATCCAATCCGATCGCTAGTGTTGTTGGTCCCGTGACAGTAACAGTGGGAGGTACTCCGGCTAGCGTATTCTTTGCGGGGCTGGCGCCGGGATTTGCGGGGCTGTATCAGGTGAATGCCATCCTGGCCGCGGATACACCGGTTGGTGATGAAGTGCCGGTTGTGATTGTGTCCGATGGCCGGGCGAGCAATACAGCGACGATTGCCGTTCGGTAAGCAGCGGCGGGTTATGCGGCGGTTGTTATCGCTTTTGGTATTGATTGCTGCCCTGGCGGCGGGGCAGGGCAAACGGGTGCTTTATGTGACGCATTCAGCGGGATACCGGCATGAGGCGATTCCGACATCGATTGAGGTGTTGCGGCGTGCGGCGGCTGCGGATCGCCGATTGGAGATTGTGGCAACGGAGGACGTTTCGCAGTTGAACGCGGCGACGCTGCGGGGGTTTGACGCGGTTTTGTTTTTCACCAGCGGGGAATTGCCGATTACGGACTTGCAGAAGGAGAGCCTATTGGAGTTTGTCCGGGCGGGGAAGGGGTTTGGCGGGGTTCATAGCGCGACGGATACCCTGTACGGGTGGGCGGAGTACGGGGAGTTGATTGGGGCTCGGTTTCGAGGTCACCCTTGGACGCAGGTGGTGCGGGTGGATGTGGAGGATGGAGGGCATCCGGCGATGGCCCATTTAGGAGCGGGCTTTCGGTTGATGGATGAGATTTATCAGTTTGCTGAGTTTTCGCGGGAGCGGGTCCGGGTGCTGTTGACGCTGGACACGCATACGGTAGATCTGGGGGCCGGGGATGTGAATCCGGGGACGACGGATTTTCCGTTGGCATGGTGCCGGGAGTTTGGGGCGGGGCGGAGTTTTTATACGGCGCTAGGGCATTTTGAGAGTACCTGGCGGGATGAGCGGTTTGTGCGGATGATGGTGGAGGCACTGCTTTGGCTGACGCGGCAAACGGATGGGGATGCGCGGCCGCGGGTGGCGCGAAGGCCGGTGTTTACCTCGGACGGGGTTGGGAATAGCGCCACTTTTCAGCCGCGCGGGACGGTGGCGCCGGGATCGTTGATTTCGATTTATGGGGCGGATTTGACGGTTGGCGGAGCGGCGTCCGGGGAGTACGAATTCAAGCTGGCGGGAACATCGGTGAAAGCGAATGGCGTGCCGGTTCCGCTGCTGTATGCTTCGCCTTCGCAGGTGAATGCCTTGCTCCCACTAGGCGCGGGTAATGTTGTCGATTTGGAGTTGCGCTTGGCAGGGGAGTTTTCGATTGTGCGCGTGGCGAAGGCAGCGTCGACGCCAGGTATTTTCACGTACACGGGGACGCGGGAGTGGGTGACGCTGTGGGCGACCGGATTGGGCGGGTTGGCTCCGGTGGTGGAGATTAACGGCGTTGGGGCGAGGGTTACTTACAGCGGGCCGGCGCCGGGGTGGCCAGGGCTTGATCAGGTGAATGTGGAGGTGCCAGCGGGCAGCGCTTTTCCAGCGCGACTGGTGTTCCGGTTAGGCGGGTTTGAGCAGGTGTTGCGGCTCGAAAATTAGGTTTGAACTGGGTTTCGGTGGGTCTCTTGCTGGGTTGTTCCAAGAGGTAAGTCTTGTGTTTGCAATATTTGCTGGGTTGTTCCCAACACAGGCACCCCCCCTGGGGTACTCCCTCCTACGCGGCAGAGGCGAAGCGCGGCGTGGCGCCGAGGCGTGGTCTTTTCTGCTTCGCGAGGAGACTCCGTTACCATTCCGTTTTAGCACGCGTGGCAAGGTCAACGTGGCATTAAAAATTGGTAAGACTCATATAAGTGAATGAGTTTATGGCAGTTAGGGATTTGGGGAAGGGGACGCATCTCTAGTGATAGGCAGGTTCCGGGTCCATTTCCAGCAGTTCGGCGACGACGCCGTCGCCGTCCAGGAGTTCTCCGTGATCAGCCTTCCTGTTCCTGCCGTTCGTTCGGCGAACTCGATGTGGGCTGAGACGGTGCATTTGAGAGCGTCCAGCTCTTCCTCGTCGAGGTAGTTATTGGCAACGATTACGTCGTCCTTGCGGATGATGCCACCGGGGCGGGTTGTCTGGATGGAGTTCCATGTTGGGTTTGGCGGCGTTGGCACGTTCGTGGATGACTTCCGCGGAGGTGCGGGGGGCCCAGTGCGTTTTGTTCTGGACGGTGGCGAAGAAGAGTTGGGAGGCTTTGGTGCCGAGGTGGGAGCGGACGCGATAGCAGACGGCGAGGATGGCTTCGAGGCGATAGTGGAGGACGGGGCGAGTGAGCTGGCGTTTCCCTTCGGATCGAACTATTAAGTAGGACTTAATAGTTGCCTCTTACGAGAATTCGCCGTCGGCAAAAATGGCCTTGAGGTGGAGGTTAATGTTGGGGACGGATGACTGGAAGAGTTCGGCCAGTTGGACCTGGCAGAGCCAGATCGTTTCGTCTTCGAAGCGGCACTGGATGCGGGTGCGGCCGCCTTCAGTTTGCAGAGGATGAGGATGGCGTCGGCCATTTTTGTTAGAAATTGCCGATGAAGGCTTCCATCACCTTGTCGCGTTCCAGAGCGTCAACCTCGCCGCCTCCGCAATGTTTGGGGCAGAGATTCTGCCCAAGCACCAAAGGAATGGTGGCGATCAATTCTCGGAGGGCCTTTCCGCCGACTCGATGACCAGGAATTCGCCAGGCCCTTTAATGGCCGAGAGCTTCAATCCGAGTTGTTCCTGAAAGCCGCCATGAGTCACGAGGTTCGAACGCCGATGAACGGCGTGATCGGCATGATTGAAGTCCTGAAACAGACTCCATTGAATGCCGAGCAGCAGCAGATTGTCTCCGTGGTATCGCAATCGGGCGAGGCGCTGATCGGAATCCTGAATGACATTCTCGATTTTTCGAAGATCGAGGCGGGGGCTCTGACGCTGGAATCGGCGCCGTTCTGCCTGCGGGAGTTGGTGCGGCAGTGCCAGGAACTGTTCACAGCGCAGGCGAAGGCGAAGGGACTGGACTTCGAGTTGGATATTGGCGCCGGGGTGCCGGATTGGGTCCGTGGCGATTCGACACGAATCCGGCAGATTCTGCTCAATTTGCTAAGCAATGCCTTGAAGTTTACCCAAACCGGGCGAGTGGGAATCCTGGTGGAGCAGGCCGGCCCGGACGAAATTAAGTTTGTTGTTTCAGACACCGGAATTGGAATTCCCGCTGAAAAAATGAGCACAATCTTCAGCGCATTCACACAGGCCGAAACATCGACGACGCGCCGGTTTGGCGGTACCGGGCTGGGGCTTTCGATCAGTCAGCGGCTGGCGCAGGCAATGAGTGGAACGCTGGAAGTGGAAAGCGTTGATGGAGACGGCTCTACATTTACGCTGACACTGCCGCTTGCCAAAGTCGAGGCACCGGTAACTCGAACAGACGTACTCCTCGACTACGCCCCGATGAGATCGGGGAAGCGGCGAATCCTTGTTGTGGAGGACAACATAGTGAACCGCCAGGTTGCCTCCCGGCTGTTGGCAAACCTGGGATGTGAAGTGACACTCGCAAACGATGGGGAACAGGGAGTCGCGGCGGCTGCCTCCGGAGCCTTTGACGCCATTCTGATGGACTGCCATATGCCGAACATGGATGGCTATGAAGCGACGCGCCAGATTCGTACTGTGTTAGGCATTCATCGGGCGCCGCCTATTGTGGCGCTGACGGCGAGCGCCCAGTTGGAGGACCGGCGCCGATGCTTAGATGTCGGGATGAATGGGTTCTTGACGAAGCCGATTCGGAGCGACGATCTGCGGCAGATGTTGGAATCGCTGCCAATGAAGAATTGATGATTTAGCGCGAGACTCGGAATCTTAGAACGATCTCTGCCGGAACCGCTTTGTCGTTCCGCCGCGCGGGTTCAAAGCGCCAGTGCTGAATCGCGTCCGCATAGTAGAATTCCATGGAGCGCTCCAAACGGCTCGTTTGTTCGATGGATTCTACCTTTGAAACGCCCCCCTTTTTGTCCACGTGGATTCGGAACGCCAGATTGGCATCGCGCCGTATCGAGGCCCGAAGGTCGGGAGGAATGTAAACTTGGGTTTTCTGCACGAGGACGGGCGGTCTGTAAGTGTCGCCTAAGGCAGGGAATTTCGGAGAGTCCACGGAAGGAAGCGACGACGGACGTCCAACTACTACCGGAGTCGGCTCCGGGAGGACGGCCGGGGTTGACGGCTCCGAGTGCATCAGCCAGGGTGGGCGGAACAGCCGCGCCAGTTTCTTGAGCTTTGAGGCGGGCTTCTGTGGTTCGTCCGGCGGTTTTAGCGGTAGCTGCGGTTTCGCGACCTGCACCAGGTCCGGATTGTGCGGAAGGGCATTCCGCGCTGCGGCGCGAACACCGGGACTAGGGTCGGTTGCGGCAGCGGCTTTCAACAGGGGGAGAGTATCGGGGTGGTACTTCCAGTGGCGGGCAAGTAAGCTGACGGCGATCTCCCGCAATACCGCGTTGTCCTTGTTCCGTATCCACGATTTTACGGTGGCGAAGGAGCTGGGAGGTTCATGGGATTCCATGGGGCGTGGCGTAATCACAAGCGGAGGCGGAGGGGCCGACGGTTCGATGGTTATGACGGGTACCGGTTGATTGGTTGTTGGCCGGGTCTGCCAAATAAAGGCTAGCGGGAGGAATAGTAAGGAGGCCGCCGCGAGGATCCAGGAAATTCGCAAGTTCGGCGGGTTTGGAGGCGGGACTGGTTGGATCGGTGGCGGGAGCGCAACAAACGAGTGCTGCTTCCGGTCGCGGACGGGAAATGGTACCGGCATCCATTCCCGAACCTGGAAGATTTCTCCTATTGCCGAGAGCGCGCTGCCTTCCGTGCCCCCGTGCCAGATCAAAAGGCGGCCTTCGCCGAATGTGTTCTTCTGCTGCCGGATTAGGAGGATGGGGATCGTCGGCAGTGCGAGTAGGTCCAGCAGCCGGGCGTCCTGGGAATCCAATTCAAGCGAACCGTCATTTCGGCTGCGATAGATTCCAACCGGGTTGCCGAGGAGCCTCGCGGCTTGCAGCGCATCTTCAAGTTCCTGTTCGGTAAGGCGGAAGGCAGGCCCACCGGCGTAGCGGCAAGCTATGGGAATCATAGAGTTAACGGTGAATTCAGGGCCGCAGACCGTGCCCAATAACAGGCCGCCCGATTCCAGTCCCCTTTTCGGGAGCGCGTTGGCCGCTTCGTTGATTTGCCGGGCGATGTCCCCGGCAACCTCGGACGGCAATTGCAAGCGGAAGTTCTCCGCAGTTACGACTCGGACCTGTTCCGATACATGCACCAGTGCCTCCCAACTCTATGCGAGCCGGTCCTCACAGGAATTTGCGTGAGCAATCCAGGGTCCAATACCCCCAAGTGCCGCTATTGACTGCCCGCAGCGTCGGGCAGTTGGAAAACGTACAGTGCGTTGCCATTGGCAGGATGGTGAATCTCCGGCGCGACGACTCTCGGTACGTCGCGGGGACTTCCGCCGCCTAGACCAGTGGTGACGGCAACGTACTGCTTTCCGTCAATGGAAAAGGAGACCGGATGACCCTGCACCGAGGTTCCCAGGCGCGTCTTCCAGAGTTCGGCTCCGTTCTTGACGTCGTAGGCGCGGAAATAGCGGTCAAGGTCGCCGGCAAAGGCGACGCCACCGGCGGTGGACAGAACTGCCGTCAGGAACGGCGCGCGCTGTTCGATCGCCCACAACTGTTTCATGGTCCGAATATCGTAGGCGGCCAGTTTTCCCATTTTGCCTTTCGTTCCCGGCATGTCGTAGAACCGGCGGTCGGCGGCGCCTCCGCCGGACCCGGCTTTGAATTCCACTTCGCGGCCGGCCATGTCCATGCAGCTTTGGCTGAGCGGGATGATGAGCTGGCCGGTTTCGGGGTGATAGCTCATCGCCTGCCAGTTGTGGCCGCCCTCAGTGCTGGGACAGGCCTGGATCCATTGGCCGATCTTTTGTTCGAGGATGTCGCTGCGGTAGGTTGGCTCGCCCGTTTTGGGATCGATGCGAGAGAAAACGTTTTGGAAAACGGTCTCTTTGTAGTCGAGGAACTTGCCGGTCTTACGGTCCAATTTCCAAAGGATCCCGGCCTTTCCGATCGTAAACAGGAGCTTTTCGTCGCCGCTGTCGACCAGCACCCTCTCGAAAACCTCATCCAGGTCGAGGGACTCGCCGGGCACATGCTGGAAGTGCCAGCGGAGCGTGCCGTTGTCGGGGTCGAGGGCGAGAGTGGAGTTGGTGAATAGGCCTTTGTCGCCCGGCTTTGAACCGCGGCTGACACGCAGCCATGGCTTGGCCTGAGAGATTCCCCAGAAGGCGGTGTTGGAGTCGGGGTCGTAGCTGCCGGTGATCCAGGTATCCCCGCCCGCGCGGAGCAGATTGGGCATTGTCCCCCAGGTGTCGCCGCCCGGTTGGCCCTCCCGCGCTATCGTGTAGAACTTCCAGAGCTGTTTGCCGGTTTCGGCGTCGTAAGCGCTGATGTAGCAGCCTTCCTCCTTGTACTGCGTGCAACCGGTGAGGCTTTGAATCACTTTGCCGTTGACTACGAGCGGGCCCGCCGAGTTGGTATATCCACGACCGGGAACGCCTACGTCGGCCTGCCACATCAGCTTGCCCGTGCGGGCGTGAAGGGCGTAGAGTTTCGCGTCGGTTGTGGGAACAAGAATTTTGTCCTGGTAGATTGCCAGACTGCGAGTGGCGCCGTAAGCGCGAGTGGATTCTGGCCCGATGCGGTGCTCCCATATCAGTTCTCCGCTGCGGCCATCGAGGGCCTGGACGGTATTGCTAGTGTTGGAGAGGTAGATAATGCCGTCATGAACGATGGGAGTGGGTTGGCTGGCGCCGCCATCGTTCATGGCCCAAACCCATGCCAGTTGCAGGGTTTTGACGTTCGCGGTTGTGATCTGGGAAAGCGGAGAGTGGCTCCAGCCCTGGTAGTTGCGGCGAATCATGAGCCAGTCCCCGGGCGGCGGATTGCGGAGCATGGCATCGGTGACGGGGGTATACTTCTTCACTTCGCCGGTTACCGTGAGGCCCTTGGGGCCGGCGACGACGGGCGGCGGCCCGGCTTGATTTGCGGTAGCGGCGTTGTTGAGCCTTTCGCGCAAGGCAGCGGACATTTGGCCGTTGGCGATCGAGCCAATGGGAAGGCGGGAGGCGGCCGTAAGAGGTTGGGGGCCGGGGGGCACGCCGTTGGCTTCCAGCAGGAAGGCGGTGATGTTGACATACGCATCTTCACCGAGACCGCCGCGATTGGAGGGCGGCATGGTGGACTGCATGTTGATGAATAGATCTCGCGTAGACCGCCGCGCCCAGGCCTTCATAAAATTTCCACCGGCCAGTTGCGGGGCTTCGTTGCGCCCACCGAGGTTGGCCATATGGCAGGTTGCGCAGTGGGTTTGATAAATGGACTCGCCGGCGCTGGACTGGGCGGCGGTGAAGGGGCCTGATTGCGCGGAGACAGCGAATGCGGCGGCCCACAGGCAATACCATCGAGCGAATAACATATTCCGGTTATCGTATCCCAGCCGGGAGTAAGCGATAATCAATGGGCTATGAGATTGGCGAGACGGATTGGAGTTGCGATAGCTGCAATAGGGGGCGTCTACGCCATCTTGATCGGCGGATTCTATTGGGCCATGTGCCAGCCGCCCGAACGGTTCGGGGCAATTATGGCGCGCGTTCCCATGCCGGCGATCATGATTTTGCCGTTCAGGCCGCTCTGGAACTCCGCGCGCGGCGGGCATTTGGCGGTGGGTGATGCGGCGCCCGATTTCACTCTCCCAACGGCCGACCACAGCCGTACCGTAACCCTGTCGCAGGAGTGGCGTGAACGGCCAGTCGTATTAGTTTTCGGCAGTTATACTTGACCGCCCTTTCGCCGGGAGGTTCCCGAGCTTAACAGGCTGTACCAGGAGTACAAGGACCGGGTGACATTCTACGTCGTCTATATCCAGGAAGCGCATCCGACGGATCTTTGGCAGTTACCATCGAATGTGAAGGACGGTGTTTTGTACGCCTCGCCGCAATCTGCCGATGAGCGGACTTCGACGGCTCAGGCGTGTGTTCGCAATTTGGGGATTAAAATTCCGGCGGTGTTGGACGGGATCGACAACAAAACGGAACGGGCGTATACAGGGTGGCCGGATCGGATGTATTTGATTGGGAAGGATGGAAGAATTCGCTTCAAAACCGCTCCCGGGCCGTTCGGGTTCTCGACGGCGGAGTTGGAGAAGGCGTTGCGGAGTAGCGGGAATTAGGAATGTTGCGGGCTGTGTTCAATCTGGCGGTTGTTGCGGCGATGCTGAGGGCCGAACCGTTGGAGCGTGTTGAATTGGGAATTGATCCCGCGGCGTTATTGGAGCAGGTCCGGTCTGGCGACGAAGGTGCAGCACGAATTTTGCGGCGTCTTGGATTTGAAGGGTTTCGGGCAACGGACGCCCGTTTAGTCAGCGGACAGTTGGATGACGATTCGGAGCCAGAGTCGATTTTGGCGGTCGATATAACCATGATCCTCGTGGTGTGTGTTCTTGATCGATCGAATGCGGTTTGGTTTTCGACGGGTTGTACGTCAGTGGTCAATGACCTCTCGGAGGGATTTGCACTGAGAAGAGTAACGTCATCCAATTACGACGACCTCGTCACGGAAAGCGGCGGTATTGGATGTGGCGGAGGGTACTGTGCCCATTCGACAGGTATTTTTCACTTGGCGGGAGGCCGTTTGTACGAAGTGTTCCGCGAGAATAGCGCAGTTACGACGCTGTGCTATGAAAAGTCTGTTCGAATTCAATTCCCCACGGCTGGGATGATAGTCATCCGATCGGAGACCACCGGCCGGGGCGCGCCTCCGTTATGCGGACCTGTGCGGCGGGAGAAGGCATGTACCGCATATCGCTGGAACCTGACAGACAGGAAATTCTCGATCGACCGTGACGCGACGAAGAAACGCTGCGGCGTTTAATATTAGGGAGTCATGCCTGGCGCCTTGAATCTACTTCTTCTGTTGCTGGCCGCCGTTTGTTTCACCGCCGGCGGCGTTTATATGAAGTACTCGCAAGGGCTCACGCAGATCGGTCCGTCCTTGCTGGTGGGAGTGCTGTTTCTGATGGGCGCCGCATGCCAAGCGTTGGCGATGCGGGGCGAAGACATGTCCGTCGTCTATGTTTTCGTTCTCGGCTTAGAGTGTGTGCTCGCATTCGCCGTTGGCGTGATGGTTTTCGGGGAAGCCGTCACGACAATGCGTGTCGCCGCGGTCGCGTTGATCACGATCGGCATGGCAATGTTGCGGTGGTAGCAGATTTATTCCACCAGCCCGAACGAGACAACGTTTGAGCCGTTGACGATCGTCACGTACTGCTTGCCGTCGATCGTGTATGTAATCGGCTGCGAACTGATCTGCTGCCCGGTGTTGAACGACCACAGCGCTTTGCCGGTTCGCGCATCGAGCGCCGTCAGGAAGCCCTGGTCATCGGCGCCGAAGATGAGTCCACCGGCGGTCGAGAGTAGCCCGGCCGCATACCGGCGCGAGTTGATCTGTTTGTACTCCCACATCATCTTGCCAGTGGTGACATCGAGCGCGCGAACGAACATCTGCCACGGCTCTTCGGGGCTTTCGATGTAGCCGGTGCCCATGAAGGAGTTGCCGCCCGGCCGGAATGTATCGCGGGACTTGGTGTTGATGCCGCAACCCTCCTGCGCGACGATGTAGAACCAATTCGTGTCGGGGCTATAGGCCGGAGACATCCAGTTCGTGGCGCCGGAAGTGGCTGGGCAAGTTTTGGTGCCTTTCAGGCTGGGAATGACGCCGTCGACGCGAATCGGCCGTCCTTTCGCAGTCAGGCCGGAAGCCCAGTTCAGTTCCTTAATGAACGGCGTGCCGTGGAGAAACTCACCGGTAACGCGGTCGAGAACGTAGTAATAACCGTTCCGATTCCCTTGCACGAGAAGCTTGCGCGGCTTCCCTTTATACGGCGTGTCGACCAGAATCGGAATCTCAACCGCATCCCAATCGTGAACGTCCCATGGGGTCGTCTGGAAGTACCACTTCATTTTGCCCGTGTCGGCATCCAGGGCGACGATGCACTCCGTATAGAGATTGTCGCCTTTGCGGACGTCGCCGTCGAAGTCCGGGGCGGGATTCCCGGTGCCCCAATACAGCAGATTCAACTCCGGATCGTAAGACCCGGTGAGCCATGTGCCGCCGCCGCCGGTTTTCCAGGAATCGCCGGCCCAGGTGTCATTATTGGGCTCGCCAGGGCGGGGTATTGCGTGCCAGCGCCAGAGGCGTTCGCCGGTGTTGACGTCATAGGCATCGAGGAACCCGTTCAAGCCGTGATCGCTCGGCGCAATCCCCATGATTACTTTATCCTTGATGACCATCGGCGCCGCCGGTGACCAGTAGCCTTCCGATGCTTCAGCGATTTTCGATTCCCACAGCATGGATCCATTACGGGCATCGAGCGCAACTAAATGGGCATCAGGCGTTCCCAAAAAGACCTTGTTACCGTAGACGGCAACTCCGCGATTCGGGCCCTTTTGCAGCGCAGGCTGCCGCTCGTACCGCCAGATTTCGCGGCCCGTACGCGCGTCCAGGGCGTAGACCTCGTTCGGGTTGGAGAAGTACATCACGCCATCGACGACGATCGGTACCGATTCTAGGCGGCGGGCGGCGTCGACGTGGTAAATCCACTTGGGAACCAGGCTTTTGACGTTTCCGGTGTGGACTTGCTTCAGCAGCGAATGGCGCTGGGAATGATATTGGCCGTTATAGTGCAGCCAGTTGTTGGGGCTCGGCTTGAGCAGATCCGGATACGTGATCTGGCCAAAGGCGAGCGGTGCGAAAAGAATCGTCCAGAGTTTCATGTTTATCTCCGGCTCCTTGCCTGTCGGCTGAGGTAGGCCAGCAGGTCCTGGAACTCGGCCGCCGTGAGCGACTTGTCGATGCCGGAAGGCATGAGCGTTTTCGGCTGATATTGCATGTCTTTGATTTGCGATGCCGGCAGCAAATACAGCTTCTCGTCGAGTCCTAATATCTGAAAGCTGGTGTTGTGCTGATTCTTCACGATGCCTTCCACGGTTTTACCGGCTACGGTGGTAACCTTCACGGGCTGAAATCCGCGAGGCGGAACGGGTTTGCCGGCGGTGAGGGCTTCGCGAAGCGCGGCCAGGCTGCGTTCGGCGCCGATGTTGGAAAGGTCAGGACCCAGGATTCCGCCGCGTCCGCTCACCATATGGCATTTGACGCAGCCGCCCTTTGCCTGGAAGACCTGCTGGCCATTGGCGGGGTTGCCGGGAACATCGAGATCGACCGCGGTCGCCCGTAAGCTGTGGATGTAGGCCACCAGTTTTCCAACGTCGCCCGGTGGAAGGGGAGACCCGGGCATGCCTGTGCCTTTGATCCCGTTTTTGATGGCGTCGAATAGCTCCTCGGAGGTAGCCCGCAAATAGCGGCGCTGCGCACCCAGGGCCGGAGCACGGTCCCCGGCGGCGCCGTCAAGACCATGGCACATCGTGCAGGAACGATTGTAAATCTCACCACCCGCTTTGGCGTCGGCGGCATTGAATCGGATACGGCGGCCACCGGCACGGGAGCGGGGTTGCGGCGCGGGAACGCCGGCGAAGACCACGCGGCCGAAAGCCTCGGGTGAATGAAAGCTTGTTAGCGGCGGCGGGATAGGCGACCAACTGCTGAGTTGACGATTCGTCTGGCCGCCGATGCGGTTGACGTTCAGACGCCACTCGTCGCCATCCTGCGGCGGCGTGTGGGCGGCGTCGCGGCTGAAATTGCGAAGTGGGACCTTCATTTCGACGATCCAGTGATCGTCTTCCGGCGCTTCATCCTTCTTCGCGGCGCCGTGGAAGGTAGTACGGTACTCCACGCCATCCGGCTCCCAGGTGGCGCCCAGTGTGTACCAATCGCTACGATTGCGATTGAGCATCGTTCCAATGGCGTTGATTTCCCAGGTGTAGTAGTTCTTAACTTTTTCGGGGTTGGGGGCGATGAAGATCTCGACGCAATCGTCCTTGGAAACGGGCCCGTGGCGCTGTTTTTCGTAGGCGGAGATATGCTTATCGCGCACGTACCAGGAGACATAGAGGTTTTCGTCGTCCCAAAGCATTTTCGCTATGGTTTGTTCTTTGTCGCCGGCTTGGTACCAGTTGAACGTGAAGTCGCCCATCGACGGAGCATTGCGCCAGGCGGGTTCGTCAAGCTTTGCGTCAATGGTGATCGGTGACGTAGCGCGTTGAATGGTGTATTGAGCGAAGCAGGGAAGTCCGAGCAGGGCGAGCGGGATGGCGCGAAGGACGTTCATTTTCAAACATGATATCGGGTTAATGGGCGGCCTGCGTTTGGGCCTTTACGTGCAGGCATCAGGAGGAGGAGAATTTCCTATGTCATTCGGGCTCTATTTGGTGGGCTTTCTGATTATGATCGGGGGCTTGATTTACGGCGCTATGATACTTCATGTGTCGCCGCAATGGATCGCCGTCGGTGCAATCATCCTGGTCGGCTTAGGAGTTCTGACGGGCGTGGCCAAGACGCGATTAAAGGACCCATCGTAGGCATTTGGGCTATAACAGGAGAGTCGAGGAGCTCTCCTAAATGTCTATAGCAATTAAGCATCAGAACGCGCGCGTATACTCTCCTGCTCAAATCCTGCTGCCCGAAATTTCCCACCAGACGTTCACATATCCCGGTGATGAGGAGGCGCTGGCAGCGATGAAGGCGGTGCCCGGCGCCGGGCCCCTGCTGACTTGGCTGCAGGAGAATTTTACCGAACAGATCACCTACCTGACCAATAACGAGCAGATGATCCGCGCCAGCGCGGAGAGTTTTCCGTCGCTGTATGCATTAACCGTGCGCTGCTGCCAGATTCTCTCCTGCCCGGTCCCGGAACTGTACATCACCACGAACCCGGTGCTGAATGCCTACACTGCCGGCCAGCGGAGAACGTGCATCGTCCTCCACAGTGGGTTGATCGAAACCCTGACGCCCGATGAACTCTGCTTCGTGATTGGCCACGAAATCGGCCATATCAAATGCGCTCACGGCCTTTATCGGCAGTTGGGCGATCTGTTGATCCGCTATTGGGACCTCTTGTCCTCCGTTGTGCCGATTCCCGGACTTGGTCTGTTGCGTGTGCCGCTGCTGCTGGCCTATTGGGAGTGGTACCGTCGCGCCGAGTTCACTTGTGACCGGGCGGCCCTATTGTGCCTGCAGGACCTGGACCCGAGCCTGCGCGCGCTTTCGAAACTGGCCGGAACCGTTGCCGGGTATGAAGATGAAGTCAATCTGGAATCGGCGATTCATCAGGTGGAGGCGCGCAAGGACGTGAACAAGCTGGTGCTGCTGGTTTCGATTCTAGAGAACGCCTCCAACACGCATCCGTTCATACCAGTACGCTTGAAGGCGCTGCGCGAGTACGCCGGCAGTGAAGAGTATCAGCGGGTATTAGCGGGCGACTATAAACGCGACGTTCTGGGGTTGCACGAAGGCGGAGAACGGTTCAAGTGCGCTTGCGGAACTCTGGTCAATTCCAAGCTGTCGTTTTGTCCGCAGTGCGGACGGAGTCTGAACGCCGCCCAGGTTGACTCCAGTTGTGTGCAGTGCCAAACACCTCTGCCTCCCGGAACGCGATTCTGCCCGAAGTGCGGGAGCCGGCAGCCGATTGCCGATGCGCCGGAAGCCAATACCATCGATCAATGGAAGAACACGGCGTCGAGCTTTTTCAAGCGGTAGGGGAGGCGTCAGGAGGCGAAGCGAGTGTTTGTGGGTCGAAAAGGTGATCTGGAAGATAGCGGTCATAAGACCAGCGCACGCCAGGATCGAAGGCAACTTCCACCAGGAAGCCCGAAGCCGAAGGCTTACATTTACGCGCTTTGCCGGCGAAACCGCAGGGCGTTAGCCGAACGGCGTCGGCACGCCGCGGTGGACGTTCGATATCGAGCAGGAGCATCGCACCCGACGAATGAATCTCCTCCAGGATCGCAGGAGTTCTCCGCGGAATTCCCATGTCATCGGACCATTCCAGTTGAACGATGTCAGAGCATAACAGCATTGCATTGTTTCGATGTCGCACAACTGATTTATCGGCGAGGCCGCCAGTTGCGCTAGTCAAATCACTGAAAGAATTAGCCTTATGCTGCTAATACGATTGGGGATACCGCCCAGTCGCCGGGCGGTTCATTTCGTTGGCGCCGGGATGGTCCAGAGGAAGAACTTCTGGCTAAGGCCGGAGTACTCATCATCGGAAGGGGTGAGGCTTGTTTCCTTTTCCGCCTTCCACTCTCCCATATCGAAAGTGTTGGAAACGACACGTGTTCCCGGTTTGAGATCTTTAAGCAACTTGGGCTGCAATTTGAGATTGATGCGCGGCAGCAGGAAGAGGGTGACCACGGTTGCCTCGCGGAAATCGGCCTCAAATAGGTCCTTCTCCTCAAAGCGGACGAGGTGCTCGACGCCGGCTTTCTTCGCATTTTCGCGAGCTTCCTTGATGCGGTCGGGATCGATGTCAATCCCGACGCCACGAGCGCCGTAGGTCTTGGCGGCCGCGATAACGATGCGGCCATCGCCGCAACCGAGGTCATAGAGGATGTCGGACTTTGAGACCTTGCCTAGCTTCAACATCTCGGCGACGGCGGCCTCTGTGGTGGGCACGTAGGGGACGTCGAGCGGGCGCTTCTTCTTGGCTTCCTGGGCGGAAACTACGGTGATTGCGAACAGGGCTAAGAGTGTGCGGCGTAGCATGCCGAGATTATCGCAGTTTTTTACCCCCCTCTTCTATACTCAAGGTATTCTGCCGATTCAATGTCCCGTCCGTAGTTGCCGTCTTCCTTTATCTCGGGATCAACGGCGTTTTGTTTGTGATCGCGGCCATTCGTTCGACATTGCCAGGAGCGGGTACGTAAATCTGTTGCAGCCGCAGGAAAGGCGGTCAAAGAACCCCGGCGATACAGCAGCGGCGGTAGCGGCGCGGCGGCGTTTGCATGACCGCGGCGTAACGGCGCCGCTGTTGGAGGGCATCGGTGAGTTGCTGCAACCCAAGCCGGAGAATTCCGTCCTGGATGCCGGCTGCGGAGACGGTTACTACCTCGGCAGTTTGGCTGGCGGATTCGGCTTCAAGGGCTGTGGCGTCGATATCTCGATTCCCGCTATCGATGCGGCGGCGAGGCGGTATCCGGACTGCCAGTGGCTGGTGGCGAATGCCGACCGTCTGATCCCTTACCCGGATCGAACCTTCGATTTCGTATTGTCCATCACGGCCCGCAGGAATGCTCCGGAGTTCCGGCGCGTTCTGAAAGACGATGGGTCCTTGCTGGTAGCCATTCCGGCGCCCGACGACCTGATTGAACTGCGTGGAACCGGGAGGGATCGGGTGGCGCGGACGATTGCGGAGTTTGAAGGGAAGTTCTCCTTGGTGGCGCGGCGCCGGGTGACCGCCACCGCAGAACTCGACGCCGCGGCCGTGGGCGATGTCCTGCTGTCGATCTATCGCCCCATGCAGCCGATGGCGCCGGTGGCGCAGCGGGTCACATTCAGTCTCGATCTGCTGCTCTTTCGCTGTTGAGTGAGAATGGAAGAGTGGATTCGGTGAACCGGCGCCTGAGCCCGCGCCAGTTGGTGACGCTTGGCCTGTTGATTGGCTCCTTCATGGGCTCGATGGAATCGACGGTCGTGGCCGCCGCGATGCCGACGATTGTGGGCCAGTTGGGCGGATTGAACGTCTACGGTTGGTCATTCTCCATCTATGTCTTGGCCTCCAGCGCGGGGATTCCGGTTACCGGCAAGCTAAGTGACATTTTCGGGCGGCGGATCGTGTACGCATGGTCGATGGCGCTGTTCCTGGCCGCCAGCCTGTTATGCGCGGTTGCGCCGTCGATGCTTTGGCTGATTGTCTTCCGCGGAATGCAGGGCCTCGGCGCGGCGGGCTTGCTTCCGCTGGCGGTCATCATGGTGGGCGACATGTTCGCGTTCGAGGAGAGAGCGCGTGTCCAGGCGCTGTTTAGCGGTGTTTGGGGTGTGTCAAGCATTGCGGGGCCGTTGTTCGGCGGATTCCTTGTGGACCGAATTGGCTGGCCCAGCGTGTTCTACATTAATGTTCCATTCGGAATGTTATCGGCATGGCTCGTTTGGCACCGGTGGGTGGATCATCATGAACTGGCCGACGGGGAACCGTACATCGACTACCCGGGGGCGCTGGCTGTTTCGGCGTCGGCGGTGACGCTGCTGTTGGCGCTGGTCGATATAACGACTCCGCACGGGATAGGGCTTCTGATTCTGGCTTCCGGTTTGGCCTACATTGCCTACAGGATTGAGAAAGCCAGCCGCGATCCCATCATTCCGCTGGCGTTATTCAGTTGGAAGCTGTTCTCGGTTGGGATCCTCCATGCGTTTATCATCGGCTGGCTGCTAAACGGTGTGACGGCGTATGTGCCGCTATTCGTTCAAGAGGTGCAGAAGCGCTCGGCTACGGAGGCGGGGGCGACGTTGACGCCGATGCTTTTCGCCTGGGTGACTTCAAGCGTGGTCTGCGCGAGGCTGATGTTGCGCATTGGATACCGGACGCCAGCCATAGGCGGGATGGTGGGCACTATTATCGGCTCAGGGCTCCTGGTGTTCCTTCATGCCGATAGCTCCCGGCTGCTTCTGTTGGCTAGCATGCTTATCATGGGATCCGGCTTTGGGTTCACCGTTCCGGCTGTCCTGATCGCGATTCAGACAACGGTTGACCGGCAGAATATGGGGGCGGCGACGTCCATGATTCAATTTTCGCGGTCGATTGGCGGGAGTATCGGCGTGGGTGTAATGGGCGCGTTTCTGAACTGGGAGACCAGCCGGACCGGGTTTGCGGTGGCACTGGAACGGACGTTCTGGGTGGCGGGCGCGGTAACAATAGCCGGTCTCTTTGTCGCCATGGCCGCGCCTAAGGTAACGGCGGAAGAGATGAGCAAGAGGCGGTCATGAGGGGGATGGCGGTTTGGTTTTTGTTGTTCGCCTTGCCGTTGATGTGCCAGCGATTTCCCATGAAGTATTTGGGCGAGCTTGGTCATTTGAGTCCCGGACAGCGCTCGGGCCCAGCGCGAGCTGTTGAAGAGGGGGTAGTGGAGCTTACAGGGAAGGGCTGGTCGGTGCGTTTCGGCGTGACGGGAGGAGTGGGCTGGAGCGAACTTTACACGGCTGATTTCGATGCCGATGGACAGCAGGACTTCCTGATCGGCGAGCATTTTCCCGGCTGCGGGCAGTGCATTAGCTTCACTAACGTGACCGTACTGCTATTTGACAAGGCCGGGCGGCCGGTGCCGTGGCATTTTGGGACTTATTTGCCTGACGATCCCCTTCTCAAGAATGCGCAATTTCCCTATTTGCCCGTGTGGGTTATCGATGCCGATCGGGATGGCCGCGCGGAGTTCGTAGTGACCGATTGCAAACGCGACCGAGGGGACGGGATGAGCGGAGTGTATGCGGCCCGCGATGGCCGATTGACTCTGCGTCGCGATGAGGCCCATATGGCGACCTATCGGCGGATCACGGGATTGTCCGAGAGCCGGCCATGGGTGGCAGAGGAGTTGCTACCGGGATATGGCGAGCCGTTTGAGGGACGAATAGAGGAACTACTCGGGGATGGAGTTGGCGTGGAAGACGGTCAGAAAATTCGTATTGCCGGACGAAGTAGCGCGAATTGGCCTTCCATGGCAATCATCGAAAGTCCCGACAGCCGCTCCATTAAAATGGAAGGCGGATGGGACGCACTGATGCACGCCATCCGTAACGGGTTTCCGGTTAGGCGCCTCGGAGATTCGGGTTGGATTGTGGTTGATGCGACGGCGCCGGTGGTACGGGCCAATGCTGTCGTGGAGTTCGACATCGCCGGAATCTCGCGGGCTCGAGCAGTAACGGAACGGGAAGAAGATGGCTGCATTGTTCTGCGACTGTCAAATTCATCCCGCAGACGATGCGGAAACTCATGGAACCGAAACAGCGGCGGAACGATAGAGCAACTGCTGCCCGACGGTGTGACTATTCGAACGTCGCATACGGCGATGCACCACACCGTGACGGGCGAGACACGCTACGAACGGCCGCCAGGGGCAACGCGGATGACCGGCATGGCCGAAATTGGAGATTTCGAGATAACCCAGTGGGGACCGAATTTCTTCGCGCTTCATTCCGGCCGAGGCCAACTCATTGCGTCGGGTGTCCGATTGGACGCACCCGGTGAGTTGGTAGATGCCGCCGCCGACGGACTCCTCATGCTGCAAGGAAATCAGCTTGTAACGCTGCGCGGCCGTCTCCGATGGCGGCGCGAGTAATGAAGAAATAGAACGGGCGAAGCATTCTATGGAACGCTTCGCCCGTTTTGCCTGAACCGGAACCGAGTTAGTCCTTCAACGGCTTAACGCGGATGTTCTTGTACATAATGGTGGAGTTCGGATCGTGAGCCTGGAGCGCAAATGTGCCGCCGGCGCCGATCACCCGGCCCGGGTTGCCCTTCGGTCCCTGCCAGTCGTCGGGCTGGGTCCAATCGGTAACCTTGCGGTCGCCAATGAAGATCTGGACGTGCTTGCCCTGCACGATGATGTGCTCGGTGAACCATTCGTTGTCGCGGAAAGCTTCCTTATTGTCTTGGACGTTATAAAGCCCGCCGGTCTTCTTCCAATCGCCGTGGGAGTTATTAACCTGGACTTCGAAGCCCTTTTCGGGCCAATTGGTTTCCTGGTAAGCGGTGTGGAAGTAGATGCCGCCGTTGGATACCGGCTTGGTCATGACATCGACCTTCAACTCGAAGTTCTTGAAGTTCGGGGCCTTCCCTTTGAAAGGACCGGTGAAATAAAGGTGGCTGCGTTTTCCATTCGCGACGATGACGCCGTCCTTAACCTGGAAGGCATCCTCGTTTTCCTTGGCTTTGGTCCACCCGGTGAGGTCCTGGCCATTAAAAAGCGCAGTGAAGCCCTTTTCGGGTTTGTCGGCGGCAAACATAGCCCCGGCCGCTAGGCTTAACAGTAGAACGAATCGCATTCCTAAACTTTATCAATTTAGCGCGCGGATGCGAAATTTCCAGTGATCGGCTCCCCCGGGAAGGTGTTGGGAACGGTTTTCCCTTCCCGCACCACGGGTTTGCCGTTGACCAGAACGTGGCGGATGCCCTCGGAGAATTGGAGGCCTTTGTCGAATGTAGCGGTGTCACGGACTTTAGCAGCGTCGAAAACGGTAATATCGGCGTCGGCCCCGGTTCGTATCCGGCCTTTATCTTTCATGCGAGGTGCATTGGCCTCCAGCCGGCGTGCCGGGAGGATGGTCATTTTGGCCAGCGCGTCCATGAGTCCGACGGCCTTCTGCTCGCGGACATAGAGCCCGAGAACGCGCGAGAACGTCCCCGCCGAACGTGGGTGGGCGCGCGGAGAAAACGGCATGCCGTCAGAGGCGATCATCACGAATGGCGAAGCCATCGCACGGCGAATCCATTCCGGCTTCATCATGTGCATGATGACGAAACCACCCTGTTTGCGGTACTTGGCGAAGGTTTCCGCGGTGAGGCGTTCGCCCGTGGGCGGCCACTGGAGATCTTCAAACGAGATCCCCAATCGCTCCTGCCAGCCGTCGTCGAACATCGTGGATTCAATGAAGGTGGAGGCGGCGGTGTACGGATAAGCTTCGGTAGTGATATCGAGTCCCTGTTTGCGTGCGCCTTCGATCAGATCCAGAACGAACGGAAGCGCGCCGAGGCTCACACTGTTAATGTGCACGAGATGCAGTGCGGCGCCCGTAGCCGCGGCATTCGCGATCGCTTCCTGGGTTGCGTCCGGAGTCATGGAACGTACATGGGTGAAGATCGTGACATTCCAGCGCTTGGCCATCTGATAAACCCGAAAAATCTCCTCGCGGGTAGCACCGGGATAGTATTGCGGCGCCACGCCGAGGCCGATGGCACCTTCTCGCAAGCCGCGCTCCATGTTTGCGCCGAGGAGCGTGAAATCTTCGGGATCGGTGAGCGACTTGTAGCGTCCGTGGTTGAGGATTTCGAACGCAAAGTCGTCGGACTTCTGCCACGCAGACCGTTTGGCGGCGAACTCGCGCATCGACATGGTCCGGACAGCGCCGTGGCTGACGGTTGTACCGTAGTTGACCAGAGAACTGCCGGCCCGTGACTTCAAGAAGCGGTCGACCTCCGGAACTCCGACTTCCAGTTCGAGCGCGGTCGTCACGCCGTCATGAGCCTGATACAGGCTGGACTCGCGGCTTTGACCGTGGGCGTGAAGATCGATGAAGCCCGGCGCAACGATATGGCCGGAGGCGTCAAGAGTCTGCTTGCCAGTGAGCGGCTGCGCTGAGATGGCCGCGATCTTGTTTCCGTTGATGCCAATGTGGCGAACCGCGTCCAGCCCGCTTTCAGGGTCCATGACGCGGCCGTTGGCAATCACGATGTCGAAAGGCGCCTGGGCGTAGGCGAAAGAGGCAAGAGCGGCAAAGAGCAATATTCGCACGGTTATTCCATTCCGGAGTGAATTCGACATCCAGGGGGTTGTTCGCCAATGATGCGCGATTCTTCATTGAGCATGTGCTCCCAGCGGGCGGAGACTTCGGCGGACGGGGCCATTTTGAAAGCGAGTTTCAGGAATACCTTGTAGTGGCCAAGTTCGGAGGAGAACAGGGCCTTGTAGAACCCCGCGAGTTCTTCGTCGGTGGTGGTGGAAGCCAGGACAAAGAATCGCTCGCAGGAGCGGGCCTCGATTAGCGCGGAGACACACAGCCGGTCGAGGGTCTCGCCCGTCTTTCCGCTGCGGACCAGCCCGCGGAGGGCTGCGGCGTAGAAACTCTTGTGCCCGCGCTCCATCCGGCCGCCGCGCCGCATGAGGAGGCGCGTGACTTGGGAAAGATGGGCGGTCTCATCACGGGCGATGCCGGTCATAGTTTCCACCCATCCCGGCGTCCACTCGTTGGGCCAGCGAGTCATGAGCTCCATGGCGTTTTGGGCGGCTTTCATTTCGAGAAAAGCGTGGTCGATGAGAAGGGCAATGGGGTCGGCGAGCGCCGTGGGGCCCCATTCCATAGGAGTTCGGGACCGCAGCGGGAGGGCGGCGATGCGCGCTTGGAGGGTGACAGCCACCTCTTCAAAGTACCGTTCTCAGACGCGGAGGTACAAATTTCGACGGTGGAGGACGTAGGCGATTCCTAGATGGAGCAAGGTATAGGCGATGGCGTAGAGCAGGCTGGCGTTGATCGGCGCGGCTAGCGGCAGAAACAGGGTCTCGTAGATTGGCTGTTTCCAGTGGAGTTGGTGGAGAATGATCTCGATGAACTCGCTGGAGAGGTAAAGGGCGATCGCGTTTCGGCCCATGATGATGGCGGGTTGGAAGGGTTTCTCGAAGCGCAGGATGTCGATGAGCCAGATTAGGACGGCAAAAGTGAGGAAGTCGAGGCCGGCCATGAGGAGGGTGAACGTCGATGTCCAGAGCTTCTTGTTGATGGGGAGAACCGGATCGAGAAGTAGGGCCGCACAAATTAGCGGTATACCTATGGAGGCCAATATAACGGCGCGGCGGCGAAGGTCGGATTGCGATTTGAGAACGTAGCCGGCTTGAAGCCCGATGAGGCAGGTGGCGATTGCCGGAAGCGTGCTGATAATCCCTTCGGGATCCCAGGTCTTTGTTTGGGCATAGTTGTGGGCGCCGAGGATGAGTTTATCGACCGAATGGGCGAAGTTGCCGGCGACGGTGAAATCGCCGTTGAAGGCCATCAATGCCCAGTAACCGGCCAGGAGTGCGATCGAGATCGCGATTTGTGCGCGGATGCCAGAGTAGAGATGAAGGTAGGCCGTGACAGCGTAGCAGATTGCGATGCGCTGGAGAACACCGAGGATGCGGAAGGTGTCGAGCGGGAAGGTGGGGAAGGCGTAGATTAGCAGGCCGAGTGCGAACAGTATCGCCGCGCGGCGGAGGATGGCCATGTTAATACCAGGGCGTTGGCGAACGGAAAGTGCGATGGAGGCGCCGACGATCCAGACGAAGCCGGGGAAGACGCAATCGGTGAGGGTCCAGCCATGCCAGTCGGCGTGGTTGAGCGGGCCGTACACATTGCGGCCATCGCCCGGTGTGTTGACGAGAATCATTAACGCGATCGTGAGGCCGCGGAAAGCATCCAACGAGAGTATGCGAGACACGAATAACCAGTGTAAGGCTAGTTCGCGGCGATAGAGATTGGGACCATGGTGGTCACAAGTTGAACGGCGAAGGTATCGGAACCGGTGGGATTGCGAGAGTTGCGGAAGGCAGTGTAACCGGCCTTAATCAGTTGAAATCGGTTGGGCCGGAACCCGGCAACGATTTCGATGGTGTTGTCGCCCGCGAACGACGTGGCACGAAGATACCCCGGACGGACGGCGACGTACCATCGGGGGTGGAGCACGCGGCGGACTTCGGCGTACCCGATGTGCTGTATGAAGTCGGGGACGACTTTATACGGCATAAAGAAGCGCTGCCATTCGCCATAAACGTTCCAGGGTCCGTGACCGTACTGCACGTCGAAGCCGTAGTTCACGGCCGGCAGCGTGTTCGGCGGAGCCTCGCCTTTCCTGAAAAATCGATGCTGGCGATGAAGGTACGGGCCGCGGTTGAAGGAGGCGCCCATGCGAAATCCCTGGCTGATTGTATAACCGCCGCCCAAGGTCCAGCTTCCATATTGGTCCGAGTCGAAGATGTTCCTGCGATTGGAAGGCGAGGAGTTGGTGAGCTGCGCCCGGAGATCGGCGCGGTCGATCGTCACGTCGACCTGAGCCCCGAGAAGTCCCAGTGTCGTGACTCCTTTGTAGTAGTAGCCATAGGCTTGCGGAAGGCCGATAAGCGGGTTGGCGGCATCGTCATAGCGCAGCAGGAACGAACCGAATGCCGAGGAGAGTTGGCCCGCGCGAAACACAAGGGAATTCTTGTTCCAGAACCGGCTGTAGCTCAGATGAGCCTGCAGGATATCCCCGCGGAATCCGTACCCTTGTGTATTGAACTGCTCATAGAAGTAGGGCCGGGAATAGGCCTGAATGGCGCCCGTAACCGCCCAGTTGGAGTTGATTTTCCAGGTCGGATATACGATTGCGCGGAAACCGCCAACATAAGGCGAGCCCTTGCGTGGAGCTGTTTCCGGGATGTTCGAATAGGCGCCAATCCCGCTTAAAGTGCTGCGGAGTTCAAACCCGGCTTCCGCTTCCTGGGAGAAGAGTGGCGCTGTGAGCAGAATGAGGAGCAGGTACTTCATGTGGTGTGCTCCACGTTTTCTGTAACCGGAACAGACGACTCAATCGCGGCTGCCAGGTTTTGAACGGATGAGTTCTGATGGCCCGTTGCGGAGTTGAGGAACGCTTCAACCGCCAGACTATCGAACTGCGTACCGGCGAATCTCTTCAGCAGTTCCACCGCTTCCGCATGCGATTTGCCCGGCCGGTAGGGACGGTCGGTGGTAATAGCGTCGTAGGCGTCAACCACATGGACGATTCGAGCCCCAATCGGGACCTGATCACCGCGGAGTCCGTGCGGATAGCCGGTTCCGTCCCAATTTTCGTGGTGCAACTCGACGATGGGCAGGTAATCCTCGAAGCCACCGACTGGTTCGAGAATGCGGCGGCCGATGGCGGGATGTTCTTTGATTAAGTCGAATTCCGCTTTCGTCAAGGCTGCAGGTTTCTGAAGAATCGCATCCGGAATACCGATTTTTCCGATGTCGTGAAGCAGTGCGCCGATCCGAATGTTCTCGATTTCGTTCTCCGGAAGGTCCATTTCTCGCGCGGTAGCCGTGGCCATTTGGCTGACCCGGTGACTGTGTCCGGAGGTATACCGGTCGCGCGCATCGAGTGCGCTGGCCAGCGACCCGACGAATCCGATGTATGCCCGCTGAAGGAACATTCGGCCTTCCCGGATCGATGCCGCGGCGCGGTTGAATCCGGTTGTGAGCTCGCGAATCTCCGGAATCGACGACGGCAGTTCGCTGAACTCGGGTAGAACGTGCGTATCCTCGCTTTCGCGCAAATGGCGGACGACCGAGGCAAGGGGCTGGACGATTGTACGCGTAGAAAACGCGGAGAGAATGAGAGCGGCGAGCAACGCCCCGGCGCCGGCGATCAGAAATACCTTCGCGAGGATGTTTTGGACCGGGCCGGTGGCGGCGTCAACATCCTGGAAGCTCCGCAGCAAGTACCCGTCTCCCAACGAAATCGTTTCAACGGGAAGGGAAAGGTAAGAGGTGCCGGCGAGGCGGACTTCGCATTCGGCGGTGGGTGCGCAAACCCGCAGCGCGGCTTCCAACTCGGCGGCCTGAACGTTCGGGATGCTGGACTGGACCAGTTTTCCGTCTCTGGAGAGCACCGTGGGGCTGGAAAATTCCGCAAAGTCGAACACCTCCCCTACGGTAAGACGGCCCAAGTTCTCATCTCCCAAGTTCACTGGAATCGAAGTGAGTTGAAACGTACGGCCCTCGATCGGCAGGAACCCTTGTTCGCCCGGCCACGCGTGTTGCGGAACGCTGCCTCCGCCGTCGAGATGCGTCCACTTCGAGCCATTGCGAATCACCCCCCCGATCGGCTTGTCATTGGCATCGGAAATTGCCAGGAGGTCAAAGCCCAGGGTTCCCGACAACTCGCTGAGCTGGTCAATCAGCGTCAACCGCGCCGCGGAACTATCCGGTTCGACCGCAACCAGTTGGAGACCGGCCTTTAGTGTGGCGTTTTCGCCGAGGATTCGCAGGAAGCGATTGTTGTGAATATTACTGCGCGATTGGACACGGGCCACCGACGCATGGGTTTCCCGGAGCGAGGCCCGCAGCCCTTCGCGAACCGTAGATAGAACGGAGTGCTGGATGAGCCAGAAACTGGCGGTCAGCAGGAACGCGAATGGCAGGAACGAACTCAGGAACGCGCGCGTGGAGAATCGCATGATCATTTGCGGGCGATCGATCGAATCGAACCGTCCTCATCTAGCGGGATAAAGAACTGCAGCGAGGCCGTCTGCGATGCCGAAATCTTGACCGGCTGACGGAAGAAACCGGCGGCGCGATGCCAGGCTACGGCTGTGTACTCACCCGGAGGTACGCCCGAGAGATTGAATTTGCCGTCTTTGCCGGCGGTGGTCACGAACGCATTGGGCGCAACCAGAATCGCCGCCGTCATGTTCGGATGCAAATGGCAATTTACGAAAACGACGCCGGGTTTCGAGAAATGGACGGTTCGGCTTTGGTTTTGCGAGTAGTTGCCGAGATCGAAAGATTTCGCCTTCGAAAGGGAAAAGACGTTGTGAAAGATGGGGTCGTGGTTCGGAAATGAAACGGTGGAGCCGGCGGGAATCGCGATCGTATCCGGAGCGAACAGCCGTCCTTCCTGGACAATTTCGGCGGAAATGGGACGGGAGGGCAGGGTGCCTTCCAGATAGATAACGACCCGGCTCCGTTCCAAGTCGAGAATATCTCCCGGAGATTCTTGTTTCAGTTCGACCGTTACGCCGCGAGCGTACGAGCTGGCGGGCGCGGTGACCTTCTTTTTGCTCAGCCGGCGCTTGATGGTCACGGTCCCATCGACACCCTCGGCCACCACGCAAGGGGTGAGCAGTATCGATAACAGAATTAAGACTCGCCGGAATGTACGCAAGACTGAGTCCGCTCCTTTCGGTACTAGTTTGGATATCGTCAAAATTTCAAAATTCTATAGGGGGAGGGCCGATCCCGACGCTCAAGTTTCCGTCAGTTGCCGCCGATATCAGAAGCAGAAGGCGACGACTCGCGTACGTGAAACTACCAGCTCGAATTGCAAAATACGAACTCCACAAATACCTCGGCGGAGGAATGTCGGAGGTGTATCAGGCACGTGACACCGTTTTAGGGCGTACGGTGGCGGTGAAGCTGTTAACAGCGCAGGCCGCAGTCAACGCCGATACACGGGCGCGATTCCTGCTAGAAGCCCGCGTCTCGTCCGGCATAGCTCACGAAAACGTGATTACTACCTACGACTACGGGGAAGAGGACGGCATTCCCTACATGGTCCTGGAGTACTTAACAGGGCAGACATTAAAGGAAGCGCTGCAATCGATGGACGGCCTCCCGCTCCGAAAACGGGTTTCAATAGGTTTGCAACTGGCGCGCGCGCTCGCTCATGTGCACAACCTGAATCTTATCCATCGGGATGTGAAGCCGGATAATGTCCATCTGGACGCGCAAGGCCGGGTGAAGCTGATGGATTTCGGCATCGTCAAGACCGGGGACGTTAACCTGACGCAAGCCGGTTTCGCCCTGGGCACGCCCCACTACGTTGCGCCGGAACTCGTTATGGGACAGCCGGTTACGCCACTGGTCGATGTCTATTCTTTCGGTGTACTGCTTTATGAGTTGCTGACGGGAAAGCGCGCGATTCAGGCCGATACGGTGGAACGAATCTTCTATCAAATCCTTCACGAAGAGATACCGTTCGAACCAATGGTCGATGCCGCGATTCCGCAGCCGCTCCAACAACTCGTCCGCGAAACCACGGCGAGAGATCCGAAAGCGCGCATTCAGACGATGGAAGCCGTCGCGGGCCGGTTGGAGCAGTGGCTGACCGGCAATCCGACGGCGGCGCAAGAGATCGGAACGACGGTCGCAGTATCGGTCAACCAAGCTACGACCCGCGTTTATCTCTCCAATTGGTGGTTGGCTGGCGCGGCTACCGTGGCGATGCTATTGGCAGGAGTTATCGGCTCCTTCTTTCTAAATTCACAAACCGCTGTCGCGCGCATCGATGATACCTTAGGCGAGATGGCCTTTGTGGCTCCTGGCCCATTCCTCTTCGGTCCAGATAAGAAGCCCATCGAAATGAAGGGCTTTTACATCGACCTAACCGAAGTCACTAACGAGGACTATGAGGAGTTCTGCCAGGCAACGGGATACCCTCTGCCGCCTGGATTCCAACGCGGGAAGCCGGGTTATCCGGTGGTTAACGTTACAGTTGTGGACGCAAATGCCTACGCAAGCTGGGCCAAAAAGCGATTGCCGACCGAAAAAGAGTGGCAAAAGGCCGCAGGCGGGGTCGATGGCCGGATCTACCCATGGGGTGACTCCGCTATCCCTTCCCGCGCAAATGTAATCGATAACCCCGACGACACCTGGCATCATGTGGTGTCCGCCGAGGCGTTCCGTGCCGGCCGCGGCCCTTATCTGGCGCTCCAAATGATCGGGAACGTGCGAGAGTTTACGAGCGATCAAACGGCCGCGACGGTGATGGCCCTGCGGGAATTTGACGGCAAGTTGACGCCCCCGGTTAGCGCGGCCGAACCGTGGTTTGTCGTCAAAGGCGGCTCATTCAACGACAAATTGATGGAATCGGCATTGCCGGTTTCCGAGATCGTTCCCGGCCGGTTTCGCGCCCCTGACCTCGGGTTCCGATGTGTGAGAGATCCCTAGAAGTATTTCCCTCAACTCATAGAAACCGAACGACAATTAGTGTCATATCATCGTGCTGCGGAGCACCGTTGGCAAACGCATCGGCCGCCGCAACAATCTTTGGAATCAGCTCGCGTGCCGTATCGCCCCGGTGTTGCTGCAGAAATACGCCGAGCGCCTCCTCTCCCCATTCGTCGTCGGCGGAGTTCATCGCTTCGCTAATTCCGTCGGTAAACCCAACCAGGACATCGCCGGCTTCTACTTGAAAAATTCCCTGCGTGAAGCGCGCCGGACCGAATAGGCCGACGACAGGGCCGCCTTCCTCCAATCGCAAGATTTGATCGCCACGCAGCACCATCGGCGGACAGTGACCGCCGTTGACGTACGTCAGCACCTTGGTCGAAAGGTCGAATTGGCTGTAAAAGAGTGTCGCGTAACGGCTCGCCGGAGAGGACTCGTAAATCATCCGGTTGAGATGCGTAATCATTACGCCCAGATCCGGCGGCCGGGACATTGCCTGGCCTCGAAGCGCCGACTGCAGGCTGGCCATAAGAAGCGAGGCGGGAATTCCTTTTCCGGATACGTCACTGATGCAGATCGCCAATACTTCGGAATCGAGAGCCAGGAAATCGTAACTATCCCCGCCCACGCCCCGGGCCGGCCGACAGTACCCAAAGTAGTCCATATTCGGAATCTCGGGCAGTTTTTGCGGCAGGAGCATCTCCTGCACTTCTTTGGCGATCTCCACTTCCCGGTTCAACCGCTCCCGTTGCGCAACCGCTTCGGTCACTGCGGCGGCGAGCTGGCTATTCTCCAACGCAAGCCCGGCTTGAAGAGCCACGCTCTGCAGCAAACGCAGGTCGTTGCCGGAATACGGCTCCTCGCTCTTCTTGCTCCCCATACTGATGAAGCCCAGCAGCTTGTCCTTGACGGCGAGCGGAAGGATCAATTCGGCGCCGGTAGCCCACAACCAGGAAGTTTCCTCACTGCTTAGCCCTTCCTGATAGATCCAGGAGTTCGTGTCCTCGCGGTAGACCTTCAAGGGCTCGCGATCCCGGCGCAGAATTTCCGCCGTTCGAGAGTTCAGCGGTAGTGCCCCTCCGCCGGCCGGAAGCCCCAAGGCGTATGCCGGCCGGAAGCCGCCATCCTCCCGGAGCAGCAGGAGAACGCGATCGACATGGAGTGCCTCGCCAATCCGCGTGGCAACCGCTTCCAGCAACGGCTTGGTCTCCACCATTGTTCGAACGTCGTCGCTGAGGCTGGCCAGTACCTGCTCGGCGTTGTAATCCTCCCGGAAGAACCGTCGGTCAACCCACTTGCCAAGGCGTTCGGCCATCGCTTGAAGGCCAAGCACCAGGAACGTTCCGATCGCGGCGATCTGAAGGATTCTCGGGCGGTTCATACCTGGCCGCAGCGCTAGAACCACAACCGTCAATATAATGCCGATGATCAGTAGCGCCTGGACTACCCGTAGTCCCCGCGTCGCCAGCGCATACTGCAACCCCTGGCGCACCACCAGTCCCAACCCGAATGCCCGCTGCACTACGATCAGGTATCCGAGCGTCAAAGGGAACAGGAACATCGCCAGGATTGCCGGAATCAGGATAAAGTGCGGAACGTCCTCTTCCCGCACGCCGGCAAGCATCGCCAGCACAACGAACAGCATCGGCGTCAATGCCAATTGTGCGCCGGCCAGCAATGTCTTAAGCCGCCGGCGGGAATCGACGTCATCAAGCTTGAACTTCTTATAGAACAGCAGTGCGAAGAAGCAGCCGATTCCAATCATCTGCAACAACCGGACATACCCTCGCCACTCACTTAACCGGTCGATCCATGCACCCCATGCGGCCGGATCGCCCCAGTTCATCAACGCTTCCCGCTCCACCATGGCCAGCATGGCTGCGAGCAGGATTGCCGCCAGCGGCCAAACCTGCTGGCGCTGCCAGGGAGTTCGCCGCGGAAACTCCCACGCGAATAACAACATCGTGAGTCCCCAACTCGAGTTCAATCCTGTGTGCAAAAGGTGGAAGAAACTGCCAAGTGCCCCCAGTGAGGAGGGGAAGGGCCCCGGATGCACCACCGAGTGCGCGAAGCTGGCCAGTAACGCCAACAACAGCCACGCCTGCAATTGGCCCGGACGAGCCAGCACGGTCCAAAAGCCAACCACCAAACAGAAGAAGGGCATCACCACGAACATCAGGAACACGAAAAGCACGCGTGGGAGGGGGGTGAAAACGGCTTCCCGCCCCGCAACCTGCCAGGAGACTTCGCGTTCGACCCCGGTACCCGCTTGAACTTTTACCCGGAGACGATCACCCGGGAAGAGTGTTTCCATCGCTTGATTCAGCGTCGAAATGCCATGAAACGGCTGCCCCTGCACCTCGATCATCTTGTCGCCAATTGTCAAACCCGCCCCCGCCGCCCGTTCATCGGCGGCAGTGATCGTTGGCCACGGTGACCCAATCGTCAAGCCCGAAACCGGTTGGTGCTCCACCCCGCGCGACTGATAGTAGAAGCCAATGGTAGCCGCCACTTGATACCCGCCGAGGATGACCATCAAAACAACAGCCAACACCCGTAGCGATCCCAACTTCGAGCCTTGGTTCATATTGTTCGGCCATTATCCCATGCGTGCGATAGAATGCGTGGACGATGTGGTCCCGCCGAGAATTTCTCCGCGCCGGTGCGTCAACGGCTTTTGCCCAATCGACTGGCCGGCCCAATGTCCTGCTGATCCTGATCGACGACATGGGCTACGCCGACACCGGATGTTACGGCGCCAAGGATATCTCGACTCCCAACATCGACCGGCTGGCGCGCGAAGGCGTACGCCTTACGGACTGTTACTCGAACGGCCCGGTTTGCACGCCAACGCGGTGCGGCCTGATGACCGGCCGTTACCAGCAGCGCTTCGGGCTGGAATGGGCACTTGGCCCCGGCGTGAAAGGCTACGGCCTTCGGCCGCAAAACAATACCATCGCGCGGTATTTCAAGAAGGCCGGTTACCGCACGGCGATCTTTGGCAAGTGGCATTTGGGCTACGAAGACGACGTGGCCCCGAACAGCCACGGCTTCGATGAGTTCTACGGGCTGCTAAGCGGCAACGTCGATCATTACTCGCACAAAGAAATCAACAACGAAGACGACTGGTATGAAAACACGAAACCAGTCAAAGTGGATGGCTATTCCACCGAACTCATTCGCGATCGCGCCCTTCGGTTCCTGGATGCCAACGCAGCCAGTCCATTTTTCCTGTATTTGCCCTTCAATTCGGTACATTGGCCGTTTCAGGCGCCCGGCAGGCCGGCCGACGTCCGGCTGCGGCCGACGTGGTTCGACGGCGCCCGCGAAAAGGACTACAAGCCGATGCTCGAGTCGATTGACGCGGCCATCGGAGCGGTGCTGGCCAAGCTGGAGAACAAAGGCGTGTTGGACAACACGCTCATCGTCTTCACCAACGACAACGGGGGCGAGCGCCTTTCCGACAATGGACCGTTCTTCCATCACAAGGCGACTCTATGGGAAGGCGGTATCCGGGTACCCGGAATTCTTCGCTGGCCGGGCCGTTTGCCGAAAGGAAAAGTAAGCGCGCAGCCGGCGATGTCGATGGATCTGACGGCGACGATTGTCGATGCCTGCGGACTGGCGACCGATCCCGCGCAGCCGTTCGACGGCAAGAGCCTGCTACCCGTGCTGGAAGGGAAAGCGCCGGTGTTCGAACGGACATTTTTCTGGCGAATCAACCGCGCCGACCGCAAACAGCGGGCCTGTCGAAAAGGGAACTGGAAATGGATCAGCGACTCCGGGTTCGATCAGCTTTACGATCTGAGCAAGGACCTCGGCGAGCGCAACGACGTCGCCTATGAGCATCCGCGGGTCGCCAAGGAACTGGAACGCCTATTCAATGAGTGGGAGGCGATGTTGCAGAAAAACCCGCCGCCCAAGGTGATCGCATGATGACGCGGCGCGCGTTTCTTGCTTCGATTACGCTCGCGGCACAGGCAAACCGCCGGCCGAACGTCGTCGTGTTCCTTTCCGACGATATGGGCTGGGCCGACATTAGCTGCTATGGGGCGAAGGACATCCAAACCCCGCATATCGACCGGCTGGCCCGCGAGGGCGTCAAACTTACCGACTGCTACTCCAATGGCCCCGTCTGCACCCCCACGCGCTGCGGACTGATGACGGGCCGCTACCAGCAGCGCTATGGCCGCGGGCTGGAATGGGCGCTCGTCCCGACGGACGTCAACGTAGGCTTGGACCCCAAACACACCACGCTGCCGCGCCTTCTGAAGAGTGCCGGCTACAAGACCGCGATCTTCGGCAAGTGGCATCTGGGCCGGGAACGGCAGTACAACCCGATCCACCACGGATTCGACGAATACTACGGCCTGACCGGCGGCAACGTCGACATGTATTCGAAAGAGGACCGCTTCAAGAACTACGATTTCTACGACGGTCTGGAGAAGGCCCCGCAGACGCCGGGTTATCTCACCGAAATGCTGGCTGGGCGAGCGGAAAAGTTTATTGACGCCAACCGGGCCAGTCCATTCTTTCTATATTTGCCGTTCAACGCCGTGCATTGGCCGTTCCAGGGCCCCGGCCGGCCCGAAACCGTGCGAGACCTGAAGACTTGGTACGACGGTACGCGCTCCGGCGAATATAAGCCGATGCTGGAGGCCATGGACGCCGCGGTTGGACGGGTCCTCTCGGCGTTGGACAAAAACGGGCTGGCGCAAAACACGCTGGTCATTTTCACCAACGATAACGGCGGCGAAAGGCTCAGCGATAACGGCCCGTTCCGGCATCACAAGGCGACGCTTTGGGAGGGCGGGATCCGGGTTCCGGGCCTGGTCCGGTGGCCGGGAAAACTGCCCAAAGGGAAAAACAACAGCCAGCCGTGCATGTCGATGGACTTCACGGCGACGATCGCGGCTGCCTGCGCCGTGCAGGCCGCGGCGGCGGAACCCTTCGATGGAATCGATCTGCTGCCTGTGCTGTCCGGCGCGGCCGGCTTGCGGGAGCGCGATCTGTTCTGGCGAATCAACCGCCCGAATCAGCGCGTCCGAGCGGTCAGAAGCGGGCAGTGGAAGTATATTATCGACGGGTCGATAAACAACATGTACGACCTCGCCAAGGATTCCGGAGAGACGCGCGACCTTTACTATGTCTATCCGGAGATCGCCGCGAAACTGAGGATGAAATTGGACGATTGGGAGAAGTCATTGCCAAATGCCTGAACTAACCCGGCGCGCGTTCGTTGCAGGGGCGGCGGCCGTTCCAGCCAAGCGGCCAAATATCGTGTTTCTGATGCCGGACCAGCACCGGTATCACACGGTCGGCTGTCTCGGGAATAGCGAAGTCAAAACGCCGCATATTGACCGGCTGGCAACCGAAGGCGTGACCATGCACCATACCTTCGCCAACACGCCCGTCTGCTGCCCGGCGCGGGCGATATTGCTCACTGGACAGTACTGCCATCGCAATGGAATGATCGCCAACGATCTCCGCCTGCGGGAAGAAAGCGTCAGCTTCGCCGAGGTCTTGAGCGGCGCCGGATACCGGACCGGCTTCGTCGGCAAGTGGCATCTCGACGGCGGACAGCGCGAACCCGGCTGGGTGCCTCCCGGCCCGCGCCGGCAAGGCTTCGAGTTCTGGGCGGCGCACCAATGCAGCCACCGGCACTTTGAGAACCACTACTTTCGCGAAGATCCCAAGCCAATCCATTTCGGCAAATTCGAGGCCGAGGGTTGGGCCGACGTCGCCGTGGAATTTCTCGATGCCGCGAAGACCGACAATCGGCCCTTCTATCTCACCGTACAGTGGGGCCCGCCCCACGACCCCTACAAGGCGCCGGCGAACTATTCCAGCCAGTACGACCCGGCGAAATTGACGATGCGCGCGAATTACAAGTCTGGAAACGTCCCGCAGCCGGCGGCCATCGCCGAATACTACGCCATGGTCACCGCGATCGACGATCAGGTAGGCCGATTAATGGCCAAGCTGGATGAACTGGGACTGCGCGAAAACACCATCGTGCTGTACTCCTCCGACCACGGCGACATGCTGGGCTCGCAAGGGGCGCGGTTGAAGCGAAAGCCGTGGGAAGAATCGATTCGAGTGCCCGGGTTCATCCGCTGGCCGGGCCGGATCAAAGCCGGTTCCGCAAGCAACGTCTTCTTCACGCACGTCGATTTCGCGCCGACACTGCTGGGCATGGCGGGACTGCCCGTCCCGAAGGCAATGCAAGGCAAAGACCTTTCTAAACCCATCGTCGAAGGGAAGGGAGCTGGACCCGATTCGGCGTTTTTCCAGATTTTCGGGCCATTTACCGGCGATGGCACCGACGCCGGCTGGCGCGGCGTGCGTACCACGACCCACATGTACGCCCGCTACGCGGATCGGCCATGGGTACTCTACGATCTCAAAGCCGACCCCTTTCAACAGAACAATCTGATTGGAAAAGGGCTTGCCATTGAATCGACGTTGAAAAAACGGGTAGCGCGATGGATGAAGGAGACCGGCGATTCCTGGGAATTCAATTGGAGCCACAAAGTGGAGGATGCCGGACGCCTCTACAAGCACAAGACCTTCTATACAGTGCAGGAATACTTGGATTGGGCCAAGCAGCATCCGGAGTTGGACCGCGGGTAAGCCTTTAGCGTATGGGTGAAAACTCCATACCTGTATGGTAATTTCGTATGTATGAAGAAGACTTTCAATATCGATGAGGATCTAATCCGGAAAGCGAAAATAGCGTGCGGAGCGGCGACGGAGACGGAGACGATCCGGCTGGGCCTGCAAGCCTTGATTCGGCATCGAGCGTACCAGAACACGCGAGCTTTGCTGGGTACCGAGAAAGACGCCTTGGATGTTCCGAGAAGGCGTGAAAAGGTCGTAACGCGACGCAGGGCATCGTAGTGGTTCTTGTCGATACTTCCATTTGGCTGCGAGCATTGCGTGGCCAAACAAGCTATGCCGCGGAGCTGGATCGGCTATTAGCCCTGGATGCCGTCGTGGGGCACGAACTGGTTTACGGCGAACTGCTAATCGGGGACAGGGGCGGCAGAGCAGATCTGCTACGGAACTACGAAGACTATGAGCAGGCACCGCTGGTGTCGCATGCCCTAGTCGTGAAGTTCGCTCGCGAACGCCGTCTGCATGGCCGGGGAGTAGGTTGGATAGACGTTCACTTGCTGGCGTCGGCGATACTTGGCCACCTATTACTTTGGACTGCCGATTCGGAGTTGGACTTGATGGCGCGGGAACTGGACGTCTCATACGAAACGCGGCGCCAAGGGCTTTGAACCCCGGCGCCGCGTTTTTTGGTTTGGAGCGTTCCTAGAAATCGAAACGCAAGGCCATTTGCGCAACACGGGCGCCGGTGCCGGAACTCGTGTTAACGGTGGAACTAATGCGGCCGAAGCTCGCCGGAGTCACGATGCTCGTACCGGGGAGTCCAAAGTTAGCGTGATTCAACGCGTTGTACATTTCGGCGCGGAACGTGAACCGCATCCGCTCCGTAACGGGAATTCGTTTTACCACCGAGAGATCCATGTTGAAGAATCCGGGTCCGCGGAAACTATTGCGGCCGGAGTTACCGATCTGGCCCGCGCCGGCGAAGGTGAAGCCGGTAACGTCGGCAGGGAAGTACAGAACGCCATTTCCGACCTTCTGAACGCTCCCAAGGGTGCGATCGCCGCTATAGTTCGCATAGGTGTTCAGGCTGCTGCCCGTTGTGCGGCGTCCGCCGGTTACCGAGAAGACAGTGCCGCTTTGCACGACCGCCAGGCCGCCGATTTCCCAACCGCCAACCACCCGGTCGACGAAGCCATTGGCATCGGACAGGAATTTTTGTCCTTTGCCGAACGGAAGCGAGTAGCTGCCGAACAAATTCAAAACATGGGGGCGATCCGTATCGGATCGGCCGCGATTGTTGACAAGGTTGTAGTTGTCAACGGGGGCAGTAAAGCCATTGCCGTCCGTTGAACCGTTGTCAATCGAACGGGAGTAGGTGTAGTTCACGTTCATGACGGCGTTCTTGGCCCGATGGTTAAGCGCCACCTGCAGCGAGTTGTAGCTGGAGCTGTGGAAGTTGTCGCCATAGATCATCTGGTTGTACTGCGGGTAGTTGCGCAGATAGAACGGGCTTACACCGGCTGCGGCATAACGCTGATAGTTATTACGGTCGAGGTTATCGGCAACGGTGCCCGCTAAGCCCTGCTGCAGGTTTGTGGCGCCTAGCGCTGTGACGGCCGCCGCGGCCCCTCCAAAAATGCGAGCCAGAGTGTTGCCGGCACTGACAGGAGTTCCATTCGCCCGGAATGCCTCCAGTTCGTT
>Ga0315912_10000927_pt1 | contig 41492 bp, 30 predicted proteins | sample VfabasoilMG_FD_204469 | JGI IMG/M metagenome (GOLD analysis project Ga0315912, IMG submission 204469) | Garden soil microbial communities collected in Santa Monica, California, United States - V. faba soil | ecosystem: Environmental > Terrestrial > Soil > Garden | place: USA: California... | reverse complement strand
TGGACTCGGCATGTTAGTCCCGGCAGGGTTTTGTTTGGAACACCTCGCTCGCGGGGCTGACGCCGCGCGAGGCCTGGGTGCTGCGCATGCGTTTCGGCTGGGTTCGTTTGTGGCTGCTCGGCATGCTGCTCGCATCCACCGAGCAGCCACACACGACTGGATCAGAACGAGAACAGGAACTCGACGGCGATGGTTGTCGCATCCAGACCCGTGAGGTTATCCGAGTCCATTCGGTATTCCGGAATGACCAACAGGTTGTCGCCGACCGAGATGATCGGTGCCACCGTGATGGAGTCCGTATCGATGATGCCGATGGACGCGCTGTCCGTGATTTCGTAGGCGCCGTAGCGGACCGTGAAGCCGAAGGTGCCCGGAGCGTAGTTGGCCATCAGCAGGTAGCCTTCGCCTTCGCCGCCATCGCCGGCAAAACCGCCAACGCCGTAATCGCGGGTGATGTATTCAGCGCCGATGGTGAAGTCGCCCGTCGTGTACATGGCCCAGAAATCCATCACCTCGTCTTCTTCTTCATCGATGTAGAAAGCCTTCGCGGTGAAGCCTTCCGTCGGCGTGAATCCGATGCCCAACTCGACGTCGGGATCGGTGCTCGTGTCGGGCGGATAGAATGAGCCGTCGAGCGGATCGAAAGCACTGTTGACGACCGACGCCATGAACTGGACCTTGTCGCCGTCGTAGTAGCCCGACACGCCCTGCTGGTACCAGCCGTAGAAATACACTTCGTAACCCACGGTGCTGTATTGATACAGCCCGGTCGGCTCCTCGCTTTCGAAGCCCGAATAGCTCAGGAACCGGCCAGCCTTGACGCTGAACATGCTCTCGCCGATGGCTTTCGAGACGAAAGCCTGCTCGACGAAGGTCACATCGGAGGAGGAGGCGCCGGAGGCGTCTTCGCCCCATTCGATGTCGAGTTGTCCGCTGACGCCGCTCGCGCCGGAGTACATGAAATCGATTTCGGCCTGGTCGATGGCGAAGGTATCCTCAGTATTGAGCGCGCCATCGATATCGACAGTCTTGTAGGACATGTCGATGAATCCGGAAACGCTGAATCCCTCTCCCAGCTCGATCTCGGCGTATGCGGCGGGGGCGAGACCTGCCGCTATCGCGCCGGCGAGAATCTTCTTCTTGAACTCCATTCGTGCTTTCTCCTGTGAATGCAGATGACGGTTGTTGTTGGGGCACGATGCATTTGGAAAATGATCGAGCCTGACTGCCGTAAGCAGGTTTCGCGCCAAGTTTTGTTATTTATTTGTAATCAAGGCATTGCACGAAAGTTTCGGAGTCGGAACCAATTTGTGCCGGATTTGCGGCCCTGTTTGCGTGCACTGCGGCCCACTGTTGGCATGAATGCGAACCAAACTTGTGCGTCATGCAAGAGAGCACCGGTTCGGTGCATTGCTGCTCCATAACTGCCCACCGGCGGGCAAAGGCTGTCGTGCGAGCCCCGGAATTCGGCGCGTTTCCGGGTGGCACAGTCCTTGCTGACAGTAGCCCGGGAGATCTGGTTCGTCGCAACCAATTCCTCTCGCGCGCCATCCGTCAACCAAAAGAGGAATACCTCATGAAGATTCGCCGCTCCGTTCGCAATCTCTGCGCTGGCCTCGCCGCTGTCCTGGCGTGGAGCCAGGCCGCGCAGGTTTCAGCTCAACCCCTGCAGATCGGATATTCGGACTGGCCCGGTTGGGTCGCCTGGGAAGTCGCTATCGAGAAGGACTGGTTTGCTGAAGCCGGTGTCGAAGTCGAGTTTCAGTGGTTCGACTACGTCGCATCCATGGATGCCTTTGCGGCCGGCCAGCTCGACGCCGTGCCGATGACCAATGGCGATACGCTGGTTACCGGCGCCAGCGGTGGCATGGGAGTCATGATCATTCTCAATGACTTCTCCGACGGCAACGACATGGTCGTGGCCCGTCCCGGCATCACCGGCGTTGCCGACCTTGCCGGCAAGACCGTGGGTGTGGAAATCGGCTTCGTGGGCCACCTGCTGTTGCTCAACGCGCTGGAGTCCGTTGGCCTCAGCGAAGACGACGTGACACTGGTCAACGTTCCGACCAACGAAACGCCCCAGGTTCTGGCTTCCGGCGATGTCGACGCCATCGTCGCCTGGCAACCCAATTCCGGAAATGCCTTGAAGCAGGTTCCCGGTGCAACGGCGATCTATACCTCCGCCAACCAGCCTGGATTGATCTACGACGTGCTCGCCGTCAACCCCGTCAGCCTGGCCCAACGACGCGACGACTGGAGCAAGGTTGTCGATGTCTGGTACCGCGTCGTGGACTACATTCAGGATCCTGCGACACAGGCAGATGCGGTTTCCATCATGGCAGCTCGCGTAGGAATTTCGTCCGACGAGTACCTGCCACTCCTGCGTGGCACCAAGATCCTGACGCTGGAAGAAGCGAAAGCCATCATGGCTCCCACCGGCAAGGACGCCATTGGCTTCGGATCGCTCTACGGCTCCACCAGGATTTCCAACGAGTTCAACGTTGAATACGAGGTCTACGAAGAGCCGCTGGATATCGATGCCTATATCGATACCAGCCTGACACTCGCAAAGTAACGGGACTCGCGACAATCCGATGCGCGCCAGTGCGCCCTGGTTCGCACCTCGCGTGGCTGTGCCACGCAATCGTGCGCGCTGGCTGACACTGGCGTCATTTTTGCTGCCGCTTCTGGTCTGGTCGGCAGTGAGTTACCTGCCGTTTGTCTGGCACCCCGTGATCGATATCGATGAGCCTGGCGACGTCAGTTATTTCCGCGCGGGCATGCTGGTCGAACGCGATCAGTTCCTGATCGAGTCGGATAAAGTCGCGGCCGCGGGCGGCGCGCTGCCCACCGGCACCCGCGCCAATCCGGTGTACCTGCCTGCACCGCATCAGGTCGCGACGGCTTTCTATACTTCCTTTACCGAAGCACCAACCCGCTCCAGCGAGCTCTGGCTGCATCAGTCATTGTGGAACAGCATTCAGGTCATCTTCTGGGGCTTTACGCTGTCGTCCCTGATCGGCGTGCCCCTCGGAATTCTCTGCGGAACCTTCGGAACCTTTTCGCGCCTGCAGGAACCCTTTGTCGAATTCTTCCGCTATCTGCCGGCGCCCGCTTTCGGTGCCCTCGCCGTTGCCATTCTGGGTATTCATGACGCACCCAAGATCGCGATTATTTTCATCGGCACCTTTTTCCAGCAGGTGCTGGTCATCGCCAATACCACGCGCAAACTGGACGTGCCCTTGCTCGAAGCCGCCATGACCCTCGGCGCGCGGCGCCTGCATCTGCTGTTCAAGGTCGTGGTGCCGGGCATTCTGCCCGACTTGTATCGCGACCAGCGGATACTGCTCGGTTGGGCCTGGACCTATCTCATTGTCGCTGAGCTGATCGGTACCAGCTCGGGCATCACCTGGTTCATTACGCAGCAGGCCCGGTATCGCAACTTCGACAACGTTTTCGCCGCCATCATGATGATCGGCATCATCGGCCTGATCACCGACATGGCGCTGGCACGCTTGGGCAAACGACTGTTCCCCTGGGACAGCAGCAAGGACAGGGAGTACGCGTGAGCGAACTGAGATTGCCCAGCTACCTCGATCAGTCCCCCGCGGTGAGGGAGCGCTTCGAGGCGCTCAAGCGGCGTGAAACGGTGCTGGAAGTGAAGGGCCTCAGCAAAGTCTTCCAGAGCAACGGCAAGACGGTCGCTGCGCTGAAGGATATCGACTTCAAGGTTCATCGCCGCGAGTTCGTGACGGTGATCGGCCCCTCAGGCTGCGGCAAATCCACGCTGATTCGTATTCTGGCGGGGCTCGAATCCGCAAGTGATGGTCAGGTGCTGCTCGACGGCCAGCCCGTTCATGGCCCGGGCCCCGATCGCGGCATGGTTTTCCAGAGCTATACCCTGTTCCCCTGGCTCACCGTCAAGAAGAACGTCATGTTCGGCCTGCTTGCCCAGGGACAGTCCGGGTTCACGGCCGAGAGGGAAGCGCGGCAGTGGATCGAGCTCGTGGGTCTGGACAAGTTTATCGACGCCTACCCGAATCAGCTCTCCGGCGGCATGAAACAGCGCGTCGCCATCGCGCGCGCGCTCGCCAACAAGCCGCGTATTCTGCTGATGGACGAACCCTTCGGTGCCCTCGATGCCCAGACCCGCTGCAAGATGCAGTCCTACCTGCTCGAGATCTGGCGCAATATCGACATTACCGCCCTGTTCATCACGCACGATCTCGATGAGGCGGTGTTGCTGGCAGATCGGATCCTCGTATTGAAGGCGCATCCCGGCGAGGTGCAGGAGCTCATCGAGGTGCCGGTGCCCCGGCCGCGGCATGCGAACCAGCTGATGACGCCGGAGTTCCTGGCAACCCGACAGCGGCTGGATGACCTGATACATCCGCCGGACGCCGAAGGTGAAGAGGATACCAACCTGAAGATGGTGCGACTGACGCGCGTCGGTGACGACGTCGAGGTTCAGGCCTAGAAAAAGAGATCGATGTCAAACTACCTGGCACATTCTGAACCTCTGCACGAGGGCACACTCCCTGGCGGCCATCACTGGTCGCTGTTGATGCGCCGGGGAAAAATCCTGCGCCTGATCGACACCGGTGGCGGCGCCAACGTCGGCATGCTGTTCTACAACCCGGCGGACAAGGCCGAGCGCTACAACGCGCCGGACACGCTGAAGTGCCAGCACACTTTCAAGATCACCAGGGGTCATTGTCTCTACTCCGACATGGGTCGGATCTTCTGCTCCGTCGTGGAAGACACGCTCGGCTGGCACGACAGCATCGGCGGCAACCTGACCGATGCCGCGCTGTGGGAAAGATGGGGCAAGGTCAGCTACCAGGAAAAACGCAACGACTGGCAGATCAGCGGCGAGCACGCCTTTCTCGTCGAGCTCGCCAAGCACGGCATGAACCGTCGCGACATGGCGGCCAACATGAACTGGTTCAGCTGTGTCAGCGTCGATGGCGAAGGCAAGATCAGCCTCAAGCCAGGCCATTCGAAACCAGACAGCTGCGTCGCCCTGCGTTTTGAAATGGACACCCTCGTGCTCATGCATAGCTGTCCCCACCCGCTGAACCAGGCCGCGAGCTATCCCAAGGCGCCGGTGACGTACCAGGTTTTCAGCGCAAAGCCCGTCGCGGAGGACGACCTCTGTCGAAACTCTTGCCCGGAGAACCGGCGCGGCTTCGTCAACAACGTCATTTATCACCAGGAAGCGGCGAGCTGAGATGATCGTCGAGAGCCAACTCCAGACCGCCGATGCCCGCTACTCGCAAATCGTCGAGGCCGGCGACTACTGGCTGCATTTCGTGGGCGAGGGCCAGACGCTGCGGATCACCGACCTCGAGGGCAACCAGGCCGTGGACACGCTGTTCTACAGCGCGGTCGACACCGCCGAGCGCTACTCCGCGATGGACACCATCCGCGAGCAGGGCAACGTCTACCTGACTGCGGGAACCCGGCTGATCTCCAACCTGGGGCATTCGATGCTCCGCATCGTTGCCGACACCTGCGGACGCCACGATACCCTCGGCGGTGCCTGCTCCGCGGAATCCAACACCGTGCGCTATGCGCTCGAGAAGAAGTGCATGCACAGTTGCCGGGACAGCTGGCTGCTGGCCGTTGCACGGCACGAACACTTCGCGCTGGGCAAACGCGACATCACGCACAACATCAACTTCTTCATGAATGTGCCGGTGACGAGCGACGGCAAGCTCACGTTCGAGGATGGTCTTTCCGGCCCCGGCAAATATGTGGAGCTCGAGGCGGAAATGGCCTGCCTGGCCTTCATCTCGAACTGTCCGCAGCTGAACAATCCCTGCAATGCGTACAACCCGACGCCGATCCAGGTTCACATCTGGGATTAGCGGGCGGGCCTCTCATGTTCAGCACAGTGCTCATCGCCAACCGCGGCGCCATCGCCACCCGCATCGAGCGCACGCTGCGAAAACTCGGCGTCCAGTCGATCGCGGTGTATGCCGAGGAAGACCGCGAATCCCTGCACGTGCGCGGTGCATCCCGGGCGATCAGCCTCGGCAGTGGATCGCTCAGGGACACCTACCTCAATCAGGACCGCCTGATCGAAATCGCGCTGGCCGAAGGCGCGGAGGCGGTCCATCCGGGCTACGGATTCCTGAGCGAAAACGCGAATTTCGTGCGTGCCTGCGAGAAGGCCGGCCTGATCTTCCTGGGGCCTACGCCGGAGCAGATGGAAGTTTTCGGGTTGAAGCATCGCGCCCGGGAAGTTGCGGAACAGCGTCAGGTCCCGCTGCTGCCCGGCAGCGGCCTGCTTCGCGATTTGCAGCACGCGCTCGCGAGCGCCGAGTCCATCGGTTATCCCGTGATGCTGAAATCCACGGCCGGCGGCGGCGGTATCGGCATGTCGCTCTGCCGGTCGGCATCTGCGCTCGAGGAGGCCTACGACAAGACGAAGCGCCTGAGCGGCAACAGCTTCGCCAACGATGCGCTGTTCCTGGAAAAATTCGTCGAGCGCGCCCGGCATATCGAAGTCCAGGTATTTGGCGACGGCAGGGGAGGAGTCATTGCCCTGGGTGAGCGCGATTGCTCGGCCCAGCGACGCAACCAGAAGGTGATCGAGGAGGCGCCGGCTCCCGGTCTGACGGAAGCGCAGCGACGGGCACTGCACGACACGGCGGTGCGGCTGATGGAATCCGTCAGCTATCGCAACGCCGGGACCGTCGAGTTTGTCTTCGACGTCGATGCCCAGGCGTTCTACTTCCTCGAGGTGAACACGCGCCTGCAGGTGGAGCACGGCGTGACCGAGGCCATATTCGGCGTGGATCTCGTGGAGTGGATGGTCTTGCAGGGTGCGGGGGAGCTGCCGCCGCTGGCCGAGCTGGCGGCCAGGTTGCAGCCCTCGGGTCACGCGGTACAGGCACGCCTCTACGCGGAGAATCCGCTGAAGAATTTTCAGCCGAGCACCGGCCTGCTGACCCAGGTCGACTTCGCGGCGGATGACGGGCTGCGCATCGACCACTGGATCGAGGCGGGGATGGAAATCTCGCCGCACTACGATCCCATGCTCGCGAAGATCATTGCCTGGGCGCCGAGCCGCACACTCGCTGTCGACAAGCTCGGTCGCGCACTCAGTCAGAGCCGGATCTACGGCATCGAAACCAATCTGAGCTACCTGCGGGCTCTGGCCGGAAGCGAGATGTTCCGTGCGGCGCGCGTGGTCACCGCCAGTCTCGCGGGCTTTGCCTGGCAGGCCGATCTCGTCGAGGTGCTGGATGGCGGCACGCTCACGAGCATCCAGGATTACCCCGGACGATCCGGTTACTGGCATGTGGGCATTCCACCCTCGGGACCTTTCGACGACTATTCCTTCCGGCTCGGGAATCGGCTGCTCGGCAACGAGGAGGGTGCGGCCGGACTCGAGTGCACGCTGCACGGCCCCCGGCTGACCTTTCACCGGGCCACGCGGGCGCTGCTGGCGGGTGCACCGATCAAGGCCGAACTCGATGGCCGGGCGCTCCACCTCTGGCAAGCGTTCGATATCCCGGCCGGCGCCACCCTGTCCCTCGGAGAAATTTCGGGCCCCGGTTGCCGCACGTATCTGCTGATCAGCGGCGGCATCCAATGCCCCGAGTATCTCGGTTCGAAATCCACATTCACGCTGGGACAGTTCGGCGGCCACGCCGGACGCGCGCTCAGGCCCGGAGATTTTCTGCGTATCGGAGCGCCGCTGCGCGCGCCCGCGCCCGTGCCCGAGGCCCCGCCCGCGCCCACGCCCACGCCCGGGGCCCCGCCCGCACCGGAACCTTCTCGAGCGGTGCTGCCGGAACTCACGCGCGAATGGCGGATCCGCGTGATCCCGGGACCCCAGGGCGCACCGGACTATTTCACCGCGGACGACATCGAGACCATCTTCGGTGCCAGCTGGGAGGTGCACTTCAATTCATCCCGCACCGGCGTGCGCCTGATCGGGCCGAAACCCAAGTGGGCGCGCACCGACGGTGGTGAAGCCGGGCTCCATCCCTCCAATATTCACGACAACGCCTACGCCGTCGGCGCGCTCGATTTCACCGGCGACATGCCGATACTGCTCGGACCCGATGGGCCGAGCCTCGGCGGCTTCGTCTGCCCCGCGACGGTGATTGCCGCCGATCGCTGGAAGCTCGGCCAGCTGCGGGCCGGCGACAAGCTGCGCTTCGTTCCCGTCGGCAAGCTCGCGGCCCTTGCCATTGAAGACCGGCGGGATCGGCTGATTCGCGGACTGAGTGCCGAAGGGCCGGTCGAGGCCGTCAGCACCGAACGCGAACCCGCCAGCGCCGAGCGCGAACCCGCGGTGATGTTCACGAGCCGCGCGCATCCCACGGGCATCACCATTCGTGCGTCCGGAGAAAAATACCTGCTCGTGGAGTTTGGCGACCAGGTGCTGGATATTGCGCTCCGCTGTCGCATCCAGGCCCTGTATGAGGCGCTCGCGGCTCTGGCCGATCCGGCGATCCTCGAGATGACGCCCGGAATCCGGAGCCTGCAGGTCGCCTACGACAACCGCCGACGGAATCCCGACCAGATGGCGGAAAAAGTTCTTGAGGTCGATGCCGGGCTGGGCGACCTGTCGGATTTCCGCTGCCCATCGCGCATCGTTCATCTGCCGCTGTCCTGGAACGACGAGGTCTGTGACGTCGCCGCGCGCAAGTACAGCCAGACGGTACGCAAGGACGCTCCCTGGTGTCCCTCGAATCTCGAATTCATCCGCCGCATCAACGGGCTCGAATCCGTCGACGCCGTGCGCGAGCTGATTTTTTCCGCGAGCTATCTCGTCATGGGCCTCGGCGATGTCTACCTCGGCGCGCCCGTGGCAACGCCGATGGATCCCAGGCACCGGCTCGTCACCACCAAGTACAACCCGGCGCGCACCTGGACCGCGGAAAACTCCGTCGGTATCGGCGGTTCCTATCTCTGCGTCTACGGCATGGAGGGCCCCGGCGGCTACCAGCTGTTCGGCCGCACCCTGCAGATGTGGAATCGCTTTCGGAAGACGCCGGCGTTCCGGCAACCCTGGCTCCTGCGCTTCTTCGACCAGATTCGTTTCTACCCCGTGTCGGCGGAGGAGTTGCTCGAGATTCGCCGCGCGTTTCCGCTCGGCGAATATGAGCCGCGGATTGAAGAGTCCGAATTCGTGCTGGCGGAATACCTGGCTTTCCTTGCGCAGAACAAGGATTCGATCGACCGGTTCACCGGCACGCGCAGCCGGGCGTTCCAGGCGGAGCTCGATCGCTGGAATGCCACCGGGCAGATGAACTTTGCGAGCCAGGAAGTCGCACCCGCCGCCACGGAGGACGTCGACATTCCGCCGGGCTGCACGCCGGTGTATGCCAGCCTCAGCGGTGCCGTGTGGAAACTGAGCAAGCAACCCGGCGAAGCGGTGCAGCGCGGCGACACGCTGCTGATTGCCGAGGCGATGAAGATGGAGATTTCCCTGGCCTCGAACGTTGCCGGCGAGCTCGTGGATTTCCGCGTCGAGGAGGGGGCCATCATTCGACCCGGGCAAATCGTGGCGCTCGTGCGTCCCTTCGCTACCGAGTCCTCGTCATGATCGGCCCGATCAATCTTTCCGTCAGCGGGCTGCTGGAACACTACCGCAAGGGTGATTTCAGCCCGCGGGAGTTCCTGACGAGGCAGCTCGATCTCGTTCGGCAATTCAAGACCAATCCGGCCTGGATTTCCTGCCTGACCCACGAGCAGCTGGAGCCCTACCTGCAGCGGCTGGAGTCGGGCAGCGTCGGGAATCTGCCGCTCTACGGCGTGCCCTTCGCCATCAAGGACAACATCGACCTGGCGGGGTTGCCGACCACTGCGGCATGCCCTGCGTTTGCCTATACACCGGCGCAGTCCGCGAGCGTGGTTCAGCGACTGATCGACGCCGGCGCCGTGCCGCTCGGCAAGACCAATCTGGATCAGTTCGCGACGGGGCTCGTCGGCACGCGCTCACCCTACGGAATCTGTCACTCTGTGTTCTCGAGCGACCACATCAGCGGCGGCTCTTCCGCGGGCTCGGCGGTAGCAGTGGCCGAAGGGCTGGTCGCCTTTGCATTGGGCACCGACACAGCCGGGTCCGGCCGCGTGCCCGCCGCCTTCAATAATCTGGTCGGGCTGAAACCGACTCGTGGACTCCTCTCCAATACCGGGGTGGTACGCGCCTGCCGCAGCCTGGATTGCATCAGCATCTTCGGTCTCACCGCCGGCGACGCCAGGCGGGTATTCGACCAGGCACGCGGGCCGGACGGCGCGGATGAATACAGCCGCGAGATGCGCCATGCGCCGATGTCGGTGCGATCCAAGCCCCGGGTGGCCGTACCGCTGGATGGTCAACTAGAGCACTTCGGCGATCAGGACGCTGCGCTCGCTCATTGGCAAGTGCTCGCGCAACTGGCAGCTGCCGGTTGGGAACTGGTTGCGACCGACTTCAGCCCGTTCTTCAAAGCAGCGCACCTGCTGTATCAAGGCCCCTGGGTGGCCGAGCGCCAGGCTGCCTTCGGTGAATTTGTCGCCGGGAATCCCGAGGCCGTGCTGCCGCTGCTGCACCAGATCCTGGGGCGGGGCGAAGACTTCAGCGCCGTGGAAGTCTTTGAATTCCAGTACCGGCTGCAGAAACTCAAGGTGCAGGCCGATCGGATACTGGGCGAATTCGATTTCGCGTTGACGCCCACGGCGCCGACGCATTACCGGATCGATGAGGTCAGTGCCGATCCGATTGCGCTGAACTCCAATCTCGGCACGTACACGAATTTCATGAATCTGCTGGATCTCAGCGCGGTTGCCGTTCCTGCGGGCTTCACAGGGCGGCATTTGCCCTGGGGAGTCACGCTCTTTGCTCCCGCGTTTCACGACTACCGGTTGCTGGCCTATGCCGACCAGGTGCAGCGAATCCTGCCGATGCCGCTCGGGAAATCAGGGCACGCCGCGCTGCAACCAATCGACGATTTTCCGGTTGGCGTCGATCGAATGGAGTTGGCCGTTTGCGGCGCTCATATGAGCGGCCTGCCGCTGAATCACCAGTTGCTGGAGCGGGATGGGGTCCTGACGGAAAAGACTACGACGGCCGCGGGCTACAGGCTCTTTGCGCTGGAAGGAGGTCCGCCTCGACGTCCGGGACTGCTCAGAGACGCGGACGCTCCGACCCGGATCGAGGTTGAGGTCTGGTCACTGCCAAGGTCGAGCTTCGGATCGCTGCTTGAATTGATTCCTCCGCCGCTGGGATTGGGGAAGATTCAGTTGGCGGATGGCCGGTGGGTCAGCAGTTTCATCTGCGAGCCCTGGGGAATCAGATCCGGTGAAGACATCAGCAGCCTGGGTTCCTGGCGGAACTTTCTGCGGCAGAAAACGTTAGCGACGTCCCGAAACACGTCTGGATGACCTGGGCGCAACGGCTCAAACCGTTTTCGCCATCGCGATCGATACATGCAGGCGGTGCGGCGGGAGGCTCCGGCTGATCTCGAGCATCGAGCATCCCGCGGTTATCGAGCGCATCCTCGAGCATCTCAAGCAGCGGGCGGAAACGGAGCAGCCTCTTCCGCCAATTCCCTTCGAGGCTGATTTCGGCTCAATTCCAGCCGTTCGCCACTCCGACTGCCTTGGCAGAAGCCCCTCACACGCACTGTCTGCATTGACTTCTGCACCACAAAAGATGCACCCTCTTGGCACCAAAAATGGTGCACAGAGAATCAGCATGAAAATCTCAAAGATACGATCTCGACGGCGCAGGACGTCTTCGCCATCCGATCCGAAGTTGCAGGCCCTCCTTCAGGGGGCCGAAATGGACGACGGGCAATCCGTCGGGCGCGCGATCAAGGTTGCTTTGGTAGAGCAGATCAACGATGCGATCGCCGAAGAGGGGCTCTCCAAAGCCGAAGTTGCTCGCCGAATGCGCACCAGCCGCCCGTCAGTCGACCGACTGCTCAATCCGGCAAACGAAGGCGTGACGCTCGGGACACTCCAAAAAGTTGCACGCGCGATTGGTCGAGATCTTCGCCTTGAGCTAATCCGAGACTGGCTGGCATCCAGGCCGCTCGAGAGTGCTCCGCACGCGGTCCCGATCGCCGTGTTCACTCGTACGACAACGACGCGGCAGCCGCGAACTCGATCGCGGCGCGTGAGAGCAGCCACGTTTTTCGAGGTAACGCCGGCGCAGATTGAAGTGCTGGACCAGAGTCAGCTCGTTGAGCTCTTGCGACGACTGGTGGCGGCCGAGTTACTCGCCAACGCCGTGCCCCTGCGGGCCGCGCGTGTTGCCGCGCAGATCAACATCCCAGATGGCGGCGAAGACGGTCGGGTTGACTGGCAGGGTGGACCAAACGAAACGGAATACCTGCCGAGCCGATTCTGCGTCTTTCAATCGAAGGCCGGTAATCCGACGCGAGTCAAGTTGCAGGATGAAGTTTGGGCAAAGAAGGAACGGAAACCGGGCGAGCGCCCGGAGCCGAGCCGAGCGGTCGGCGAGCTGCTAGAGAGAAGTGGTAGCTATGTAGTCGTCACGGCTACGGCGATCGTCGGGCAGGAAATCCGTGATCGTGTTGCGGCGATCGAGCAGGCAATTCGTGATGCCGGCTGTGATCCGGACGCGCTTCATGCGATAGAGATTTACGACGCCAATTCCTTGTCCGATTGGGTAAGCGTTCATCCGAGCGTAGCGCTTTGGCTCAACGAGTCGCTACGCCACGTAGACCTCAGTGGTTTTCAGACGCATGACGGTTGGATGCGATCGCTGGACGTGTCCGCGGTGTCCTACGTGGACGACGACCAAGCGCGATTCCGCCGCATTAGCGCCAATCCTGATTCGTCGGAGTCCAGCGCGTCGTCGCATGAGCAAGTTAAATTTGGCGTGGCCGCCGCGGATGCGGCTGCCTTCCTTTCCGTCGGCGGTCGGGCGCTCCGCATTGTTGGGACGTCTGGCTACGGCAAGACGCGCTTTGCGTTTGAGCTGTTCTCGAAGGACCGATCAAAACTAGATCGCCTCGATCCCGAGACCCTCGTCTTCGCTAGCTACGAAGACGTCAAGACTCGACTCGCCGCAATCGCGTTGGACCTAGCCGACGGAGGCGCTCCAACGATTCTTGTCGTGGACGACTGCCCAGATGAAGCGCATCGCGACTTAGCGGCGAAGGCCCGGCGCTCCGGCTCTCTTCTGCGCGTAATTACGACTGACGTTGAAACGCGATGTCAAAACACCGCGCAAAACTTGGTTGTCGAAGTGGGTGCAGCGTCGTCAAAGATTGTTGAGGACATCGCAAGACAGGTAGCTCCGAGTATCTCCGGGAGCGACGTCGGTTTTGTGCGTGACCTGGCTGACGGCTTTCCCAGAATGGCCTTGCTAGCAGCGCAGGCCATTAGTGATGGATACGATGCGCTCGGAACGGTTGAGGATCTGATCGACCGGATCGTTTGGGGTCGAAGCATCCGAGATCCGGACACTGAAAGGATCCTTGCTCTGGCGAGCTTTTTTACTGTCGTTGGCGTTGATGGCGACGTGGCCTCTGAGTTGGACACGCTGAGTACCATTCTCGGCACAACCGCAGCGAATTCGTATCAACGGCTGGACTCGATGCGCCATCGCGGCGTGACTGTGCGGCGCGGTGACTATATCGAAGTGCAGCCTTTGCCCCTTGCCGCGCGTCTGGCGGCGCGTTTGCTCGAATCACAGCCCAGCGAGTGGCTGGCCGATTTGTTCTCTGCAGTACGCAGCGAGCAAATGCAGTTTCGCTTTCTAGAGCGCCTCCGTTGGTTAGATCGATCGGAAAATGCACAGCGGTTCGCAGATAGGCTACTCGAGAAACTACGGACGCTCGACGACCTAAAAAACGACCGTGGCGCAAAGCTGTTGGATCAGTTGCTGCACGTGGCGCCAGACAAAGCGATGGCCGTGTTGCAACGCATCATCGGCGACTCGGGCGCAGAGGAACTCCGTCAACTCGCCGATCGCGGACGCCGGGACGTTGTTTGTGCGTTAGAGAAGCTTGTCTTTCGACGCAACACGTTCGTCGCCGCTGCCACGCTCTTGCGACGGCTTGGTGCCGCGGAAACTGAGAATCGGATTTCGAACAACGCTAGCGGGACTTTCAAGGAGCTCTATCAACTGTACTTGAGCGGAACCGAGGCACCGCCGGAAGAGAGACTACGCGTTATTGACGACGGGCTGTCCTCGTCAGATGAAGCAGAACGCACTCTCTGCGTCGAGGCGTTGGGGACAATGCTAGACCGGTATCACTTTACCCGCTCGGGTGGCGCTGAACAGATCGGGAGCGCAGCGCCGCTGAGGGATTGGGAGCCGAAGGTGTGGGGTGACGTGTTCAACTATCACCGATCTGCACTGAGCAGGCTCCTGAAGATAGCGTGTTCGGGGGACAGGCTAGCGCTGACGGCGCAGGGGCTGATTGAGTCGCACGTCCGCGAGATGCTTTCCTTGCCTGCTCTGTTTGACGACGTTCGCGAATCGATTGTTCGGATCTGTGCATCCAATGGCTTCTCGCCGCGCGCGGTGTATGGCGTTAATGCGTGGTTGTTCTTCGATCGCAGAGCGGCTCCGGACGATTACTCGGCAAAGGTTCGCGCTCTCTACGACGCGCTTGTACCCGACGATGTGGTGGACAGAGTGTTGCTGTTCACGACTGGCTGGCAAGGGGACCTCTACGACCCGGACGTCAGCTATGGTCCCTCCGACAACGACCACGAGTATTCTGTACGGCAGTCGGTTGCGCTAGCGGAGATCGTCGCCGCCGCCGGAGGCGACTTATTGGACCAGGCACTGAGGAAGTTAACGACGAGGCAGTTGCACGGCATCTTCTCATTTTCACGGCGGCTCGCGGAGCGCGTCGGCGATCCGATCGAGCTGTTGCACGCAGCGCTGAGAGCTAGCAGTGCGGAAGGCGCGTCGACGCTGGAAACGCGGTTTTTCAGTGGGCTCATTTCCGGTGCCGAGACACATTCGCACGCGACGGCGGTGGGATGCGTAAAAATCGTTCTCCGGGACGCGAGATTTGAGGGCGTTCTAGCCAGCATGATCGGTTCCGTCAGGATCGACGAAGAGTTGCTTGCTATTGTCGTGGGGCTCCTGCACGAGAAACGCCTCACTCCGGGTTCAGCAGCTACTCTGTCGTATGGGCGAGGGCTGGACCACCTTTCGCCGAAGAGCTTCGAGGCGTTTCTTGACGCGCTGATCGAGATGGGCGCCGACGGGTGTTGGTCGGCGCTCGACGTAGTCGCCATGTATCAACATGGTCGGCCGGATTTGGCACCCGAGGTGGCCGCGCTTTTCAGGAAAATTCTGGTCAGCCCCAGGTTGTTCGAGACCGCGCGCGCCGGACAAATGGGCGGGCATCATTTCGAGCAGGCAGTGCAGCTGCTTAGTCGGCATGGCTATCTTGACGGCGCATATGCCGCTGAGCTTACAGAGCGCATCTTGGCGCTCGGCACGGATGCCGATTTTGAGCTGCAACTGGGCTTAGACGATTCCGCGCGAAAGGTGCTCAAGCTGCTGATCGCCGACTTTCCTGCCGAAGTTTGGCAGAAGCTACAAGTGCTCTTCGATCTCACCGATGCGACCACGCGATTTCGGATGGCGAACCTTTTCCAAATGGAGGATGCCGAGGCTAATACCGGCGGCCTGCTGAGCGAGTTCCCGCGCGAAATACTCATGACGTGGTTCCGCGAGAATCCGAGCGAGCGGATGGAGATCCTGCTGGGGTGGTTGCCGATCGTTGAAAGCGAAGAGGGCGGCCGGATGCGCTGGAACGCTGAACTCGAGCAGTTTATTTCAGAGCACGTGACCCACCCCGAGCAGCTCAGCGTTATCGCTTCGCGCTTTCATCCGCGGTCGTGGTGGGGGTCGCTCGCAGACCGCTTGGAGCCTTTTCTTTCTTTGCTCCGCGAGTGGTGGGGTCACTCCAACGGTGCTGTACGGTCGTGGGCAATCGAGACGCATGAGCGACTCACTAAGATGATCGCTGAAGAGCGGCGGAGAGATGCCAATGACCGGGCCGCGCGTGGTTTCTGACGAAGAGATGCGATCGGAGAGGGCGTCTTTGCTGCTGCCAAGGGGCTGATGATACCCGCTAGGTTATCGAGACAGCCGAAAACGTAACAGGGAAAGACTGTCGAAGAACAGGGAATGCGGACCGGGCGTGTGATCCCGATATCGGACCGATTGCATGCGCGCACGTACTCTGGGGCGGGCCTTCGAGTACCAGGGGATAGTTACTCGTCACTGACAGGAACAGCAATGCGTTTTGACCCTCGCCAGCTCGTCAGACGATATCGGGCCTCTGCGATCGATATCTTCTCGAGTCAGTATCAGTTTGAACTTACATATGGTTCGGTGTCCGCCCTGCTGAGCTCTGGTCGATCAAATGAGCGACAAGCCGCGCTCTGGCTATCGAGCTTTTTAGCGCATTGGGGCATGTTTAGGGCCAGCAGTCAGCTCCGCCACAAGAACACCCTGTTTTTCGAAGCATTGGTTAGATTTTCAGTCTCTGGAAAACGCGCGGCTCTCAAGCCGCTAATGTCCATCTCGTTCGAAGAACTCTCGACATTGCACGAAGAACAGTTAGATGAGAGTTTTTGCAGACTATACGACTGGCTCGCTGAGCACGATGTGACAGGCACTGACACGTTGCTTAGCAAGATCGCGTTGGCGTTGCTGGGGAACGTTCCCGCATACGATCGAAATTTCAAGCGTGGGCTACAATTGTTGGCGTTTGAGCGCAAGTACCGTGGAGTTCAGAAATTCTGCGGTCGTGGTTTGCGCGATCTCTCGAAGTGGGCGTCGAGTCGGAAGTGGCCACGAGTCCTCTGGGGGTCGGACGGTCGGCGCTACCTTCCCCGGGCACGAGTAATCGACATGGCGATCTTTCAGTTCGGCGCTGAGAATTCCCGCTAGCCAAAGCAATGGTCATTGGCCCTAAGTCTAGGCGGTTCGAATCCCTCTGATCAGTCAGAGGCTGCTGCTCCTGCATCGGTTGATCACAGGCCGCGACCAAAGTCACGGAAGGCACTGTGCCCAAGTCTTAGACTGCCCCGACATGGCAGCTGAAATGCAACAAGACGAACGGGTATTTTCCCTCCCGCCCGATCGTCGTCAGCGACTGATCGCAGAATTGCGATACGCGTTAGGGAAGACATCCTCGACTGATCTTGCAGATTGGTTGGCACGAATCTGTGTCGAAACCGGCAAGATCGGCATTAGACGCGTCAAGAATTTAGGCCGCGTCGCTCAGTCAGTCGGACGCGCGGTATCGGAAGAGATTGAACGAATGGCGGTCGCGGGCAAGAAAGGCGAGAAGGGTGCTTATCTGCGCGATCTAAAGTCCCGCACGACTGGGCTGTTTCATCGGTCAGGCGGAGCGGTGACGAGGACCATTTCCGCGCTGAAATCGAATCCTCGCGAAAAAGCGATTGAGCTCTCAACCTTCTTGATTGCTTTCTACCTCGGATCAGGCGGCCTCGACGGCGACGGGGGCGTTCCCGATCTCGATCTGGATCTCGGAATCGCCAATCATCGTTCGATATTCACGCATTCGATCATCGCGGGAATCGGTGTGGAGTTGGCATCTGTTGCCTTCATCGACCTAGTTGCCGTCCTTCACGGTCGATTGCCGGAAGATCATGACCCTCTATGGGATGAGCTACTGGTCGGTGGCGACCGAGTCGCGCGCATAATCTCCAACGGCGCAAGCTTGGGCATTGCCTACCATTTAGGGATTGACGCGACGATTGATGGCGGGGGCGCCTACAAGGATCTGCCGTTCGCCGTTCCACAGGAGTGGCACCAGGCCATCGCAGCCGGGAACGCGACTGCCGAAGCAATCGATGCGGCCGCACGTCCGGGTTCGGTTATTGGCATCTATCGGTCGTACGAGGATGCCTCTGTGGTTGCGAAGCGGGCAAGATCGACGTCGTTCAAACTCAGGCGGCACGCTGACGGCTCAGGTTTCGAGGTCGTTTACGCACCGCGAAACAGTTGAGCAAGGTCTTCCCGCATGCTCACGGCGACGTCCGTGTTAAGGTACGGCACGATGCGCGGTACTGCAGGAGCCGCCAAGTCGGGGGCGTCGTATGGAAGTGAACGCTGTCGGCGCCTTTCTCAGCGAACTCGAGCGCGTCTCGTCTGAGGCACAGCGGCGGAAGATTGATGGGTTGGGGCGAATGTTCCGCGAGTTCAGCCCGCTGTTTGAGCAGTTGACGACTCGGCGGCAGCAACTCGCTGAGCGCTTTAACATCTTCAGCGCGCTTCGTGTCGAACGCCGCGAGCTCGCGCATTCCGCCTTTCTCGCTTACCTGCTCGACCCGACTGCACAGCACGACCAGGGGGCGAGGATACTCAAGAGCTTTCTGGCGCATCTGAATATCGGCATCCCGGCGGCGACCGACCTTGAGGGAACAAAGGTCACCGCCGAACAGGCGCTTGGCGAACACGGTCGCCTGGATATCGTCATAACCCTTCCTGGCGGGATGGTGGTCGCGATCGAAAACAAGGTGGATGCTGGTGAACAAGAGGAACAGATCGCACGCTACCAGCAGTGGCTCGTTGACCAGGGACCGGCCTTGCGAAGTAGTCACAGGTTGATCTTTCTGACCCCAGACGGGCGGCGTCCTTTGAAGGAGAATCCCACAACCGGGATTCAAGTCTGGTGTTGCTCGTATGAGCAAATTGCGCGGTGGCTATCGGCGATACCGGACTTGCCTGTGCGCCTGGCAACAGTCGTCAGGATGTATGCCGACACTTGCATGCAGATCGGGAGAGGGAAATGACCGACGAAATCGTCACGTTTCTTCTCGAACCGGAGCGACTAAAGCTCGCTGTCGAACTCGCGACGAAAATGGAAGACGTGAAAGAACGGGTTCTGGATACATACTGGAAGAATGTTCGAGCGGGACTTGATAGTCGTCTCGTGGAGCGCACGGGGCAATGGGAGGTTTTCGGGCCAACTAGGGTGCTGGACGCATACAGCGCTATCGGTATCGCCCCGGGGAGTGATCGCTCTGGCAGTGAAGAGGGCCAAAACTTATCAGGCTGTCGCGTCGTCTATGAGTGCCTGGCCGGCACAAAACACCCCGCGTATCTCGGCGTACAGTGCAGTGGGCGAATCGGGACTGACGCAGCCGTTCAGCCGCGCGAGCAAGAAATCAGGAATCGATTGGCGCAGCTAGGTCTGAAGCGCCGTGAAGAACATTGGCTCGGCTGGCAGTACATCAATGAACTCGGCCTCCCTGCGATCACTGCTGGCGACTTGGCGGTTCTGTTGGTCCTAAACGACGACAACCGCAACGTGGACCATCCCTTTGCCGACCATGCGGCGCAAGTCCTGTGGGACGTTTTTTCGTCGACAAGAGAACTCTTGGAGAAGGCTATGGCGTTGTCGTCTCGGTGACTTGAGGCTGCGGTTTTGGTCGTGCTGCCACTGGGTGTGGCCAAATTGTGAAGGTAACGAGAGTCGCGCCCGTAGCCGGGACCAGTGAGACTAACGTGTCAAGATCCCAAGGAGGAACGGCAAAACTGTATTTTTAGCGACATGGACCAAGCTCGCGAGATAGATGCGCCTCAAGAGCCAAACTGGTCACAGGATCCTCTGTTTTGATCTTCGCAGCTAAGTCACGCGCTTCGTCGCACTGGCCGTTGCCCGACAGAGCGTACCCGAAATCCAAGACGTAACGAGTATTTCGCGGCTCCTGTTCAAAAGCCATTCGGAGGGCGCTAATCGCGGCGGCTTCGACTGCGTCAGCTTCGCGCGACTGACGATACGAATTGGATCGAAATACTTTCAAATAGACTTGATGCTGTGCCAGACCCAGGAGGTGCCAAGCGCTCGCATTTGTAGCATCAAGAGCAACTGCGCGCTCAAGGGATTCAACCCCACTATCAACATCTCCCGTTAACGTCTGTTCAGAGCCAAGCATCATCCAATTTTCAGATGACCCAGGGTCCAGTCTTGCGGATTCCTTGTATGCCGCTATTGCAAGGAATTGCTCTTGCTCGCGGGAATATACGAGCCCGAGTTGAAACCACAGCGGTGCGTATCCTGGAGCGATTTTCAGGCCCTCGTTGTATGCCTCGATGGCCTCGACCAATGCTTCGCCGCCTACGCTTACAAGCCCGAGTCCGAGCCGATAGTAGCTTTCGGCATCATTTGGAAAAGCCGTGACCCATGATCTAGCGATGTCGATTGCAGATTGGCGATTCCCTGCTCGGTATGCGTCGACGAAACGTCTTCTATAGTCGGTTGAAGTCGCATCGGCGGGCGTTCTTTCGCTCGTCGCAACTTCATCGATCCACTCAACTGGCAGCGCGAAATTTAGACTTTGACCGCCTTCGATAATAAACGTCGTGATGCCAACAAGGTTCCCATCTTCATCAAAGAGTCCGCCACCACTGGAACCCGGCGAAATCGCTGCCGTTGTCTGGATAATCGGTGGTGGCTCGCCTCGCAGCTGAGAGACTATGCCGTCTGTCAACGTGAAGGACATACCTCTCGGAGCGCCTACAGCATAGACCGCGCTTCCAACCCTTAATGTCGCCGTGCTCCCGCGGGTTGCCGGCTGCAAATCGCCAAGCACTGCTCGTACAAGGCAAATGTCCTTTTGGATACTTCCCCGGTCTCGAGTTCCGCTGACCAGGTTCGGTGGCTGACCAACAAGAATCTCGTCGGCGTTCTCCAATACGTGACAGTTTGTCACGACCGTAGAACCATCAACCACAACGCCGCTGCCTTGCCTAGACATGCCGTTCGCGCGATTTGTAGTTTCGATAATCACGATAGACGGCATCGCGCGTTGATACACCGAGGCAGCATCTGCAAACGCGCTGCAGGAAGCGAGAACGAGCAGCGGCCCTAACAGGAAACGTCTTGTAGTCATTTCCATTGCGGAGAAGGTGCCAGACCGGGTTGGATATTGGGCGCGAAACGCGTCACGTATTGTATGCCTGAGTATAAAGACTCAGTCGTTGAGCACAGCCATCCTGCCCCCAAATCTAGGGGTCGTGGATGTCGATACCGGAGGCTTTTGGCCGGGCCCTCAAGCGCTATCGAAAGGCCAAAGGCTGGTCTCAGGAAGGTCTCGCACTCGATGGCGAGCGATTTCAGTTTTTACGACGCCTACGAGGAAGTGACGCTCTGGGGCAAGGACTTGGTTGAGCACTTCGACAGCATCTACCGCAAGCAGGGCCGCTACTGCGTCATGTTCATTTCGCGGCACTACGCAGAAAAGATTTGGACCCGCTACGAATGTAGGGTGGCACTCGCGAGGGCAATCGAACAGCGGTCTGAGTACGTCCTTCCCGTGCGGTTCGACAAGACCGAGATTCCGGGACTGCCGCCGACGACTGCTTACTTGGACCTCACGAAGCTGACGCCCGAAGAGCTTGGGACACGCATCCTTCAAAAGCTCGGTCGGGGGTGATTTCTCCCCGAAACTTCCACATACAGTAGTAGCCACCTCCCGACTACTGGATGGACGCTGCGCGATTTCGGCTCGTATGCTTGCCACATGCTGCAGTACGTCAAAAAAGCTCGCATGAGGTTCGCGCTCGTAAACGGGGAGCGCCAAGAAGCTCAACCCGGCCTGTCGGGCGAGTGTCCCGGCTGCGGGAATCCTGTCCATGCAAGGTGCGGAGAGAAGAACATCTGGCATTGGTCGCACAAGTCCAAGCACGTTTGCGATCCGTGGTGGGAGAACAAGACTGAGTGGCACCGTGCTTGGCAGAACCAGTTTCCCGACGAATGGCAAGAATTCGTCTGCCGCGCTGATGACGGCGAACGGCATATCGCAGACGTCAAGACAGATCGCGGTTGGGTAATCGAGTTCCAGCGTTCGCCCCTAGATCCTAACGAGCGCCGGTCTCGCGATGCGTTTTACCAGAAGCTCGCTTGGGTGGTGGACGGGACGAAACGGAAGAACGACACAAAACGATCTATCGAGGCGTTCAATAAAGGCAAGCTGATCGGCGGGCCACAGCCGATTGTGAGACTGCGCTCAGACGAATGCGTGTTGTTTCGAGATTGGGCGGGTAGCAATGCGCCCGTCTTCTTCGACTACGGCAATGAGTACCCGCTGTTATGGCTGATTTCATCGAAGCCAGATGGAACAGCGTATGTGGTGCAGGTTCCGCGAGCGAGCTTCATTGAAATACACCGAGGAATGACGCAGACCGCAATCGACTTCGACCAGATCGTGGAGAACTTCCGCAAGTTGGTTGCGCAGTACGAACTGCTTCTTCAGGCTCAGGCATCTAGACGAAGCTCTCCACCGCTTCAGGACTTCCAACGATACTTGGCCCGAAGGAACAGAGGCCGGGGGCGGCTGTAGATTCACGCCACCGACAATCAATATTGCCCTGAAGTTCGCTGCCGAGCCGAGCGCGGCTACCTACTTTGTGGAACCACCTACAGGCTTGCTCAATATTTGAGCTAATCGTATCGGACTAACGATGTTTCGTGTGGCGAGAGTTTGAGCTGCTGCCACAACGTCAGAGTGAATTTTCCTATCAAACTCATCCTGACCGCCTCGCGACGCTTGCCACAACTGATTGAGCATGAACACCAATCCGTCTCGCTCTGTACTCTCAAAGTATTTCACATAGTCGTCCACGCCGAAGGCTGCAAGGCGCTTCCTTTCCCGTTCGTGGATCATGTTGTCCTTGACCGCCTCTTCGACTACTTCGGCAAAGGGGCGATCATCCGCTTGGCGTTGTCGCTTCAGCTCCTGGCCCAGTTCCTTCAGTGGCTGGAACTGCAACGGCTGCATCGTTTCCCGCGCATGTGCCAACTTCTCCGGAATCTCAATCGTCATGCGCGAAAAGATGTTGCCCGCATCGCCCTTACGCCCAAGCTCAACGAGAACTTGTAAAGCACGGTCGATGTGCGTCACGGGCAGATACCTGCCATCTTCGTTTAGGGCCGCCCTAAGCTCGTCAACGAACTCAATTGACGTGTCCTTCAGCGTATTGTGAAACCGGCTTCCCCAGATGGCCTCGAAGCGACGCATAGCACGTGCCGTCTTTTGCGCTTCAACATGAGCTGCGTAGTGGGCGCGCAGCTCTTTAATCTCCGGCTCAAGGAGGTTGTTACTTAGGAAGCGCATTAGTAGGCGGTCGAACTCGTCAGTCTGCACATAGGGGTAGTCTCGTAAGACCTTGCGCCGCCAGTCGGGTTCGCCCTTTGCTTCTTCCTCGTCGAGCAAGTCCCCAACGCTATCCCACGTACCGTCGAACCGATTAAGGAAGTCGAAATCCAGATTCTTGGAATCAGCCTTCGCATACTTGCTCCAGCAGAAGAGCAATATGGAATGGAGCAAGTTCGTCGCGTAGTCGTCATCAACTGGCTGCGGCAGCGCCGCCACAACTTCGTCGAAGTATCGTTTTACGTGTTTCAGGATTCGGATGTTCCGCAGGTCCAGAAATTCGCACTTCTGCGGAATCGAACTCAGGAACGGCTTGCTCTCGAAATCGTCGCCAAATACGAATCGCACAAGGTCTTTAGCGTCTGGCGTAAAGACGTATTCCCTGTCAATGACCTTTTCTGCGTAGCGCAGAAATGTTTGTCGCTGCGGCTCATCGTCGAACTTGTCATCGTTGTAGATCAAGACGACGCTGACTCCGCGCTCTTCTCGCAGAGAGTTGGCGTAGCCAAAGAGCCCTTCCAGTTCCACGCCCTTTGGTAGGCGCTCGATGTCGTCCAAGCAGACGACCCAGCCCTCTCGGAGGGCAAGCTTCTCTAGCAGGACCGGAGCAAGCGGCATCAGGTCCGGCGCGTCATACCGCTTCATCAGCCAATCATTGAACGCTTTGCCGCTGCCGATGAGGAACGGATAGGTACTCTTCAGTCGAGTTTTCAGCGTGGCGGGAGTCAACTTGCTGGTTCTGAATGCTTCGGCGACGACTTGACGCTGGATCGAGGAAAGCGACTCCGCACCGAAAACGGATACATAGCCGGGCTGGTTTCTATCACAGCGTGCGGCTATATCTCGTTTCCAGAAATGGGTCTTACCTTCGCCCCAGCCACCCTTGATAGCGACGACGACTGGCTTCTTGTCATTGCCGAATAGGAATTGCTCTAACGCCGCAATCAACGGTTTGAGATTTTGTGAGAGCAGTCGTGTGGAGGGCGTGGACATGACACTCCTTGACTCTGACCTAACGGTTACGGTGCTCTGGCTCGCGCGATCATGCTCCCGTAGTTTCCCTACGTTGATCGTGCCAACCCTGGTCCCTCACCCGCCGCCGTCCCAACCGAGGAGCTTTCTCGCCCCTTCGTACATCAGCTTCCGTGCCTCCTTAGAGCCTGCGAGCTTGCGCAAAGCGGTGATGATTCGGTTTTTAGTCAAGTTTGCCCACATGCCCTTCGGGTATTCGCGCGCAGAATGCTTCATCAGATCGAACTGGCGTTTTACCTGCTGAAGCTCCTGTTCCGTCACTTGATGCTTGGCTGCAAGGGCGGCCAATTGCTCGTACAGCTCGTCAAACCGCTTGTTGATTCGCTCAAGCTCGTCAGGAGTGAATGATTGCTCGGGATCGGAAAGGTGCTCTTTGATGTGTTTGTCGAACTCAGCGCGGAGGTCATCGAACTCATCAATCAACGGAATCTGCGCTCTCAGGTCCTTGCGTACGTTTTCACACCAAAATCTAATCCGGTCTAAGCACTCTTCAAATGAATTGTGATCGTGGGTTTCACTGGTCTTGAAATCGCCCGGTGACTCAACTGTCATTGGCACAACTTCGCCAAGAGGATTGAGCTTGTTCTTTGGGCCTTCCGTGATGAGAAATGAGAATCGCGCGTTGTGTCTGAACTTGATTTGACACAATGGCTCGTCGCGCTTGTTTGGAAATGATGTCTCGAAATCGCCGATTGTGAAGTAATCATTGTCGAGCGCCTTGTAAACTTTCTCGATCACTGCCTGTTTCAACCGCGCCATCTAATTCGGCCTCTATTTCCCGGCGAGGATCATAGACCCAGAATCTTTAGCTAGTCACCAGATTTAGCTGCTGATTTCGACCAGAAATGCACGTGTCACACCGCCCTAAACGGAATGCTCGAAGCCCGAACCTTTGACCCCGGCCAACAGCGGTTACGGAGCGTACTTAACCGGATAACGGCGGACAAACCTGTCTAACCGGTTCACTCGAATCGGGAAACCCGATAACTTTTAATCCGTTGGTCGTAGGTTCGACCCCTACACGGCCCACCATCCAAAGAGAAAGCAGCCAGCTACGACTCCGGGTTGGCGAAGGCGAATTCCTGAGCAGTCGTGGTAATCTCGTCAACACCAAAGCGGGGTCTATAAGCACCAGAACACCGGGGGGCAGCTTCATGCGCTTACGCCATGGTTTCTTTCATCTTTCGCTGCTTGCTGCTGCCTTCTTCACCGTCAGCGCCAAGGCGCAGGAAGCGGTCAGCAGTGGAGCCTGGTCTGCTTCATCCACCTGGTCTGGCGGCGCCGTTCCGAAGGCAGGCGACATCGTCTCAATTGGCGCAGGCATGGACGTCGTCCTCGACCTCAGCCCGCCCGGACTGAACGGCATCAATCTCGAAGGCAAGCTCCGCTTCTCGATCGATCGCGACCTCGAGCTGACCACCGAGTGGATCATGCTTCACGGTGAGCTCGCGATCGGCACTGAAGCCCGCCCGCACACGGCCAACGCGACGATCACATTCACGAACAACGTGCCGGGTGAAGACATCATGGCCGGCATGGGTGACCGCGGGATCATGATCTCCGGCGGCACGCTGAACCTGCACGGCGATACGACGCATACCTGGACGAAGTTGTCCGAAACGGCGGAGAAGGGCAGCACGCGGATCGAAGTGCTCGATGCCGGCGGCTGGGAAGTCGGTGACCAGATCGTTCTCGCCTCGACGGACTTCAATCCGCGGCAGGCGGAGACGCGTTTCATTACCGCCATTCGTGGCGACACGATCACGCTCGATCGGCCGCTCGACTACATGCACTTCGGCAGGATCACGTTCGATGTCGACGAGCGCGGCGAAGTCGGCTTGCTGACACGCAACATCAAGATCCAGGCCTCAGAGGACGCGGCCGAGACCTGGCTGGGCGGCCACATCATGGCGATGCCGGGTAGCCGGATGTATGTCGAAGGCGTCGAGCTCAATCGCATGGGCCAGCACATGACGCTCGCTCGCTATCCGATTCACTGGCATCTGGTCGGTGAGGCCGGCGAGGGCCAGTACATCCGCAATGCCGCCATCCATGACACCTACAGCCGTTGCGTGACCGTCCACGGCACGCACGATCTCCGAATCGAGAACAACGTGACCTACAACACCGTGGGCCACTGCTTCTTCTTGGAAGACGGCATCGAAACCGGCAATGAGTTCGTCAGGAACCTCGCGATCCAGACCAAGTGTCATCCCACCATGGAATGCGTGCCGACCAACCTGGCCGCCAACGGTGAGGTTGGAAACCGTCAGGACATGAGACGTGCCAGCTTTTCCGGCGAGCATACGCTGCTGCCCTCGGACAACACGGTGGCCTCATACTGGATCACGAACCCGGACAACTCCTTCATCGACAACGTGGCAGCGGGTTCCGACTCGACCGGCTTCTGGTTTTCCATTCCGATGCACCCGCAAGGCCAGTTCGCGGGCACAGAAGCCAGCCGCAATATCTGGCCGCGCCGAACCCCGCTGCGCGAATTCAGCGGCAACGTGGCCCATTCGAATTTCGACGGGTTCATGATCGACCGGCACATCAACGAAGACAACACCTTCGGTACGGCCTCCATCCCGCTCATACCGTTGGCAGATCCCACCGATCTCGAGAGCGAAGTGATGGAGACGCACTTCGAGAACCTGACCAGCTACAAGAACCGCAATGGCGGTCTCTGGGGCCGGGGCGACCTCTACGTCTACAGCAACGCGAAATTCGCTGACAACGCCATTGGCATGACGCAGGCCGCCGGCGACATCGGCAGCCTGCCGTTCAGTTCACGGCTGGTTGATTCGCTGGTCGTGGGCGAGACCGACAATATCGGCAATCCCGTGACGCCGGAGGAAATTGCCTACGGCCGCAGCCTGCCGAAGCCTTCCATTCCGGATTTCCCGATCCGCGGCTACGAGTACTACGATTACCGCGACGATGTCGTGAACACGACCTTCGTGAATTTTGAGGACAACGAGCTGCGGAAGACTGGCGCGCTGTCCTTCCTGCTGTTCACGAGCGCGGGCTTGAGTACCGGAAGCACGATCAGCGGTGCGGAATTCGTCAACGCCAAGCCGGTCTATTTCCCGACATACGATGCCAGGTTCGATAACGACAACCGCGGAGGCAACGCCTATCGGACCCTGTCGTTCCGCGACCTGGACGGCTCGGTGACCGGCATCCCCGATTCCCAGGTCCTGCTCCACGACGGCGAGAACGACAGCGTCGTCACCGACGACAGCTGCGAGATTCATCCCACCTGGAACGCTTCCGTGTGCACGGGCGATATCGGCCGCCTGAATCTCTCCGACGCCAGAGGAGAACTTCCGGCCGCAGTCAATCTCGAATCGCGGACCGCCCGGTTTGCCTTGCTCTCTTCGATCGGCGGAAATGCTGGAAACGATCCCCTGGTTGCGTCCCAACGTGCTGCACTGTTCTCTCGTCGTGCTCCGCAGGGGCCCATCGCGCTGGTTCGCGATGGCAAGGAATTCAGGATCTCCGGCGACCAGAGCACGGTGAAGGCCGGCACCGAGATCGAGGTCAAGACCGAAAGGCCGGAAGTCACTCTGAGCCTGGCCGAAATGGACGAAGGCTCATGGGTCCTGTTTGAACTGCCGGGTTTCGCCAATTCAGCCTCCGGAACCGAACAAGGCAGCATGGACGCATTGCGCCAGGCGAACGAGACGTCCTGGTTCAACGACGGCGACACCATGTGGGTCAAGCTCGTGGCCGCTGCTCCGGTCATGGAGGTCATTCGCCCAACGGATCTGCAAGCCAGCATAACGGTCAGCAGGTGAGTAAGGCCGGCTATTACGGCAAGCTGTTCATCGGCGGCGACTGGCACGAAGCGACGGGCGGCAAGCGTCGCGATGTCATCAACCCCGCCAACGGCAAGGTGATCGGAACAGTCGCTGCGGGCACGACCGCCGACATCGATCGCGCGGCGCAAGCGGCAAGAACGGCATTTGACTCCGGCGTATGGTCGGGACTTCCGGGGCGCGAACGATCTCGCGTCCTGCTCAAGGTTTCGCAACTCATTCGCGAGCGGGCTGACGAGCTGGCCGAGGCAGAGAGTGCAGACGTCGGCAAGCCGATCATGTTTGCGAAGAATATCGACGTACCGACGGCCGCCGACCAGTTCGAGTACTTCGCCGCGCAAGCGCAGCTACTGGACGGCTCGGTGCGCAACGCACCGCTGCCGGTGCACGCCTATACGCGGCGCGAACCGGTCGGTGTCGTCGCGGCGGTGACCCCGTTCAACTTTCCGCTCATCCTGTCGAGCAGCAAGTTCGCTCCGGGTCTCGCGGCAGGTAACACTTTCGTTCACAAGCCCGCGAGCGAAACCTCGCTGAGCGCGCTCATCCTGGCTGACATTGTCACCGCGGCCGGCGTGCCCCGGGGAGTGTTCAACGTGGTCACCGGTTCCGGCAGTGCGCTCGGCGACCATCTGGTGACGCACCCGCTGATCGACAAGATTGCATTCACCGGCTCCGTCGAAGTCGGGTCGCACGTCGCCGAAATCGCCGGCAAGGTACTCAAGCCCGTCACCGCCGAGCTCGGGGGCAACGGGCCGAACATCCTCTTCGCCGATGCCGATATCGACAAGGCCGTCGGCACGGTCATCAGTGCTTTCGTTTTCAACACGGGCCAGTTCTGCATGGCGGGACCTCGCTTGCTCGTCGAGCGCCCGCTGTACGAAACGGTCCTCGACATTCTCGGCAAGGCGGTTGGTGGCGTGCCGCTCGGCGACCCGAGCAATCCCGGCACGGTGATCGGCCCGCTGGTGAGCAAGGATCAACTCGACAAGGTTTCCGGCATGGTCGAAGCGGCCAGGGCGGCAGGGGCCCGCATCGTCGCGGGCGGCAGGAAGCTCGACATCGACGGCGGCTACTTCTACGCCCCGACCGTGATCGCCGACATTAACGACAGGGCGCCATGCGTCAGGGAAGAAGTGTTCGGTCCGGTGCTGACGGTCCAACCCTTCGACAGCGAAGAGGAGGCGATCGCTCGCGCCAACGGAACCCGCTACGGACTTGCTGCGGGCGTGCAGACCACGGACATCGCCCGGGCCCACCGCGTCGCGGCCCGGCTCGAAGCGGGCATTGTCTGGGTCAACGGTTGGGCAATGCTCGATCCGTCCATCCCTTTCGGTGGCGTCAGGAATTCCGGCTGGGGTCGCGAGTCCGGCGAAGAGGCCCTGCTCTCGTACACCCGTTCGAAATCGGTCGTCATAGCCCTCGGTTGAAGTATATTTATAGAGCCAGAAAGTCGGGGGACCCCTTCATGCGCTTGCCCAACCGCTTGTTTCAATTCTCCTTGTTTGCCACAGCCTTGTTTGCCGTCGGCGCCCAGGCGCAGCAAGCGGTCAGCAGCGGAGATTGGTCCGATTCATCCACCTGGTCCGGCGGCGCCGTTCCACGGGCGGGTGGCATCGTGGCGATCGGTGCCGGCATGGACGTCGTCCTCGACGTCACCCCGCCTGCTCTGAACGGCATCACGGTCGAAGGCAAGCTCAGTTTCTCGAACGATCGCGACCTCGAGCTGACCACCGAGTGGATCATGCTGCACGGTGAGCTCGCGATCGGCACCGAAGCCCGCCCGCACACGCGCAACGCGACGATCACCTTCACCGACACCGTGAAGGGTGAGGACGTCATGGCCGGCATGGGCGACCGCGGAATCATGATCTCGGGCGGCACGCTGAACCTGCACGGCGATCGGACCCACACCTGGACCAAGCTGTCCGAGACTGCCGAAGCCGGCAGCACCCGGATCGAGGTGCTCGATGCCAGCCAATGGCGAGTCGGAGACGAGATCGTCCTCGCGTCGACCGATTACGATCCCCGGCAGGCGGAACGGCGCAGCATCAGCGCCATCCGCGGCGATACGATCACGCTGGACGAGCCGCTCGAGTACATGCACTTCGGCGAGATCACATTCGACGTCGACGAGCGCGGCGAAGTGGGCTTGCTGACGCGCAATATCAAGATCCAGGCCTCCGCCGATGCGGCCGAGTCGTACTTCGGCGGTCACATCATGGCGATGCCGTCGAGCCACATGTATGTCGAGGGCGTCGAGCTGACTCGCATGGGCCAGCACATGACACTCGCTCGCTATCCGATTCACTGGCATCTGGTCGGCGACGCGCAGGGCCAGTACGTCCGCAACGCCGCGATCCACGATACCTTCAGCCGCTGCGTGACCGTGCATGGCACGAACTACCTGCAGGTCGAGAACAACGTTACGTACAACACCGTCGGTCACTGCTTCTTCCTGGAAGACGGCATCGAGCACGACAACCGGTTCGTCCGCAATCTCGCGATCCAGACCAAGTGTCATCCGACGCTGGAATGCGTGCCGACCAACCTTGCCCCCAATGGAGAGATCGAAAATCGCGCTGCCGCCAGGCAAGTCAGCATGTCCGGTGAATATACGCTGCTGCCATCGGACAACACGGTATCGTCGTACTGGATCACGAATCCGGACAATATCTTCATAGAGAACGTTGCAGCAGGATCCGATGAGAACGGCTTCTGGTTCTCCTTGCCGGAGCACCCGATCGGCCAGTTCCTGGGCACGGAAGCCAGCATGAACATCTGGCCGCGCAGAACCCCGCTCGGCGAATTCAGGGGCAACGTGGCCCATTCCAACTACGATGGGTTCATGCTCGACCGGAACATCAATATCGAAAACGTCTTTGGCCTGGCCGGCCCCTCGTACATGCCGAAGGCTGATCCTGCCGACCCGAACAGCCCGAGCGTGGATGCGCTGTTTGCGGACCTCACCACCTACAAAAACCGCAATGGCGGCGTCTGGGCCCGAGGCGAACGGCACGTCTTCAGGAACCTGAAGTCGGCGGACAATGCCATTGGTTTCACGAGTTCAACCGGTTCTTTCGGCGATGACTTGTATACCTCCCTGGTGGTGGATTCGCTGTTCGTCGGTGAGACCGCGAATGTCGGCAACCCACGCACGGCGGAAGAAATTGCCTACGGCCGCAGCCTGCCGAAGCGCCTGATTCCCGACTATCCGATCCACGCCTACGAGTACTACGACTACCGTCACGACGTGGTGGACACGACCTTCGTGAATTTCCAGGACAACGAGCAGCGCGGATCGGGAGCGCTGACCTGGCTGTTGTTTACGGGCGCCGGGGTTACCACCGAAAACACCGTCACGGGTGCGACATTCGTCAATGCCAAGCCCGTGTACTTTCCGAAAATCGACGCCAGGTGGGATAGCGACAACCGGAATGCCACGGCCTACCGGACCCTGGCGATCCACGATCTGGACGGCTCGACGACCGGTATCCCCGACTCCTACGTCCTGCTCCACGATGGCGAGAACAACAGCGTCGCCACGGACGACAGCTGCGAGATTCAACCCACCTGGAATGCCGCTGTGTGCGCGGGCGATGTCGGGCGCATGCAGTTCAGCATCAGGAGGGGCACAGGACCCACAAGGGGTGCCAGTCTTGCGCTGAGAGACGTTGCTCTGCGGTCAACTGCGGCTGCGCCGGCAGGTGCTCCTCGGGCCGGGGGGGCTGGCCCGGGCGCGCGAGCTGGCGGCGCTGGTGCTGCCCCGGGCGCGCGGGCTGGCGGTGCCGGCCGCGCTGGTGGCGCCCCTCAGCAGCCAATTACCCTGAGCCGAAATGGCAAGGACTTCAATATCACGACCAACTCGTTCACCGTGCGTGCCGGTACCGAGATCCGTGTGAACACCGAAAGACCGGAAGTTCCTATCAGTTTGAGTGAAATGGCCAAGGACTCATGGGTCATCTTCGAACTGCCGGGTTTCGCCAACGCGGACTCCGGAACGCAGCAGGCCAGCCTCGACGCCCTGCGCGCGGCGACCGAGACTTCGTATTTCACGGGTCCGGATGCCGTATGGGTGAAACTGGTAATCCCGACCGCCCCCCAGGGCGTTGGCAGGGATCAGTTTGGCCCGCAGGATACTCAAGCCAGCATTGTGGTACGACGATAGGCAAGAGCAGTTCTGCGTATCGCAGCTGAACATCGGAGCGCGGGCTTCGTCCCACGCCGGGGCCCTGATCTCATGCGTGGATACGCATTTGCCGCCTTAGATTGATCCAGGATCCGACCTTCTATCTGCTGGCTGTTCCCGCGGTCGTTCTGCTTGGCTTCTCGAAAGGCGGGCTGGCGGGCGTCGGATCGCTGTCGCTGCCGCTCCTGGTCCTGGTGATCGATCCCGTGCAGGCCGCGGCGATTCTGCTTCCCATCCTGATCGCCCAGGACGTCGTCGGCGTGTGGTCGTTTCGTCGGCACCTGGATTGGTACGTCCTCGGCTGGACATTGCCGGGCGCAGTGCTGGGGATACTGATTGGCTACCTGTTCGCGGCCAGTGTCTCGGCCGACGCCGTCATGGCGCTGGTCGGCACCATCTCGATCGGTTTCGGCGCGTACCGCCTTTGGCTGGGACGACGCGGCAGTTCCACGGCCACGGCCGCTTCGCCTGGCTGGGTCGGCACGATCGCCGGCGTGGCCTCCGGCTTCACCAGTCAAATCGCGCATGCAGGCGCACCGCCGTTCCAGCTTTGGGTCTTGCCGCGCCGCCTCCCGCGCGACGTGCTGATCGGCACGTGGGCCGTGTACTTCGCCGCGCTCAACTGGATCAAGGTGCCTGCCTTTGCAGCCCTCGGGCAGCTCAGCGCGCCCAACATGCTCACGGCTGCCGCGCTGCTTCCCGTTGCGATCGTTTCGACGATTGCGGGCGTCTGGCTCGTGCGCCGCATTGACGGCGAACGTTTCTACAAGATCATCTATTGGTTGATGATCTTCGTCGGCGTCATATTGATCGTGGAAGCGGCCTGATCAACTTGATCCGCTCGGCGATGAAGGCCCGTCGCCCGGCGGACGTCACCAGCCCGGTGTATTCCTTCAGCCTTTGCCACTGGAATCGGCGCGGAATCGCGAGCTCGGGCAATCTCGAGAACAGTCGCGACCGTCCCGGTGCGAGATAGATAAGGTCGAAGAGCGCTTTCTCGGGCGTTGCGATCTTGGCGTCGGAGTCGGTTGATAGCTCAAAGCCCTTGAAGAGAACCGGCGGCATCCGGTGGAAAGAGATCGTCCCCATGGAAGTCTCGAAGCGACGCGGTCGCGCCGGCGTGACGGCATACAGGACGGACGGAATCTGTTCGATCACGCCATGATGGAACAACGCCGATTGCAGAGAGATGTAAGCGGGATAGGGCGCGGATATCAGTTCGGGCAACGCATAACGGTCGATCTTCTGGTTCACCAACCATCGACCGCGGGTGAGGTGCACAACCATCCCCTCGGCAGCGAGGCGTCGAAGGATTGTGGTCGCATTGCTTGCGGAGACCTGCAGAAGTGCAGCGACGTCTCGCGTTTCAACGGCCGGCGCCGCGAGCGTTCGCAGTCGCTGCAGGGCTTCGATCTGGTTCATTGCCGCAGGGCCTCGAGACCGTTGACGACCTGCTCCTGCAGTTCGTTCCAGGCCCGCTTGCTGCCGAAGTCGTCCTGATATTCGGGCTCCAGGAACGCAAGGACCTGGCCTGCGAACGCGTCGTAGTCCACCGCGACCGCCTTGTCGATTGCGGCGGCAAGGTTGGCGGCGGCGGTCGCGGGAAGCGGTCGCTCAGCGCCCCCTGCGTCCAGCAACAACTTTAGATCGAACACATCCCGCGACTGGACCTCTCCACGCAATGCGAGAGCCGCGACCTTTTGGGCCAATGCGGCATGCACGGTGTAGTGCTGCACGATCACCGGATAGAGTCGATACGTCCGGATCAGTCCCGCGTCCACGGACTCAACCGCTGTCCCATCGTCCAGACCGTGGCGTGAGAATTCGATCTTCGTCGGCATTTCGGCGCCGGATTCCGCATCACGAAGTGTAAGCTTCCAGCGCTGGGTGGTTGCGGTCTGCTTGGGTTGCGCTGTCCTGGCTATCTCGATGCCCTGAGCTCGCAGTGCCTGAATGAATCCCGGCGCCTCCAACAGGCGGTTCACGTTGTTCCGGAGGGTGCCCACCGCCATCGTCTGGATGTCCAGATCCATGTCTTCCGAGTAGCGGATGCTTTTAAGGAAGAACCGCAGATTGCAGCCACCCTTCAAGGCAAAGAGAGCCTTGTCCACGCGCGCGCCGCAGGCGCGCAGGAAGTGCAGGTGGAAGATCTCGATGGTCTGGCGTTCGGTCCACATGTGCCCACATTACGCGAAATCGACACCTATGTCGACTACGTGCAATGTGACACCGTGCGTATACTGACCGAATGAAACTTCGCGTCGTTGCACTGCTTTTCGGTTGCGTCTGTTGGTTGCCTCTGCTGGGCTACTCGCAGGAGGTCGGCTCGCAAGCGGAGCCGCAGATCGACACCCCGGCCGGGACATCGGCCGACGCGCCCGGCGGTTTTCGCGGATTCCTCAACCGCGATGCCGTTCGCGGTGCGCTCGGCATGATCAGGGACATCGCGGGCCAGATTGCATTCGACTGGGGCGTGTCACAGGACTCTCGTTACGGCTTGTTCCTCGATGACGATTGGCAGCAGCGCACCAGCGGGAGCCCTCTGGTCGTCATAGTCCATGGCTACGGCTCCGGTGCCGAAGATTTCGGCGCACTGCGCGGACGGCTGCGCGACGCCGGATTGGCCACCGCTGTCTTCTCGTATCCGAATGACGCGGCTGTTGCCTTGTCGGGGCGCGAGTTCGCCGCCGCTCTCCAGGAATTCGAGCGTCGCTATCCCGACCGCCGGCTTGCACTCGTCGCGCATTCGATGGGCGGGCTCCTGTCGCGCCTGGTGATCGAGGATCCGGGTACGACCGCGGTCGGCAATATCGACAAGCTGATCATGGTCGCAACGCCGAATCACGGATCGAATCTGGCCCGCGTGCCGGTAAGCTTCGACGTCTGGCAGAACTGGCTCGACGACAAACCCGATACCGTCAAGTCCGTTTTCATCGAATCCGTGCTCGACGGCCTGAACGAAGCCCGACTCGATCTGCAGCCCGAGTCCGAGCTGCTGGCGAGACTGAACGGGCTGCCCAGAAATCCTGACGTGAGCTACTCGCTGTTACTCGGTAACAGGGGCCCCGCAACGCAGGAGCAACTCGACGAGTTGCGCCGTGTGATCCTCGACTCCCAGGAAACCAACCCGGCTCTGCGCGCACTCGGCCCGCAACTGGAGCCGCTGCTCGAGGATCTCGACGAGCTCGTCAGGGGCCTCGGCGACGGCGCCGTGGCCGTCGAGCGCGGCCGCCTCGAGGGTGTGGACGATACGATCGTGCTCGATTTCGATCACGGCCTGATTACGTCGGAGCTGACCGACTCGAGCAGCAACCGGCTCGTCGCTGAAATCCTGACGAGACTGGCCGACTGAAAGGCGTTTGATGCCGGCGCGCACGCCGGATTTCGATATCGCGCGACCCGCTCGCGTTCCCGGCAGCCTTTACAGAAAGCGCCTTGGACGTACTATCCGTCCATATATGGGGTCTATCGGCTGCTCGGCAACGACGTGACGGCTCTCATTCTCTATCACCACGGAAGCTCGGCCTGTGCCGCGAAGGTGCGGTTCGCGTTGGCCGAGAAGCGCCTCGAGTGGGCGTCGCGCTATGTCGACATCCTGCGTGGCGAGCAATTCGCTCCGGACTACCTGGCGTTGAACCCGAAAGCCGTCGTGCCGACGCTGGTGCACGACAGGGCAGTCGTCGTCGAATCGACCGTCATCTGCGAATACCTCGAGGAAGTGTTTCCCGAGCACGAGATCTACCCGGCGTCCCCGCTCGAGCGCGCGCGCGTGCGCGTTTGGACGAAAGCTGTCGACGAGGAGCTGCATCCGGCCTGCTCGGCGATCACGTACGTGGTGTCGCATCGCCACACGATCTTGCGGAGTGGCGGCGCGAGTAATTTCGAAGCGTTCGCGGCGCGCGCCCCCGGCGAAGGCATGGCGGCCCGCCTCGCGAAGTGGCAGTGGATTCAGCAGGGGATCGACGCACCCGGTGCCGCCGACAAGATCCGTCTCTACGACGCGTACCTGCACAAGATGGACGCCGCGCTGGCCGAGTCCGAATGGCTGGTCGGGGCGCGATTTTCGATGGCCGACGTCTCGATGGCGCCCTACCTCTACCGGCTTGCCTCGCTCGCGATGGAGGGGTTATGGCGCAACGGCCGGCTGCCGCGCGTCGAGCGCTGGTTCGAGCGCGTGCGTGCGCGGCCCACGTTTCACCCGGCGTTCGTCGAGTGGCTTCCCGCCGAGCTGGCGGCGGAAATGCGGAAGAACGGCGAAACGTCGTGGCCCGCGGTGGCGGCGCTTGTCGGCATTGACGTCTAGGGCAGATGTCGCATTCGCGCTTTCGTTCGACGGCGACGGATACGTATTCGGGGTCGCTGGCGCTTGTTTCGTCAGTCAGTCCGGCAGCGCCGTTCCCAGCAGGCGCCCTTGCTTCACGTATAGCGCAAGGCGGGCACCTTCACGCTCGAGCTTGAACTCGATATCCACGCCGTAGCCTGGCCGATCAGCTGCAGGTATGTCCCTGGTCAGTATTTCATGAATCCGGACGCTCACCGTTTTGAGCTCGATCAACAGCGTCTCCATGCCGGCTACGGTGAAAACGGGACCGATACTCGATTCGGTCTGGACCTCGAAGCGGTCTGACGCCGACGCTTCGAAGAGAATCGATTCTGGAACCTGCCCGGGCTCCGGGTTGGTCACGGCAGCCTCGCCCGGCTGGCTGTTGATCAATACCGAAAAGTCGTCTGCCCCCGGAATCGTCAGGACGACGCCATTGGCATGCTCATCGGGAAAGGCCTCGTTGATCAGCACGCCCATGCCGGCGAGGCGATGATCGATGCCGTAGAACTCGCGTTCGGCGAATGCGTGCGGCGTCCACAGTGAGGCGTACACCTCGAGCAGGTCGTCCCAGAGCTCCGACTCGTCGTCATTCGTGTTGAAACCCTTGGACTCATAGAGGCCCGCGCCGTTGAACTCGGGGAGATCCTCGCAATTGGTGGAGCTGCGTAAGCGGATCCGCGTGTCCGGATAATGCGTCGCGATGAGCTCGCGCAGCTCCTGCTGTCTGGCCGGGTCGATGGCATGAGCGTTGAGCGCATCCCGCATGTCCGCCAGCACGGTCTCGATCTCCTCCGGCGTCATGTTCTGTTTGCGTTCGAGCAGAGCGCCCTGGAGCAGCTGAAATCGCGTGTCCTGCGCCACCTCGAAGTACCAGCTGATCGGCAGGGCGTGCCCGGGCCTTACATACTCCGGCAGCTCCTTCTGCAGCAGCGCGTAATTCGATGCTTTCGCGCCGATCGCGGCCGAGGCGACCGATGCTCCCGATTCGGCAAGGTTGACGATCCGAACGATCTCAAGATCCGGCTCCGGGATGGCAACGGCCGGCGGTCGATGCGTCGCCCAATGCGCTTCGGCTCCCGCCAAGGTAACGGGAGAAATCGCCAGGCTGTTCTGTTCGATCGAAATCCTCACAAGCTCGCCCAGCTGCTCTTCGGCGCCCGGCAGGTCAGCAAGAGTCAGCGCATAAAGGTTCAGCGTGCCACGATTCCTGGCCAGCAGATTCACGTGCGACAGCGGCGTTTGCGGCGCTAGCGTAATGATGCCGCTGACGGGCGGAACGCGCGTCGGCAGCTCCTCGAAGACGACGATATCCGTGGGTGAGTAGCGGGCCGATTCCATTTCTGCGGCGCCGACGTAGCGCAACCGGCCGACGGCGGTGACGGGGTTCAGGATCTCGATCCGCGGGCTGCCGACCGCGGACAACAGATCGGGGAGGGAGATCCCCCTGATGCCCTGCGTGCGCAGCGTGTCCTCAATGCCGAAATTGGGTTGAAAGCCGGGATTCACGGAGAGGACGATCAGCACCGACGCGTCTTCGACGGACTGCGTGCGCAGATACGCAACCAGCAATCGGTTGAGCTTGGCGACAGTGCCGGCCATCTCGTCCGGCGTGTCCTCATAGGAGTAGTCTTCCATGCGCGCCGCCCACAGGTAGGTCTCACCGTCGAGCTCGATCGGCGAAGATCGCAGGTCGAACAGGAAGAGCGGAACGTAGTTCCTCTCGGCGGGATCACGCACCTGTTGCGTGAATTGCGAAAAGCTGATGCCTGTTCTCAAGCCCCTCGAGACGAACTCGGCATGTCCCGGGTACTGGTCGTAATCGTAGACGTGGAGTTGTGGCGTGTCCGACTTCCAGTCGGAGACGACGGCGCTCCATGTGGGAACTCTCTGGTAAGAAAGATACTGGGTGTCTTCGCTGAGTTCTGTCGAGGGCTGGGCAGGCGCCTGATTGATGCAAGCCAGCGCAACAAGCAGTAATGCTGCCTCGCGGTACCAGGCTGTCCCGGTTGGCGGCACACAAGAGAGTGTTACGGCCCTCATCCGCACAGAGATTGCTCCCGTTCGCGATGAACCGCAATCCACCGGAACGAGCCGGCAAACCCGGCGATCTTTACAGTGGACTCCTTCTACGTACCATCCATCAGGCGAGCAGTCTGAAAGGTCGCGTATGAACATCCACCACAGCGCGGCAGCATTCCTGGCCCTGGCCTTCGGGGTGTTGGCCGTGAACGCGCAAGCAGCCGGGTTTCGCATGATCGAGGTGCCCGCCGACAGGGATCACCCGACAATCACCGGAGCGATATGGTATCCCTGCACCGAACCCCCTGGCGAAATCGACCTGGGAGCGCTGGTCATAGACGGCACCAGGGACTGCCCGCTGCTGGCTGAGCACCTGCCGCTGGTCGTCATTTCGCACGGCAGCCTCGGTGCCTATTTCGATCATCACGACACGGCCGCCGCGCTGGCGGATGCCGGATTCGTCGTGGCGGCGATCAGTCATCGCGGCGACAATATTCCCACCCTGGCGGACGCGGCCGATCCCTCGGTGATGTTCGAGCGGCCCCGCGCAATCATTCGCCTGATCGACTTCATGCTGTCCGCGTCGCCTGCGGCGACCGCGATCGACCGTGAGCGCATCGGGTTCTTCGGGTTCTCCGCGGGCGGCTTCACGGGCCTCCAACTGGCGGGCGCCGATCCTTATTGGGCTGTCCTCCTGTGCCGGTTTTCGCCCGACATTCGCGCGTGCGCCAGCACGATGGGGCAAGACTTTCAGGTGCGGCCGCACCCGGTGGAGCCACGTATCCGGGCAGCCGTTCTGGCCGACCCGCCGGGAATCTGGTTCGTTCCCGAGAGCATTTCCAAGGTCCGCATCCCCGTCCAGTTGTGGGCATCCGAAGAGGGCGGACGCGGGCCGACCAGCACGGTTACGCCCGAGAGCGTGGCCAATCTCGAGAAGCAGCTACCCGGGCCGCACGAATACCACGTGGTCCAGAATGCATGGCACTTTTCGTTCATCCTGTGCGGTCCGTCGATCAGCCCGATCGCCGAATACTGCACCGACTCCGCAGGCTTCGATCGCATCGCCTTTCACGGTCGGCTGAATGCGGAAGTGATTCGATTCTTCCGGGCCGAGCTGGGAGCCGGCGATCCGGACCTGGGGCAACGCCGTAACTAGATCTCCCGGAACCAGTCCGTCTGTTCGAGGATCTTGCGCAGGCGGTCGAGGAAGGCCGCCGAGTAGGCGCCGTCGATGGCGCCGTGGTCAAAAGACTGGGCAAGGATTCCGACGGACCGGATCGTGATCGCGTCACCATCCGGGTGCTTGATGACGACGGCTCCTTGCGCACCGTCATCCACACATGGACCACCCCTAGTGAAGCGATGCAGAGAGCGAAAGGCAGCGTAGCATTGTAGGCACGATCTCTATTGAGGCGCGTTTGCTGTTTCTCCAGATGTCGCAATACACTGCGACAATCGTAAGTTACAGAACATAGTTGAGGATATATTTGTATGGCGCAAGTAAACTCTTGTGCTCAGCCTGGCGTTGAACTAGCATCCAACTGGGCGCAATGCCATCGGGGGGCGCCGCCGCGATGAAGAAAACAACAATCCTTGCCGTTTCCGTTGTTCTCGCGGTCGCAGTTGTCGCAGTGTGGTTTGTTCGTGAGCAGAAGACATCCTCTGACCCCTCACCCCACCAGACGGCCGGAAACCAGTCTCTCGTTGATGGTGACGAACATCGAATCGAACCATCGACGATTGCAACACTACCACCTGAACTCCCCACAGCGCCTGCAGATGCTTTCACCGCACCACATTCAACCTCCGGTCCTACACCTCTTTTTGCAGAGCCCTCAGAGTTGGGTGTCGAGTACGCGAACGCAGCCGATCAAATACCTGAACTACGCGAAGCCGCTGAGCCGCTGCAGATTAGTTGGAACAGGCTCTTCGAGCCTGACTTGGCGGCGATGTCGCGATTTTTCCAGGAAGCTACGTTACGTCCCGATGGCTTCTCTGAATTGTTTTCTCTTGATATGTTTCCTGCATACCAGCCGTGCGTGATCTCTTCGGTCAATCGGGTCCGCCAGCTCGATGAGCCGGAGATGTACCGGATCTATACGTCTTGCAATAACGGCGGAAGCCCGCTGGAAATCACCGCACTGTACGATGCAAGAAAATCCACGTTCAGTGCTGTCTTGAGCAACCAGGATGTGCACCTTCAGATTGGGGGCCTGAATGACTCGAAGCTGGCATGGGCCTTTGAGATCGATCGAAGCTCACACCCCGACCCCGTTTCTGACAGATGATCTAGGCGCTCAAATCGCGCGACAACGAACAGCAACTAAACAAACCTGCCGATCTACTCGACGTTTGCAATGTGGTGAATCGTCGACGCTTGGGAAGAATTGAAATGGCTCGCAAAGACGAATCGTGTTTTTTCTCGGCTGTTTGCCTTGGAGCGTTTCTTTTGGCAATTGCCCCGTTTGATGGAGCGGGAGCTCAGACGACAATCAGAACGTTGGTGATTGTTACTGACGCGGCGATAGCAGAGTTCAATTCGAATCCAATCTACAAACAACCGATGGGCACATTCGCGTCGATCGAAGACTATATTTCAGAGAATATCCAGCAAATGAACGATGTGCTCGATTCCCGTGGGATGGGTGAGCAGATCGTCCTGGCGGGCGACCCAATTCTCGGAAATATAGAAGTCCTTGATCAGGGGAATCTCGTTCCTTACAGTGAAGGAAATGACCCTGGAGCTCCCGCTGACGACTTTACCGAAACCGACAATGTTCGCATCAACGGTCTGACCATCGCGACTCTCCGGGCGACTCGCTACGCAGACACAATCATCGTCGTCGGTCACTCGGACGCTGACCCAGACGCGGCCGCTGCCAACGACGTGGGCAGTGAATTGGGGAGCCCTGATGTATTTGCTATCGCAGTAGGTTTGATAACCGGTCATCCTAGCTATGACGACTTCGTA
>Ga0315912_10000925_pt1 | contig 41596 bp, 31 predicted proteins | sample VfabasoilMG_FD_204469 | JGI IMG/M metagenome (GOLD analysis project Ga0315912, IMG submission 204469) | Garden soil microbial communities collected in Santa Monica, California, United States - V. faba soil | ecosystem: Environmental > Terrestrial > Soil > Garden | place: USA: California... | reverse complement strand
TCGCTGCCGCCAAAGCGGCCGGCCTGCCCTGCGTAGCGGTTGCGCAGAGCTACTCGCGTGAGCGGCTCCTTGGAAGCGGGGCAGATCTGGTGCTGGGCGCCGTCGCGGACGTCGACCTCGGGACGCTGGGTCGCCTGCACCAGAGCCTGTACCCCTGAAGCCGACGGCCCCATGCTGCGCCTGGTGTTTCGTCGCTCGCTCGCGTTCTTGACGCTCCTCGTCCTCCTGAGCGTGCCGGCAGCCGAAGGCGCCAACCGTCGCACGCCCCCGGGCCGCGGCCGCACGGCAGTTCGCCTGGCTCCCGGCAAGGCCGGCTTGCGCGAGGGCGGCCTGGCCGCGATCCGTGGCCTTACCATCGGGCCGATCGAGAGCTACCTGCAGCCGGGTCGCGGCTACGGCTCTCCCGCGCTCGAGCGCACCTTGGACGAAGTCGAGCGCGCCGGCGGCAACTGGATCAGCCTCACCGTGTTCGGCCGAGTCTGGGACAAGCGAGGCAGCGGCGTCACGCTCGACTTCGAGCGCCCCTTCGGCGAAACGCGCGAGAACGTACGGGCGACCGTCGAGGCGGCGCACCGGCGCGGGCTGCGTGTGCTGCTGGTCCCGCACCTGTGGCTGGAGAGTGGTGAGTGGCGCGCAGAGCTCGACCCGGGTTCGGATCGGCGCTGGCGCGCGTGGGAGCAGAGCTACGAGCGCTTCGTCCTTGCCTGGGCCGAGCTAGCGGAGAGCGCCCAGGTCGACATGTTCGCGGCTGGTGTCGAGCTCAGGAGCTGGGTCACGACTGCGCGTGCGCCGAGCTTCGTCCGCATCCTCGGCCGCATTCGCCGCAGCTATTCGGGCCTCGTGACCTATGCCGCGAACTGGGACGACGTCGAGGACACGGTCATCCTGGGCCAGCTCGACGTCATCGGCATCAACGCCTTTTTCCCGCTGCACTGGGAGAACGGTGCCACGCACGAGCAGCTCTTGGCGGGCGGGGCCCGTGCCGCGGCTGTCGTGGAAGAGCTCGCGGCTCGCTACGGACGCCCGGTCATCTTCACCGAGTTTGGCTACACCGCACGCAAGGACACCGCGATCGAGCCCTGGCTCTGGCCCGAGCAGCTCGGGGCCGTGGAGGTCGATCTCGACGCCCAAGCGGAGGCATACGCCGCGCTGCTCTTCAGCTTGGTCGACGTCCCCGGCTTCGGGGGGACCTTCGTTTGGCGGGTCTACGCCGACTTGGGCGACACGTCGCAGGAGCCACGCTGGGGATTTTCGCCCTGGGACAAGCCGGCGGAAAGCGTTCTGCGCGCGGCGTTTCGCAGGCGCTGGTGGGGCGATGGCGCCGCAGCCTCCCTGCTCGAGCATCCGGAGCGGACAGCGTCGAAACACCCCTGACACCGACATCGAGCACGAGGAGCCACGGTGGCCTGGTTTCGGTGCGAGGCTCGTGTTAGGGCGGCGCCACGAGCCGCTCAGGGCTCGAGACGAAGCAGAGCATGGGAAGTCGGTTCGAAGCCGACACGGCCCCCGCCACTGTGACCGCCGACGATGGTGATCGAAACCACTGGGTGAAAGCCCGGGAAGGGATCGCCGGAGGATGAAGCGGAAGTCAGGAAACCTGCTGCCGAGTCGTTGGAACGAATAGCCCGAAGTGGGAGGCCGAAGGTCTCCTGCCCCAGCCGACGGTGGGTCGGCAAGGAGTCGAAAATCATGAAACTGTGGCCAGTGGTCGCCGTGGCGACCGTTTGTTCTTCCCTCGTCTGGGCCTGCAAAAGCGAACCAGCCGACAGCGACGGAGAAGGCGGACAGGGAGGCGAGGGCACCGGTGGTTCCCCTGCGTCTGGCGGTTCCGGGACCGGTGGTTCCGCTGGCAGCGTGAGCTGCGAGCCGGAACAGGGCAGCGAGTCTTGGGGTGGGGCCGGTGGAGCTGGCGGCGCCGAGAACGTCGACATCTTCGGCGACTGGAGCTCTCAGTTCGGCAACTACACCTCCTACTACTCGTTCGACGAGGAAACGATCGACACCGGCTACGCCATCTACGACGTCGTGGGCATCAGTGACGCCGGGCAGTACGTCGTCGCCCGGAACCCCGAAGGCGACACCTACTATCCTTGCCTGTTCAGCCGCTTCGACTGGACGCTCGATGGCGAGGACCTCTACCTGTGTCGCAGGGTGCTCGACGCCGAATCCGTCGAAGCTGCTGTCGAGGGTCCCGCCTCCGATCGCGATGACTTGGAAACCGGTTGCAACGGCTTCCCCTGGTCGCAGCTGACGGCCGAATGACACGCCATGCTCTGGGCCCGGTCGCTTGCGGCCGGGCGGGGGCTCTTGCTCTCGGCCTCGTACTACTCGGCGCCGGACCGGGCTGCAGCGTGGGGGTGGACGCTCGGCCAGAGCCCTGCAGCGTGGAAGGAGGCCTCTTCGCGGTCAGTGTGCTGGAGCACGCGTTCGGGCCCGGGCAGGACGTCGGGCAGGATCAGTTTCCAGAGCTCGTGTTCGGCCCGCCGCGGGGCGCCGGCGAAAGCGCTGGGTCGACCGACCACGTGGTCTCCCTCGGCGACGGAGGTTCCGTCACCTTGGCATTCGGAGACCGCGCGATCCTGGATGGTGAGGGCCCCGATTTCATCGTCTTCGAGAATCCGTTTCTCGTGGGCGGCGATCCGGAAAACCCATACACGGAGCTGGGTCAGGTGAGCGTCAGCCAGGACGGCGACACTTGGGTCTCGTTTCCCTGCACCGCGCGCGAGTACCCCTACGGCGCGTGCGCTGGCTGGCATCCAGTGCTCGCCCATGCCGATGACAACGAGGTGGACCCCACCGATCCCGAGGTCGCCGGAGGAGACGCCTTCGACCTAGCCGACCTCGAGCTCCCTCACGTGCGCTACGTTCGCATCGACGACGTGGTCGACGAACAGGAGCTGGCGTTCGACCTGGACGCCATCGCCGTCGTGCACCCCGGCTGTTTCTAGCAGGGCGCTGAAAAAGGGTGTTCAGCGCCCTGCGTGCTTCTCCGCGCGGAGCAGGCCGAGCGCGTGCGGCGCGAAGAACCCCACGAAAGTGAGGGCTTTCGCGGCGCTCCGGGCGCATGGATCCGCGCGGGCACGGTCTCTCTTGTTTGGCAGGGTGCTTTTTCAGCACCCTGCTAGGGCCGCATCTCGCTCGCGGCAGCGATCCAAGGTAGGTCGGTTCCAGGTGGACCTCGGACTGAACTACCCGTTCCCGTGGAACGCCTACGGTCGCTACTTCGGCCGGGGCGCACCGCCTGGTAGCGAGCCTGAGCTCGGGCGCTGGTTGTCCGAGCTCGATCGCAATCTGGAGGTCCTCAAGGGACGCCTCGGCATGAGCGTGGTGCGCTTGTTCTTGCTCTGCAACGGCTGGAACTACGGCCGCCTCGAAGCGGGCCGCTTCGTCCCACCCTCCGAGCTCGAGGGCGTATTCATCGAGGACTTGACCCGCTGCCTCGCCATCTTTCGTGCGCGGGGGCTCAAGGTCATCCCCTCGCTGTTCGACTTCAAGGCATTCGGGCGCAGCCACGCGTGTAGCGGCTGCGGCGACCGCGAGCGCATACTTTCCGATCCTTGGGTCCAGCGCACTGTGCTGGAGCAGACGCTCGGCAAGTTCCTGGCGGCTTCTCGCCCCTATCGCGATGTCGTCCTTGCCTGGGAGGTCATGAACGAACCGATTTGGAACGTGACGCGCCTCGCGCCGCGTTCGGCCGCCGGTGGGCCGACGACGAGTGCTCCCGTGATGTCGGCCTTCCTCGAGCGGGCACTCGCTCGCATCGACAGCGAGGGCTTCGGCTCGACGGTGGGACATCGGTATGCCCGAGATCTCTCGCGCTACCCGAGTGGGACCATGCGCCAGTTTCACTTCTATCCGACGGGCCTGTTCGGGCAGTCCGTAGTCGACCGACGCCTGCCGGACTTCGATTCGACGCGGGCGATCCTCGGGGAGTTCGGCGTGCAAGCCCCTGGTGAGCAGGGTGAGCTCTGGCCGGAGCTCCGAGGAGCCGATCGCGGTGGTACGCGTGCTCGCACGGCGGCACGCCTTCGTCACGTCCAGAGCAAGGGCTACCGCTTGGCGCTCCTCTGGCCCGACGGCATCGACGGCGCCGGTGGGCGGACGGTGCCTCCAGGCGACGACCCCTTACAGCTCTCTGCCGACGCGCAGAGCGGGGTCGAGGACTACCTCGGCAGCGCCTGACTGAGTCGTGTCCTTGCTGATGAAGGTCAAGAGCAAGCACCAGAAGCAACCGACCAGGTTGCACAGCGGCAGCTGAAGCGGCGTCGGCAGCGTGTAGATGATTGCGACGGCTGGGACCCACACGCTCCAGGTCGTCACCAGGATCAGCGCCGTGCGCCGGACCAAAGACTGCCGCCGCAAGCTCTCTCGCGTCCTCTCGAGCGAGTAGCCCGAGTCTTTCCACAGAAAGGCGAGCATCTGGCTCGGACACGCCCAGAGCGGGTTATAGATGAACTGATCGACGACGACCTTGGTCGCAATCACGGTCACGCTGCTGTCCTCGCCGAACCAGCTGGCCTGCAGGCGGTAGAAGAGGTCGACCTCGAGCCCGCGGATCATCCAGTAGAAAACGAAGAAGGCGGCCTCGTGCAGCGGCCGCTGTCGATCGCGACGGCCGCCGAGCAGGATCACCACGTAGGGGACGACCCCGACGAAGAACGAAGTCGAAAGGGCCGCGTACAGGTAGCCATACTCGACCTTCAGCTCTCCGACCGTTGCGAGCAAATTGCGCAGCGCGGGGAGCTCGAAGTAGCCGACTACGAGCACCAGCGCGCACGCCTGCAGGACTAGGCCCGGCACCAGGTTGGCGCGAACCCCGCGCAATGCGGGGGAAAAGAAATGAGCTTGGTTCGACACGAACGGGGGCTCTGCCCTACGCGCCGCGCCGGGGGCTGTCCAGGAAAGCCTGTCCGGGAAAGCGATGGCGATCAGTACAGGCACGCGGTTCGAGCTGGTGCTCGCGGGATGAAACCCCGGAGTCCCGTTGTTGAAACTACGTGTGGGCTCTCCTGCGCTCATGAGCCGAAGTCGGATCAGCAGCCCTCGCTTGACAGTAGGCGGGTGTGGGCTCACCTTTGCGCGCATGTGGGAGCCGGTCGGCGAGCAGCCCTTGCAGCGGAAGGTCTCCGCTTGGCAGGGCTTGCTGCTGCTGGTCATCTCGGCGCTTTTCGCCTGGGGTCCTGAGAGCCGGGAGAACGCACGCCTCAGCGCAGATCAGGCCGAAATTGGCCAGATCGAGGATCGCTTCCACACGGGACCGGGGCAGGTTGCTCCGGCCGAAGAGGCTGATCAGGACGACCTCGAGACGCTTCCGGAGCAGGTCGAAGATCCGCTCGCTCCACTCGCAGAGCCCGAGTTCGAGCTCCGCCCGTCACCGGAAGGCGACCCTGGCGAGCACGGCGCGGTCACCGCTTGGGCGGTTTGCACGCCCGTATTCCGCTCGTCGAGCGCCCGCGGGCCGCCGACGGTCTGAGCCTGTCGGCCCGTTTCGCATCCCCACCCGTGCGATCGTGCAAGGGCGTGGCCTTGCTCTGAGCGATCTCACCGAGGGCGAGCGATCAGGGGTCGTTCGTGATGTTCGTGCGCCGCAGGCAGCGTCGACCCCGGGTTGACCCGAGTGCCGCGGTCGCGCGCTCCCCCGTGCTCGCGATCCCGCGTGCTGTCCCGCTCTCCGCTTGCGATCCGTTGCTCGCCTGTCGGGTCAGCGTCGATCGCTACCCTGCCCCCAAACGTTGGAGTTCCTCGTGTCCCTTTCTCTTCCTCCCTCCGCCGAAACGCTCCCGCCCAAGGCGCCCGTTTCGACCTGGTCCGACCTGCGTTCCGGCTTTCTGGTCTTCCTGATCGCGCTGCCGCTCTGCCTCGGCATCGCCATGGCGAGTGGGTTTCCGCCCATCGCTGGCATTTTCACCGCCGTCATCGGCGGCCTCTTGGTGACCGTGTTCGGCAGCGCGCGACTCACCATCAAGGGGCCAGCGGCAGGCCTCATCGTCGTGGTGCTGGCAGCCGTCCAAGAGCTCGGCCACGGCGACCCGGTGCTGGGCTATCGGCGCGCGCTTGCAGTTGGCGTAGTCGCCGCCGTCATTCAGATCCTACTGGGCGCCCTGCGCGTCGCGACCGTGGGGGTGACCATGTCTCCGTCGGTCGTGCACGGCATGCTGGCGGCGATCGGCCTCATCATCATCAGCAAGCAGTCGCACGTGGCCCTCGGCGTGAAGGCCACCGCCAAGGAGCCACTCGCGCTCTTGCTCGAGCTGCCCCACAGCATCCTCCATTTGAATCCCGAAGTGGCCACGATCGGCCTCGGCTCACTTCTCATCCTGTTCTTGCAGCCGAAGCTGCCCCTGGCCTGGATGAAGCGCATTCCGGCGCAGGCATACACGCTGCTCTTTGCGGTACCGCTCGGCATCTACTTCGGGCTGGATCACGCTCACGACTACCAAGCGTTCGCGCAGCACTACCACGTCGGTCCCGAGTACCTGGTGACGCTGCCGTCGTCGCTTCTGTCGGCCGTGACCTTCCCGGACTTCTCCGACATGGGCTCGGTGGTCTTCGTGAAATGCGTCGTCATGTTCATGCTGGTGGGCTCGATCGAATCGGTGCTGAGCACGCTTGCAGTCGACGCGCTCGATCCGGTCAAGCGCTCCTCCAACCTGAACCGTGACCTCTTTGCCACCGGTGTCGGCAATCTTGTCGCGGCGTCGATTGGCGGACTGCCGATGATCTCCGAGATCGTTCGCAGCAAGGCGAACATCGACGCTGGGGCGCAGTCTTCCAAGTCGAACTTCTTTCACGGGCTCTTCTTGGCCGTTGCCGTCGCCGCTTTCCCCGCACTTCTGCACCAAATCCCGCTGGCAGCGCTGGCTGCGATGCTGGTCTTCACCGGGACGCGGCTTTTCAACGTCAGCGAGCTGCTTCACGTCAAGGAGATCGGGAAGGATCAGCTGGCGCTGTTTCTGACGACGCTGACCTTGACCCTGGCCACCGACCTCTTGGTCGGCGTGCTGTGCGGTCTCTGCCTCGAAGTGATCTTGCATTGGTGGCGAGGTGCGTCCATCCCCACCATGCTCGGCACCAAAGTTCATGCCGAACGGGACGGCAGCACGCTCAAGCTGCGCATCGCGGGCGCAGCTGCCTTTCCCGCGATCCTGCAGCTGCGGAAGCACGTGACCGCACTGGCTCCAGACGTCAGCCTGGTCTCGGTCGACCTTGGCGGCGCGGTTCTGGTCGATCATACGTTCTTGGCGCGGCTCGACGGCATGGCCCAGGAATGGCCGCATGCGCGGCTCGAGATCGTCGGTATCGATGGACTCCGTTCCGCGTCGCTTCATCCTCACGCCACGCGGAGGCGCGCATGACCGCCCCTAAAGGCAGCACTCTGGGGGGTGCCCCGGTCAAGATGGCCCCGGGGCCGAAAGGAGCCGCGCGCAGCGAGCCGCCCGCATGGTGTCGAGCTGCCGTGAAAGAAGCTCTGGAGCAAGCGTCACGTCTGCTCCCTGCGCAAGCGCCCCTGCACGCCTTCGTGCATCACAACACGCTGCACGCGTTCGAGGACATGCCGTTCGAGCGGGCGCTCGAACGAGCTGCCGTCCGTTTTGGTGCAGAGCCGTATCCGACCGAGTCCATGCTCGCGCGCTTTCTCGAAGCAGGGAGCATCGACAAGCGCGACGTAGCCTCGGTCGTGGAGGAGGAGTACGCCCTGCCTCTGCACGACGCAGTGCTCGGGGGCCTGTCACTGCAGAAATTCCTGGTGCGGCGCCTCACGAGTGCGCTTCCGCTCCCGGCGGCCGACGCCGTGCGCTATCGGGTTCTCGAGGGCCAGCACACTGCCCGCCTGCACCCATCGGTGTCCCGTGGGCGGCGCTTGGAGCTCGAGGCGCTCGCCCTGGCTCGCTACGGGGAGCAAGAGCGGCGACCCCTGCAGCGCTTGCTCGACGACCTGTGGGGAAGCGTGCGGCCGGCTGCGAGGGCGCTGAGCCAGGGGGCGGGCGCGTCCACGCGGACGGAGCGCGGGGAGGGGCTGCCACTGCGGCGTCGCGATCAGCTGCTCCGCCTCGGTCGGCAAGACCCAGACAGTCTCTCCGTTCCGCATCTGATTCGCTTGGCGGCTGCGTATCTCGACCAGGGTGTGTCGTCCTGGCCCATGCCGGAGCGAGAGCGCGGGTTCTACCATTGCTTTCGCGAGCTCTATCGCAATCCCGTGGGCGTGCTCGAGAAGTGGCTGCTTCCTCTGGCTGCCGAGCTAGGTCGTCAGGCGGATGCTGGATACGGCGCTGAGGATGCTTGCATCTGGGCGCTCGAGCGCCTGGAGATCCCAATCGAGAAGGTTGGTCCCTACGTCGAGGCCGTCCTGCTGTCGCTTCGCGGCTGGGCAGGGATGTTCCACGTCGTCGAGCACCAGCCTGAAAAATGCCCCGCCCTGGCGGCACCCGCCCGGCTGGTCGATTTCCTGGCGGTAGCGCTCATCCTGGAGACGTACGCCGCGGCGTTCGTTTGGGCTGGGCATGCCAAGGAGGCGTCCTTCGCCGAGCTGGACCAGGTTCCGGCGAGCCAGCGATCAGAGCAAGACGGCGAGCTGGAGCTCGCCTACGAGGGCTTCGTCCTCGCCCAGGCCTATCCGCTCGACCTCACCTGTCTGCTCGACCGCGGTCTTTCGGGCGCATGGCTGGCCTGGGTGCAGCGCCTCGACGGCACCTCGCGCAGGCGCCTGCTTTGGCGGGCTCTCGAGCGGCATCACTTGCTCGCGCTCACGCGTGGCCTCTCGGACCATACCCGCTTTCTCGCGCGGCACCGATTTCCAGAAACCAAGTTCCAGGCGATCTTCTGCATCGACGACCGGGAGGAGTCGTACCGGCGCCACCTGGAAGAGGTGGAGCCAGGCGCCTCCACCTACTCGTATCCAGGCTTCTTTGGCGTCGCCATGCGCTTTCATGCTCACGGGCAGATGCGCTCGCGTGACCTTTGTCCCGTGGTCCTCTCCGCAACGCACGTCGTGCGCGAAATTCCCGCTTCGGGCGCGGCGCAGCGCCAGAGCAGCCTTTCGGTGGCGACTCCGCCGCATCGGCATCTGGGCTCGACCACCTTGATCCGGGGGTCGGTGCTGTCGCTCTTGGGGGTGCTGTCCATCGTCCCGTTGGTTGCGCGTGTGCTGTTTCCACGCCTCTTCCACAAGCGAGAGCAGTGGACGACACCGGCCACCGAGGTCCAGGTGGCGCGAGAGCGCGAACCGGAAGCGGGTGAGTTGCCGGAGGGCTACAGCGATGAGGAGATGACCCAGGTCGTCCAGCGGCTGCTGGGAGACATCGGTCTCAGCTCCGGATTCTCTCCGCTGGTGATGGTGATCGGTCACGGCGCATCGAGCGTCAACAACCCCCTGCTCGCGGCGTACGGCTGCGGCGCGACGGCAGGCGGTTGTGGCGGGCCGAACGCCCGTGCCGTTTGCGCGATGGCAAACCGACCGGCTGTGCGCGAGCGCCTGCGCGCGGTCGGCATCGACATCCCGGTAAGCACCGTGTTCGTCGCGGGCATGCACGACACCACCACGGACGATGTGGTCCTGTATGCAGCGAGCGAGCTGGCACAGCCTGCGCAGAGTGTGCTGACCGAAGCGCGCCGCGCGTTGGACGAAGCCTCGATCCGAAACGCCCACGAGCGCTGCCGCCTGTTCTTCCAAGTACCCACGGACATCAGCGCCAAGTCGGCGAAGGCGATCGTGGAGAGTCGCTCGGCGGATCTCGCCGCTGCACGCCCCGAGTTCAACCATGCCAAGAACTCCTGCGCCATCATCGGGCGGCGACGTTTCACGCGCGGGCTCTTCCTCGACAAGCGAGCGTTTCTGGTGTCGAGCGATCCCACTGCCGATCCAGACGGGGTCGCGCTCGAGCGCATGATCATGGGCTCCGTTCCGGTGGGGATGGGCATCAACCTCGAGTACTTCTTCGCCACCATCGATAGTGCGAAGTACGGGTCGGGCTCCAAGCTTCCGCACAACGTCTCGGGCCTGATGGGCATCATGAACGGGCACGCTTCGGATCTGCAGACAGGCCTCAACTCCCAAATGGTCGAGCCCCACGAGCCGATCCGTCTGGTCAGTGTCGTCGAGGCCACGCCGGAGCTCTTGCTCCGCATCGTCGCGCGGTGTCCCGAGCTCCGGCCCCTGGTCGAAAATGGCTGGATCCAGCTGGTTGCCTGGCAACCGGAGCTCGACCAGTTCTACTACTATAGCGGCGGCCAGTTTCGGCTCCTGGCCCCAGCTCCGGCAGAGCTCAGGACGGTCGAACGGTCCATCGACGCGTACCGTGGCCAGCGCGGCACGCTGCCTCTGGCTCACGTCATGGCAGGACTCGAGGTCGCAGTATGAGCACTGGACTCGTGCACACGTTTCTGGCGCTTGCCACTGGCTTACCGTTTCTGGCGGCGCTGGCCTTGGCTATCGGCGCGTGGCTCGGGCAGAAATGGCCGGAAGTCGTCGTCCATCGCCTCGCCACCTCGGCGCTCTGGCTTTCCTTCGTCGCCAGCTTGGGCCTGGCTTGGGCCCTGTTTTGGGGCGGTGGCGTTGGGCTCCTGTGGTCGCTCCCTGGCTGGTTCGGGGTGGGTGGCTACCACTTCCCGCTCGCTCTGGTGGCGGACCATCTGTCGGTGCCTTTCGCGGTCTTTGCTAGCTGCCTTTTGGCCGTGACGGCGCGGTTCTCCAGCGGCTATCTACATCGGGAGCCTGGCTTCCTCCGCTACTACCTCTTGCTCTGCCTTTTCGGCGGCGCAGTCCAGCTGGCGGTGCTCGCGGGGAGCCTGGATTTCCTGCTCTTCGGCTGGGAGCTGGTCGGGTTTACCTCGGTGATGCTCATTGCGTTCTTTCACGAGCGTCCGGCGCCGGTGAATAACGGACTGCGCGCCTTCGTGGTCTACCGGCTCTGTGACGTCGGGCTCTTGGGTGCGGCGGTGTGGCTGCATCACAGCGTCGAAAGCACGAGCGCCCACCACGCGAGCCTCTTTCCTTGGTGGGGTGTCGAGGTTCCTGCCCAGGCCATCGACGTCGTCGTGGTGGGAGGCCTCCTTATTTGGGCATCGCTGGGCAAGGGAGCGCAGGTGCCGTTCGGTGGCTGGCTGCCCCGAGCCATGGAAGGCCCCACACCGTCGAGCGCCATCTTCTACGGCGCACTTTCCGTTCACTTGGGCCCCTATCTCCTGCTGCGCAGCGCGCCGCTCCTCGATGCGCAGCCGATTCTGGGCTGGCTGGTGGTGATGGTCGGTCTGTCGACCGCCGTGCACGGCAGTCTGGTGGGGCGCGTGCAGAGCGACATCAAATGCGCGCTTGCGTACGCCTCGATGACCCAAGTGGGCGTCATCTTCATGGAGATCGGGCTCGGCTTCCGCACGCTCGCAGTCGTGCACATCGTGGGGCACGCTGCCTTGCGCTGCCTGCAGTTTCTTCGCGCGCCGAGCGTTCTCGCCGACCGCGCCGAGGATGAGCGGCGCGCGGGGGCACCGCTCCACAGCCTGACCGGGTCATCTCAGCGCCGGCTTTCACGTGGCCTCGCGCTGTGGTTGTACCGTGGCGCGCTCGAGCGCGGCTTTCTGGACGCGCTGCTCCGCGACTATCTGCTCGGTCCCATCCTCGCCCTGTCGCGGCAGCTCGACCAAGGCCAAGAGGCTTTGCATGCCTGGCTTTTGGAGCGGAGCAGGCTGGGGCAAGGCGCGGCCAAAGCCAGCAAGGCCGAAGCGGAGGTGCCACCATGACCAATGCCTGGGCTTTGGCTTCGGCCGGGCTGCTCCTGCTGGGCGCGCTCTTGGCAGGAAGCGCACGGAGCGCGCAGGCCGCGCGGAGCCGCGCGACGATCGCCGCCGGCGCGGCGACTCTGCTGGGCACGATCATGCTCTTCGCCTGCTTCTTCGGCGGCGATGCCGTGGGGCTGTCCCTCGGCATCGGTGCGGAGCATCACTATCTGGTCCTGGCGGCGGCGGCCAATCCGATCATCTGCCTCTTGGCGAGCGCGCTGTCACCGCTCGCTTCCCACAGGCAGCACACGTTCCGCTCGATGCTCGGACTGGGCGCGATTGGGAACGCATTCTTGGCCACCACGCAGCCGCTAGTCTTGGCCGGGTTGTGGTTGGCCTCGGTCGGCGTCGCCTGTTCGGAGCTCTTTCGGCTCGGTCGGGGGAGCCGCGCGGGGTGGATTTTTTCCGTCTATCAGCTGCCGAGTGCACTCCTGTTCGTGATTGGGGCCTTGCTGCTCGTACGCGGATCGACCACGGTCGCGGCGGCTTGCCTGCTCTTGGGCATCGGCATTCGTGAGGCCACCCTGCCTGCGCATGGCTGGCTGCCGAGCTTCTTCGAGGATGCGCCGTTGGGCATCGTGGTGTGCTTCTGCCTGCCGCAGCTCGGCGTGTACGCTCACCTCGAGCTCTTGCATCGCACCATCGACCCGACGCTCGTGCAGCTGGTGGCTCGAGTGGGCGCCATCTCGGCCCTGTACGGGGCGTTCTTGGCGCATGGCCAAACCAGCGTGCGCCGCATCGCTGCCTACCTGACCATGAGCCAGACAGGTCTCGTTGCCTTCGGTCTGGAGAACCATTCGCCCATCGGCTGGTCGGGCGCCGTGCTCGCCTGGTTCGTTCAGGCGCTGGGGATCTCGAGCTTTCTCTCGTGCCTCTCCGCGCTCGAGGCCAGGCGCGGCCCCCTCTCCCTCGGGACGAGCGCTGGCGATCCGCACCAACTGCCGCGTCTCGGCGTAGCCACGCTCTTGGCCGGGCTAGCGACCGTCGGCGCGCCTCTGACGCTCGGCTTCGTTGCCGAGGACCTGCTCGTTCAGGGTTCCGTCACCGAGCATCCGGTGCTCGGGCTCCTGCTCGTGCTGGTTACTGCGCAGAACGCGATCACCGTGCTTCGTGTCTACTTCGGCCTGTTCACCGCCGGGCCGCATCGTCCTGGTGAGATGGACCTCGCTCCGCGGGAGTTCTGGACACTCTCGCTCTCCCTGCTCGTCCTTCTTCTGCTGGGCCTCGCGCCCGGCCCGCTCGTTACGTTCATTCGCTGAGAACGACTGGGCTCGATTCGGTCACCTGCGCGCGATGTACGGCATCTTCATCCCCAACCAGGACCACTACGGTGTCTCCGATCCGGCGCACTACTTCGAGTGTCAGGCCGGCATCGAGCTCTGAGCGCGAGCGGCGCAGTCGGTCAATACGCACCCTCGGGCGCGCGTAGGCCCTTGGGCAGCTCGAGCGGGACTTCGGGCAAGCGCTCGCCCGCCAAGTACGCGTAGCGAGCGTAGTTGCTCATCACCCTTTGCACGTAGGTTCTCGTCTCTTCGTAGGGAATGCTGGCCAGGAAAAGATCGACAGGCAGGACGGCAAGCGAGTCGAGCCAGCCCGAGAGGGCGCGCGGTCCGGCGTTGTAGGCGGCGGCGGCCAGCTCTGGACGGCCCGCAAACATGCCCAGCAGCTTCCCCAGATAGTAGACACCGAACTGCACGTTGACGGCGGGCGCGTTCATCAGCTCCGGCTGATAGGTCACCCCAATCTCGGTGCCGATCTGTCTGGCCGTGCTGGGAATGATCTGCATGAGGCCCACGGCTTGGGCGGAGGAAACGACCCTGGGTCTGAACGCGCTTTCCTGCCGCATGACACCGTACACCAGTGCCTCGGGCACTTTGCGCAGCGCTGCTTCCCGCTGGACGACCTCGGCGTAGGGCCTGGGGTAGATGCACTCCCATTGCCACAGGCCGTCCCCACTGGGCTGCTGGTAGAGCGCGGCGCGCTTCGTCGCGGTCTGCGCAACTTGGTAGCGGCGCATCGCGCTTTCCAGGTGCCCGTACAGACGACACAGCACCTCTGGAGCGCGCTCGCCGAAGCGCGCCTTCAGCGCTGGCTCCTCTGCCTTCAGCGCCTGCTCGGCCTCCTCGTCCAGCCCCACGCGGTGCAGGCGCTCCGCCAGATCGGGCAGACGCAAATGCGGCAGCGGCGGCGCCTGGGAGCCTTCCCCCGGGGGTAGGAGCGGCGGGATGGGCGCGCCGAGTGCGCGCAGCCGGTTCTGAGCCAGGAGGGCTGCCAACGTCAAAGGCTGCTCCTCGATCACCTTGCCGAACAGAGCCACTGCAGCCTTGTCGTCTCGCTGCCCGCTAGCGGCGATGCCTTCCAGCTCGAGCAGGCGGGCCCGCTCGCGCGCGTCGTCGGTCTTGCGAATGAGCGCTGCCAGCTCGCGGCGAGCTACGTCGTACGAGCCGAGCGCGAGACGCACGACGGGCAAGTCGCCGTCGACGGAGGTGCGGTGTGCGCCCTTGGGAAACTGCCTGAGGTAGCGCTCATAGCCGGAGATCGCTGCGGCCCAATCGCCCTTCAAGTGCAGCAGGCGCACCGCCTCGTAGCTCGCAGGCTCGAGGTAAGCTCCCCCGTGCGCGCTCACCTTGCGGTAGACGGCAATCGCGCTCTCGTGATCGCCACTGCGCGCCAGTGCTTTGGCCTGGTAGTAGAGACACTTGACCGCTTCCTCTCCCTTCTGCGTAGCAGCCTGAGCGAAGAGCTCTGCGGCTTTCGGGTAGTCCGAGCGTGAGGCATAGAGCGCCCAGGCCTGGGCGAAGGTGAGCGCCTGCGGCTCTGGTGGCGGTCCGGGTGCGAGCGCCAAGCGGCGCAATTCCTCGGCCAGCTCGGGGACTTGGCCGAGCTCGCTCAGGCGGCGCGCGCGAACGAGGCGCTCGGCTTTGGTGAGCGGATTCTTGGGGTCGAGGTGCTCCGCATGCTGATCGGCGCGCACGCCCGCCTCCATGCCGACCGCGTTGAGTGCGAGCCAACGGAAGTCCAGTGCCGCCTCGGTAGTCTGGCCCAGCTGGCGGCGGAGCTCGGCCCGCGTGCGCCGAGTGCGTGCCAAGAGTTCCGTGCTCGGCGCCTTTTCCTGCTCGAGCGTGTGCAATATGGCCGACAGCGTGGCGTCGCCCGATTTCACTTGTCCGCCTTCGATCAGCGCTTCTGCGAGCAGCAGCCGATCCTCGGTGCTGACGGGACCGTGCGCCTCGCGCAGCATGTGCTGGAGCACCGTGGCGTCGCGCGTCAGCTTGGCCACCCGCAGCGTGACCTGGTCGGCTCGTTCGGCGAAGGCTGGGCCCGCAGTGCTCAGGCTAGCCACCTCGCTGAGCGCACGGCCGGGATCGCCGAGCTCCAGGGCGACGAGCGCCCGGGCGTAGTGCACCTCGGGTTTCCGGCGCTCTTCCTCGACGGCGGCGTCGATCAGTCGCGCGGCTTGCCTGAAGTCGTGCCCCCGAATGGCGTCCGCGAAGTGCGCGTCCGGCTGTTCGTCGATCTCGTCTTGCTCGGCGGCGGAAGCTGCACGCGGTAGTGCGCCGGGCGGCTTTGCTCGAGTGCGGGCGCCCTCGGTTGGCCCGTTCGTGCCTTGCCCGGAGCATTTCCTCGCACAACCGACGCAGACCAACGCGGCGCACAGGGCGAGAACGAGCGCACCGAGAGCGAGGCTGGCGGGTCGGGCGCGGATCACGCTCCACTTCATCACAACATGCTCACCGGGTCGACGTCGATGCTGACCTTGACCTTGCCCTTGGGAGCATTGCGCGCGACGGCCAGAAGCGCGCGACGCAGAGGTTCGCGAGTGGGCGCGCGCAGGAAGACCTGAAAGCGATAGCGATTGCGCAGTCGAGCGAGGGGGGCCGCGGTCGGAGCACGAGCATCGATGTCCGGCGCGGCGCGCACCGCAATCGCAAGGGCACGGCGAGCTTCGCGCAAGGCCTCCGCTTCGTCGACGGCGTCGACACGAACGAGTGCTGCCCGGGAGAACGGCGGGTACGAAGCCTCCTCGCGGTCGATCAGTTCCTGGGCGACGAATCCGGCTACGTCGTGGCGCAGTGCGGCGATGATGGAGGGGTGCTCGGGGCAGCGGGTTTGAATGAGGACACGACCAGGTCGATCGGCGCGTCCGGCTCGGCCTGCCACCTGCACGAGCTGCTGGAAGGTCCGCTCGGCTGCGCGGAAGTCCGGCAAGCTCAAGGCGGAGTCGACGTTGAGCACGCCGACCAGCGTGACCTCCGGCAAATCGTGTCCCTTGGTCACCATCTGGGTTCCCACCAGGATGTCGATCTCACCGCGCCGCATGCGGGCCAAGATCTGTTCGCTGCGAAGGCCTCCGGCGACGTCACGATCGAGGCGAGCGACCCGCGCCGTGGGCAGGGAGGTGGTGATCAGCTCCTCGATCTTCTCGGTGCCAGCACCCTCCTCCACCAGGCGCGCGCCGCTGCACGCGCCGCAGCGGCTGGAGAGCGGCTCGCGATGGTCGCAATAGTGGCAGGAAAGGTAGCTGCCTCGCCTCTTGTGCACGGTCAGAGCGACCGAGCACGACGGGCACTTTGCGATGTTTCCGCAGTCCGCGCAGAGCAAGCTGGGCGCGAACCCGCGCCGGTTCAAAAATAGGATGCTCTGGCCCTTGTCCGCCAGATTCTGCTCCAGCGCTCGGTGCAGGGGCAGGCTCAGCAAGGGGTCGCCACTCGGTCCCGGGCCGAAGCGCTTCAGATCGATCACCTCCACCTTGGGCAGTGCGGCGCTTCCGTGCGCCCGCTCGGTGAGCTTCAGGCGCTCCATCTTGCCGAGCCTCACCGAGTGCTCGCTCGCCAGGGAGGGTGTCGCCGAACCTAGAACGCAGACGGCACCCGCGCGATGCGCACGCAAGAGTCCCATGTCGCGCGCGCTGTAGCGGACACCTTCCTCTTGCTTGAAGGAAGGATCGTGCTCCTCGTCTATGCAGATGAGGCCCAAGTTCGGCACTGGCGCGAACAGCGCGGACCGGGCTCCGATGGCGACAGCCAGCTCTCCTCGCTTCAAGCGGCGCCACATGTCGAGCCGGGCCGGCTCCGACAGGCCACTGTGCAAGACGGCGATCTCGTCGCCCAGACGCGCGCGAAAGCGCCCGACCAGCTGAGGCGTGAGCGCGATCTCAGGCACCAGAACGATCGCCGAGCGGCCCTGGGCCAGGCAGTGCGACGCTGCCGCCAGATACACCTCCGTCTTGCCGGATGCCGTCACGCCATCGAGCAGGAGCGCCGCTGGCTTCAGTGCGTCCAGCGCCTGCGTGATCTTCGCCGTGGCCCGAGCCTGCCCTGGGTTGAGCTGCTTGGGCTGGTCTCGCTCGATGGCGGCCTGAAAGTACGGGTCCCGCTGTCTTGCCTGTCGCTCGACCAGCGCGAAGCCGAGGGCGACCAGGCGCTTGATCGCCTGCCGCGCGCTCGGGATCCGCAGGTCCAGATCCGCGATCTCCAGCGGCCCCTCCTGCTCGAGGATCGCCAGTACCTCACCCGCGCGCCCGCCCGGGGCCGCTCCCTCCGGCCGGACGTCGGGGGGGCATGCGCTGGCGACCTGCACCAGCTGCCCGATGCCTTTCACCTTCTGCCCGAGGGCCCGCTCCGCCTGGTCGGCCAGCGTGCGTTCCAGCGTCGGCAACGCCAGACGCAGGACCTCGCCCATGGGGGCAATGTAGTAGCGGCCGAGCTCGATCAGGAAAGCCAGGAGCTCGGGCGGCAGAGCCGGCTGTCGGTCGATCACGCCCAAGAGGGGCTTGACCCGCTCACGGCCGACGCCGGGCGGAAGCTCGGTGGTGAGCTCCAGGGCGACGCCCAGGCAGCGCCGACGGCCAAACTCCACGGCCACCCGGGAGCCAGGCTCGAGGTACCCGAGCGCTTCTGGCACGGAATAGGTGAACGATTGGCCGAGCGGCACCGGCAGCGCAACGCGGACGAGCCGCTCCAGCGGAGGGTCGACCCCAGTGCGGTCGACCGGAGCGCCGTCGACCGGACCAGGATCGACAGCACGATCGACTTGAGTGAGATCGAGCTGGCCACCCATCGCTTGCGGGGTCCTATCACGGCGGCGCAGATCGCGAGGAAAGGATCGCGGGGGAGGGATCGCGAGGAACGGAGCGCGATCACCGGTTGGTGTCATTGTCGGATTCCGGACCACATGAAGGGGCGTTCCGGCTTGGCGGCGAGATCCAGCCCGAGTAGAGTGCCTTGATAGTAGGATGGGTCGAGTTTTTGCTTTCGTACGTCCGGAAGCGCGTGCGCTGCGCGAGCGCATCAGCGGGTTCTTGGAGTCCATCGGCTACCGGCTCGGACCAGGCCTCACCATCGACGCAAGAACCCCCGACGAGGAGGCGGCCGCGTGGGCCGATCTGCTCGACGTCGACCTGCTCGTCCTGCCCTACCACCTGCACCGCGACGTGCGCGGCCAGACCGTCGATGGCATTGGCGTTGCTCTCTTGCTCTCCGAGAAGTACGAGGGTCGGATTCCAATCCTGATGCCGGTGTCCGCCTACTCGCTCAAGGCGGGCTTCAACCCGCGTCTGGAGATCTTGCGTGAGAAGCGGCCGCTGCTTGCGCGCTCGGTGGTGTCGATGACCGAGCACGACATCGGCAGCACGCGCATCATCGCTCAGCTGCGGCGAGTCAGCGGCGTGTCTGGCAGCATGCCGCCTCCCGCACCGATCAGTGCTCCTCCGACCGTGCGCCATGGCCCCGGCTATTCGGGCAGTCCGCCGCGGACCTTGTCCGCCGAGATCCCGATCGCCGATGCGCAGCACGCGTTTTCGACGGTACCGCCCGTGGTGAGCACCCGCTCCCCGGACCTCGGTACGTCGGACGGCAGCAGTGAGCGGGCGGCACCCCTTCATTCCGGCTACTTCAGCGCAGCGGGGAAGAAGGCCGGCGAGACGAAGAGCGGCTGAGCTGGGCTCCTGCTAATGGGAGCTGGATGCGCAAGTTCCTCCTGCTGGCCGTGATCGCGGCGGGCGCGTATTTCTACTGGCGGCTCAAGCAATCGCTCTTCCTGTTCGAGCTCGTCGTAGAAGACGGACGCATCACGAGGAGCCGGGGACGGATCCCACCGCGCCTGCTTGCGGACATGGCGGACGTGGTCGAGCGCGTCGGCGTTGCAAGGGCGCGGATTCGCTGTGTGGTGCGACGAGGTCGGCCGGCACTCCTGTTCGATGGAGAGATCGGCGATGGGACGGGGCAGATGCTGCGCAACGTCGTCGGGCAGTTCAGCACTAGCGAGATTCGAGGCTCGCGGCGGAGACAGCGATGAACCTGCAGCGCCTGGAGATCCTGGAAGCGGTCATTCGATGTGAGTTCAACGTGTCGCGCGCCGCGGCCGAGCTCCGGCAGTCGCAACCTGGTGTGTCCAAGCAACTGCAGGTCCTGGAAGAGGAGCTTGGCTTCCCGCTGTTCAAGCGCAGCGGGCGACGCTTGATCGGGCTTACCGATCCGGGGCTCGAGGCCCATCGCATCGCCGAACGCATGCTGCGCGATCGCGATGCACTCAAAGACATCACGAGCGACTTTCATCGAACCGAGCAGGGCACGCTCACCATCGCGACCACGCACACGCAGGCCCGCTACGCGCTGCCGCAGGCCATCAAGACGTTCATGCAACGCTTCCCCCGCGTGCAGCTAGCCCTGCACCAAGGGAGCCCGAGCCAGGCTTGCGTCGAGGCTGCCAGTGGCGAGGCGGACCTGGCCATCGCCACGGAAGCGGTGGGGGAAGATCAAGGTCTGGTCGTCCTGCCCTGCTACGAGTGGAATCGCTCGGTAATCGCTCCGCTCGGCCACCCCATCCTCGAGCTCGAGCCGCTGACGCTCGCCGACGTGGCTGCCTATCCAGTCGTCACCTACGCGTTTGCTTTCGCTGGCCGCTCGCAGATCAACGCAGCCTTCACCTCCAAGGGTCTGCGGCCACACGTGGTTCTCACCGCCATCGACGCCGACATCATCAAGACCTACGTGGCCCTCGGCCTCGGCGTGGGGATCGTGGCCAGCATGGCGGTGGACCCGGCGCTCGATCGCGCCATCGGTGTCCGGGATGCCTCTCATCTCTTTCCGAGCTCGACGACCAGCATCGGTATTCGCCCGGGCGCGTACCTCAAGGGGTACGTGTACTCGTTCATCGAGATCTTTGCCCCGCACCTGACCCAGGACGTCGTCGAGCGATCCTTGTTCGGCTAGCCCTCACCCGTCGGCGCCGTCCGGGAGCGCCTCGCCCGCGTGCTCGTTCCGCCGCGCCGTCGTGCCGCGCGTCGCTGTCCGGCCGGAAGTTTCGTCTGCGCGCGGATCGCGAGGTGGCCTCCGGCCTGCCCTGCGAAAAGTCGCCCCGTGCGGGAATAGGAGGTGAGAAGGGCCGGTTTCGGTCGCGCCGGGCGCTCGGTGTAGTGCCTGGCCCAGGCCTGGGTTTGCGGCCGTTTGACAGTGATCTGATGGTGATTACCATCCGCCCGCCTCGCGCCGGGGTCTTGCCGGGCCAGAGGTAATGCCCAGCCCGGCGCTGGGACGAAGAGCGTTTACAAGGGAACTTTATGACAGCAGACGTGATGATCCAGGCCAGCGACTTGAGCAAGCGCTTCGGATCGGTGCGGGCGCTCGACAAGGTCAGCTTCGAGGTCAAGAAGGGCGAAGTGGTCGGATTCCTGGGGCCGAATGGCGCCGGCAAGAGCACGACCATGCGCATCCTGACTTGCTTCCTCGCGCCCACGAGCGGAACGGCCAAGGTGCGCGGAGTAGACGTCTTCGACGATCCGCTCGAAGTGAGGCGGAACCTCGGTTACCTGCCGCAGCGTGCACCGCTCTACACGGACATGGTCGTCCGCGACTACTTGAAGTTCGTTGCCGACGTGCGCGGGCTCGACGCCGCCGCTTTCCGCAAGGCCTTGGAGTCGATCATCGAGGTGTGTGGTCTGGCCCAGGCTTTGGACAAGGACATCTCGGCGCTCTCGCACGGCTTCCGCCAGCGCGTCGGCCTGGGTCAGGCGCTTCTGCACAATCCGCAGATCCTGGTCCTGGACGAGCCGACGGCCGACCTCGACCCGAACGAGAAAGCGGAGGTCATTCGCTACATCAAGGAGATCGGCAAGGATCGCACGGTGCTCCTTTCCACCCACAATCTGTCCGAGGTCGAGGACGCCTGCGCGCGCGCCATCATCGTCTCCAAGGGCAAGGTGGTCGCGGACGGCCCGCTCGAGGAGATTCGGGCCAAGACCGGCAGCGTTCGCTACGTCGTGACCGTGGACGAGAAGCTGGGCCTGGCGGGCAAGTCCGCCCCCAAGGTGGCCGAGCTGCGGCAGGCCCTCGATGCCATCAAGGGAGCCCTTCGCAGTCGTGAGCTCCCCACGGACGAGAAGGTGCACAAGGTGGAGCTCACCGGGGCGAAGGATTCCGACCTCAGGGCCGAGATCTTCCAGCTCATGGTCGCCCAGGGTTGGCTGATGCTGGAGCTGCGTCGTGACGCACAGTCCTTGGACGCAGTGTTTCGCGACCTCACACGCGGCGACGAGGCTCTGGATCGGGGCCACGCGCTCGAAGAGGACGCCGCAGGCGACGAGGACGACGAGCAGTCGGACGAGGACGACGAGCAGTCGGACGAGGACGAGGACGACGAGGAGTCTTCGGACGACAGCGACGCTGACGATGAGGCCTCGGACGAGACCGCGGAGAAGAAGGACGCATGAATACGCTACTCACCATCGCCAGGCGCGAGTTTCGCGCCTACTTCGATTCCCCGCTCGCGTACGTGGTCATCTGCCTGAGCCTGTTCGTGCTCGGCCTTTTGGTCTTCATGTACCAGGGTGGCTACTGGCAGATCGATCGCGCCACGCTGCAACCGCTCTTCGAGTGGGTGCCCGCCGGCCTCGCCATCTTGGTCGTCCCGGTCGTCACCATGCGCCTCATGGCCGAGGAACGGCGCAGCGGCACGATCGAGATGCTGATCACGCTGCCGGTCAAGGACAGCGACGTGATCATGGGCAAGTACTTGGGGGCGCTCGGGCTCGTGCTCACGGTGGTGCTGGCTTCGCTGGCCTACCCGATCATGATGTTCAAGTTTCCGTGGAATCTCGGGCCGCTCGACATGGGTCCGGTTCTGAGCGGCTATGTCGGCCTCCTGCTCTACTCGGCGGCAGCCGTCGCCGTGGGCCTCTTGGTGAGCTCCCTTTCCGAGAGCCAGGCCGTGAGCTTCTTCATCACGTTCATGGTGCTCGGCGCTTTCTGGTTCTCCGGGAACGTCGCCGACCAGATGCAGGGCACGTTCGCCAACGTCCTGCACTACGTGAGCTTCCAGTCGCGCATGACGGGCTTCATGCGTGGCCTCATCGATACACGCGACGTGGTGTTCTTCCTGTCAATCACCGTTCTGGCACTCGTCGTTTCGTTCCGCGCGCTCGAGCGCCGCAAGTGGGCATGATCCATGGCAACACAGCAAGACAAGCGTAAGGCAGCTGCGCAAACCGGGCTCTACCTGGTGGTGATCACGGCCATCGTGGTGGTGGCCAACCTCCTCAGCGCGGGCGCCTACAAGCGTATCGACATGACCGGGACGGAGCGTTTCACGCTGTCCCAGGGCTCTGGCCGCCTGGTCAAGTCGCTCAAGGAACCACTTCAGGTCGACGTCTACGTGAAGACTGGCCTGGCTCAGCTCGATGCGTTCGTGCGCGACCTAACCGACCTGCTCAAGGAGTACGAGCGGAACGGCGGCGGGAAGTTCAAGTACACGATCATCGAGCCGACCACCGATGAGCTGAAGGAGAAGGCGCGCGAGGAAGGCCTGCAGGAGCAGCCTTTCGGCGAGGCCAGCGCAACCGGAGACTCCCAGGCATCCATCACGCAGGGCTTCATGGGCATCGTGCTCAAGTACGGCGGCGAGAAGGGAGTCATCCCGGCGCTGCATCCGGCTCGGAACACCGGCCTCGAGTTCTTCATCACCAACAAGATCCGCGAGATCCGGGACAAGAACGACGACATCAAGCACCGCCTCGGCGTGATCACCGGCAAGGATGAGCTCAAGCTCTCCGACACCAACCTGGTTGCTCGTCAAGGTCAGGGTCAGTCACCCAACCTGCAGCAGATCATCACCCAGAACTTCCCCTTCTACACGCTGGAGAACGTCGATCTGGGCGGCGGAGCAGGCCCCATCGACGCGGAGCTCGAGGGCCTGATCATCACCCAGCCAGGCCAGGACTACACGGAGAAAGAGCTGCGTCGCGTCGACGAGTTCCTGATGCTCGGTCACAAGTCGCTGGTCGTCGTGGCTTCCGCCGTCAACCTGAAGGCGAACGACGCCACCATGATGGCCGAGCTCAACCTGCACGGACTCGACGGTCTGCTCGGTGGCTACGGCATCGAGATGAAGAAGAACGCGGTGCTCGACCACGGAGCGCAGTTCCGCATTCCGGTCCTGGTCGGCATGGGCACGATGGCGTGGATCCGCCATCCTGGCATCGCGCACGTCGTCAACGATCCTCGTTTCAGCGAGGAGGAGACGCTGCTCGATACGGCGTTCCCGGGCTTCTTCCGCATGGACGAGCTGATGATGCCGTTCCCCTCCGGCCTGGCACTATTGCGGGATCGGCAGCCGAAGGACGTGAAGCTCAGCGCTGTCGCGCGCACGACCCCGGCGGCCAACGCCATCGAGTCGGAAACCGTCGACATGAGCATTCGCGACAACTGGGAGCCGAAGCCTCCGTTCAGCCAGCACATCCTGGCTGCGACCGCCGAGGGCAAGCTCAAGAGCGCCTATGCAGGCAAGCCGGGTGAAGGCATGACCACCGCCGAGATGGCGGCAGGTCCTTCCCGCGTGCTGGTGATTGCTTCCTCCCAATTCGTCACCAATCCCTTCGCCTACGCCGGCAACGGTCCGGAGATGCAGGGCCAGATGGCGCAGTTCGGTGGCATGGGCGGCGATCAGGAGCTGCAGATGATTGCCGGTCCGTACGCTCAGAAGTACCTGACGGCCACCATCCTGGCGATGAAGAACATCTTCGACTGGATGAGCGGTGACGTGGACCTGATCGCGGCCAGCGCCAAGATCCTCGGCGAGCCCAACCTGACCTACTCCACGGTGAAGAAGCCCGAATTCAAGGTGCAGGATTCGGACGAGGAGATCCGCAAGAAGGACGAGGAGTACCGGCAGGCTCGCAAGAATCTGCAGAAGAACGTGCAATGGACGCTCACGCTCGGCATGCCGATCGTGTTCGCTCTGCTTGGCCTCTTGCGTTGGCGCAGCCGCGACATGCGGCGCTCTCAGCCCGCCGAGCGGCCTCGCAAGGCCGCAGCGGCTGCCTGAGACCGAGCGCACCCAGAAAACCCCACTGATCGAGGAAGACCATGGCAAAAGGTCCTGAAACCAAGCTTTACGTTGCGGCCGGCATCCTGGTGCTGCTCGGTGGCGCCTTCTACATGCAGAAGCAGGAGCAGAAGAAGGAAAGCGCCAGCCATACGCTGGCGGGCGCCGAGAAAGATCTGCCCAAGATCGAGTTCAGCGAAGAGGCCAAGGGCAAGGTGACGAAGCTCGTCATCGAGAAGCCGGCCAAGGAAGGCGACAAGCCCGAGCCGGCCGTGCGCCACGTGCTGACGAAGGAGGGCGAGAGCTGGCGACTGGTTGAACCACTTTCCGCCCTGGCCAATCAAAACAACGTGGAAAGCGCCCTGACGAACCTGACCAAGGTGTCGGTGAAGGAGCGGGTGGCCTCGGGCTCGAGCGCCTACGCCATGTACGACCTCACCGACGACAAGGCGCTGCACGTGCAGGCCTACGAGGGCGACAAGGTCGTGCTCGAGCTGTGGGCGGGTAAGAGTGGCGGCCGCGGGCAGATGGCCCGCTTGGCCGGTCAGGATGGCGTGTTCGGTCTGGAAGGCTTCTCCAGCTACAGCTACGCGCGCGACACCAAGGGCTGGCGCGACCTGAAGATCGTCGAGATCGACACCGACGCCGTGACCGAGGTCAGCATCAAGGGCGAGGCGCTCGAGTTTGCTTTCGTCAAGAAGGCGACCACGGCCAAGAAGGAGCCCGAAGCTGTCCCCGACGATCCCACCGGGGAAGCCGCCAAAGAAGACAAGGACGCCGAGAAGGCGGCCTGGTCGGGCAAGTCCAAGAAGGCGAAGGGTGGCGCTCTGGCTCCGATCAAGGACTTCGATGGCGGCAAGGTGCTGGACCTGCTCCGCGCGTACAAGGTCCTCAACGCGACGGCGTTCGGCGACGGCAAGACGCTCGCCGATACGGGCCTCGAGAAGCCCCTGTCCGTGCTCACCATCAAGACCTCGAGTGGCGAGACCCGTTTGCTCTTCGGCACCAACTCCGAAGGCAGCGCGCGCTGGCTGAAGGTCGACGGCCGTGATGCCATCTATGCCATCGGCAGCTGGGCCGCAGACTGGGCCTTCGCCGAAGAGAGCAAGTTCCAGGCGAAAGCCGACGCCAAGAAGGACGAGGGCGACGCGCCCGCCATGCCCCCCGGCATGCCCGGCATGCCTGCCATGCACGGCATGGAGTGAGCACCCGGTCGCATGACTCCTAGCGCGCCGCCCGCTGCCCTCGATGCGGAGCGCGTGGCGCTGGTCGTCGGAGCCACGGGGCTCGTAGGGCGCGAGCTGGTGCAGCAGCTGCTTCTGGACGGTGACTACGACCGGGTGCGGACGTTCGTGCGGCGTCCCTCGGGACAAATGCACGAGAAGCTGGACGAGCGGGTGGTCGACTTCGCGTCCGTGGAGCCGATCGCGTCGGCGTTCGCTGGCGAGGTGCTGTTCTCGGCTCTCGGCACCACGCGTGCGGTGGCGGGCGGCTTTGCCGCGCAGCATGCGGTGGACTACGGGCTGAACCTCGCGCTGGCGCAGACGGCTGCCCAGCGCGGCGTCCCCGCTTACGTGCTCGTGTCTGCTGGGGGAGCGCACCCGAGGAGTCCCTTCTTCTACACCCGGATGAAAGGAAGGCTCGAACGAGCCGTGCTCCAGCTGCCCTTCCAGTCCATTCGCATTCTGCGCCCGGGCTTGCTCGACGGGCCGCGGACGGAACGCCGCCCCCTGGAAGCGGCTGCCCTTGGCCTGCTGCGTCCGCTGCCCGGCTGGGCACTGCCCGCGGCGCTGCGGCCCGTGCCGGTGAGCGTGGTCGCGCGGGCCATGCGAACCCTCGCCGCCGACTGGTCACCCGGGGCGCAGATCGTGCTCTCGGAGCAGATCGCGCTCTTGGGCGGGGATTGAGCGGTCCTATGCCCGTCCTCGATGCGAAGGGACTCAACAAATCCCTGGGCACACGGGTGCTGCTGGACGGAGTCGACGTCACGATTCTGCGCGGCGAGAAGGTCGGCCTGGTCGGCGACAACGGCTCGGGCAAGAGCACGCTCGGCAAGATCTTGGCCGGTATCGCGCAGGCAGATACGGGCGACGTGCGCCTGCGGCGCGAGGCACGTGTGCGCTATTTGGAGCAAGATCCACCCCTTCCTGCCGGCAAGACTCCGCTCGAGTTGGTGAGCGCCGAGCTGCACGAGTGGAACTCCCCCGACGATCCGGTGCGCATCCTAAGCCACCTCGGCATCGACGCCCTGGACCAAGACGTGGCCACGATGAGCGGGGGTGAGCGTCGACGTGTGGCCCTGGCCGCGGTTCTGGTTGCCGAACCGGATCTGGCGATTCTGGACGAACCCACGAACCACCTGGATGCCGAGACGATCGAGTGGCTCGAGGGACATTTGGCGACGCATTTTCGCGGGGCACTCCTGGTCATCACCCACGATCGCTGGTTGCTCGACCGCACGGTAGGGCGGACGCTCGAAATCGCTGGCGGACGGCTGTTTTCGTACGAGGGCGGCTGGGAAGCCTTCCTGCTCGGACAGGGTGAGCGCTTGCGCGCCGAGCAGCGAAGCGAAGCCAATCGAAGGAACTTTCTGCGTACGGAGATCGAGTGGCTGCGTCGTCAGCCGAAGGCGCGCAGTACCAAGCAGAAGGCGCGGATCGATCGCGCGACGGCCGCCATGTCCACGGACGCGCCCACGGAGGCGCGAGCTTTCGAGTTCCGAGTGAGCGAAGAACGCCTGGGCGGGACGATCCTCGAAGCCAAGAACCTGACCGTCAGCATCGGACAGCGGACGCTGGTGCGCGATTTGACGCTGTCTCTCGGCAAAGGCACCCGCATCGGCATCGTGGGACGCAGCGGCGCCGGCAAGACCACGCTATTGCGCTCCCTCCTGGGAGAGCGAGAGCCGGGGCAGGGGGAGGTCGTCCGCGGCAAGCGCACGCAGATCGCCTATCTCGATCAAATGCGGAGCGATTTGGACGAGACGCTCACCGTGTACGATGCCGTCACCGGCGGCAGGCCCTCCGTAAACGTCGGCGAGACGGAGTATTCGAGCTACTCGTACCTGGAGCGCTTTCGCTTTCGAGGCGACGCCGTCAGGCAGAAGGTGGCCGGCCTCTCGGGTGGCGAACGTGCCCGCTTGTCCTTGGCGCGCCTCCTCTTGACGAGCGCCAACGTGCTCGTCCTCGACGAACCCACGAACGACCTCGACGTCATGACCCTCGGAGCTCTCGAAGAACTCCTGCTCGAGTTCTCTGGAGCAGCACTCTTGGTGAGCCACGACCGCTACTTTCTCGATCGCGTGGCCACGGCCGTCCTCGTGCTGGATGGATCAGGTGGGACGGCGCACGTGCAGGGCGGATACTCGAACTACGAGAAGTGGCGCTCCTCACTACGTAGGAATCGTGAAGCGTCGGCAGCGGAAGCCCCGCAGGCTCCTCTCCTCTCTCCGAAGGCTGGGTCAGAGGCCGCGCCAAAGCCCAAGAAGCTCACCTATGCCGAGCGCCTCGAGTACGACAAGCTCATGCCCAAGATCGAGGCCCTGGGCGTAGAGCTCGTCCAGCTGGACGTGGCTCTTTCCGACCCGGAGCTCTACACGACCAGGCGCGCTGAGGCCGCCAATCTCCAAGCCTTGCGTCAGGCGAAGAAGAGTGAGCTCGACCTCCTCGAGGTCCGCTGGCTGGAGCTCGAAGAGCGACGCGGCCCATAGCCTGCTAGCCTCGCCTCGATGTTCGCCGAACCAGCTCGTTCCTCTTCCAGCGAGGCCTGAGGGCCTGGTCAAGCACGATGCAGGTGCCGGAAGGCAGGCATCGACGCCCTAGCAGGGTGCTGAAAAAGCACCCCTGCCAAACAAGAGAGGCCGTGCCCGCGCGGATCCATGCGCCGGGAGCGCCGCACGCGCTCGGCCTGCTCCGCGCCGAGAAGCACGCAGGGTGCTGAAAACACTTCTTCAGCACCCTGCTGGACCGGACAAAAGGACGGGCCCGCGGAGCGAATACGCTCGGCGGGCCCGAGTGACGACCGTCGGGGTCTACCCGGCAGTCGGGCTCACTTCTTGGCAGGGGCAGCAGCCGGTGCCGGTGCCGGGGCAGCAGCCGGTGCCGGTGCGGGCGCAGGCTTCGCCGGAGCAGCAGCGGGTGCCGGTGCGGGCTTCGCCGGAGCAGCAGCCGGAGCCGGCGCGGGCTTGTCCCCGGGCTTAGCGGCAGGAGCTGCCGGCGGCTCATCGGCCATCGTGCCGAGATCCAACATTTCGGAGACGTCCGGCAGGACGACGAGCTCGACGCGGCGGTTCTGCTTGCGTCCGTCGTCGCTGTCGTTGCTGGCCACCGGATCGGTCTCGCCGAAGCCGGCCGCATGCAGCTTGTTCAGGTCCAAGCCGCCGCCACCGCCGGCGCTGTCGACGGGCTTGACCATCTGCAGGAGCACTTCGCGAGCGCGCATGGCCGAAAGGCCCCAGTTGTCGCCGTATTTGCCGCCAGCAAGGGGCTTGTTGTCGGTGTGGCCGGCCACCTGGAAGTAGCGCGAGGAGAGGCCAGCATCCTTGCGGATGACCTCGGACACCTTGCCGACGACCTCTTTGCCGTCCTTCTTCAGCTCCGTCTTGCCCGAGTCGAACAGCACGTCGCCGGGCAAGCGGATCACCATGCGATTGTGGCGAATCTCCACCTTGAGGCCGAACTGGGTCAGGCTTTGCAGCTTCTTGCGGAGCTCGTCGAAGCGAGCCTGGATCCTCTCCAGCTGCTGCGCGCGCTTCTTGTACTCTTCGAGTGCGGCCTGCAGCTCCTGCAGGTTCTTCGTCATGCGCTCCTTCTCGGTCGCGTCTTCCGCCACCTGCGACGAGAGCTCGTCGAGGTTCATGCCCATGGCTTCGAGCTTCTTGCGCAGCTCGGCGACCTTGCCTTTGACGTCGGCGAGCTCCTTCTCGGCTGCAGCGCGCTTGTCCTTTTCGGACTCGTTCTCGCTGGCGAGCTTGTTGTACTTGTCGATTTGGGCCTGCATGTCGGCCTTGGACGGGCCGCAACCCAGGGCCAATAGGGCCAGGGCGACGCCGGACGTGAGCGGCAATACGCGCCGTAGGGCGCGGAGCGGGGCATGAATCAGGGACTGCATGGTTTCCTCCTGGCCGCGTTCTTATCAAATGTCCCCGCCCGCGGAAGCCCCCGATGCGAAAAGGCTTTCCGCCGCTGTGGGCCGGAGGGCGGGGCGGCGCGAAAAGCGGCAGGGCAGGGCGGAGCAGAGCCCCAGAAAAGGCTCGAAAGCCGGGGATCGTCGTGACTTGTGGCCCTGCCTTTACACTGCTCCAGACTCGTGGGAGGCGGCGCGGTCTGGCGAGGACGCAATCGCCCTGGGGAATCGAATGGCGCGCATCTTGGTGGTCGAAGACGAGGCCGACCTCAGGCAGGTTCTGGAGTTCAACCTAGGCGGCGCGGGCCACGAGGTCGTCTCGGTGCCTTCCGGAGAGGCAGCACTGCGCAAGGCGCGAGAGCGCAAGCCCGAGCTCGTCCTTTTGGACCTCATGCTGCCGGACATCAGCGGGCTCGAAGTGTGTCGCCAGTTCAAGACGGACGACGCCTTGCGTGGCATCCCGATTGTCATGCTAACAGCGCGCGGTGACGAGATCGATCGCGTGGTTGGTTTCGAGGTCGGTGCCGACGACTACGTCGCCAAGCCATTCAGCGTTCGCGAGCTGACTCTGCGCGTGACTGCCGTGCTCCGCCGCAAGGAGGGCCCGCCCGTCGAGTCCGACTCCAACGTCTTCGGCCGTCTGAGGCTCGACCGGCAAGCCCATCGCGCATGGGTAGACGGCGAGGAACTCGATCTCACGGCGCTCGAGTTCAAGCTCTTGTCGATTCTGCACGAACGGCGGGATCGCGTGCAGAGCCGCAGTGTGCTGCTCGACGTGGTTTGGGACATCCAAGCCGACGTCACCACGCGTACCGTCGACACGCACGTCAAGCGCTTGCGGGAGAAGCTGGGGGCTGCTCGCGACTACGTGGAGACCGTACGCGGAGTGGGTTACCGCTTTCTGGGCTCACCCCCCGAAGGTGACTGACCGTTGAAGCTGCGGCTCAAGCTTTTCCTGCTCGCGCTCGGGCTCATCGGCCTTTCGGTGCTGATCGCGTACGGGTACTCGAGCCGCCAAGCGGAGCGCGTCGCCAAGGCAGAGATCGAGAACGCCCTCCAAGTGCGGCTGGCCCTGTTGGCTCACCAGATGGAGGCCCAGGACCTGAGCGCCTTCGCTACGACCGACTGGGATCCGATGGCGGACTCTCTGGGTAACGTCGCCAAGACCCGTGTCACCGTCATCGCTGCCGACGGCACAGTGCTCGGGGACTCGAAGGTCGATCGAGCCGCGCTGGCGGAGGTCGACAACCACCGCTCCAGGCCCGAGGTCGAAGCGGCCTTGCGCGGCGGCGTCGGCAAGGCCGACCGCCTGTCCGAAACGACCGGTCGCTGGATGTTCTACATCGCGGCTCCACTCCACTTCGGCGATCGAGTGGTCGGGGTCGTCCGTCTTGCCGTCCCCACCACCACCATCGATGCCTCGCTCGAAGCCCTGCGTCGCGTATTGGTGGTGGCCGCTACGCTGGCCCTTTCGCTGTCCTTGGTGGTGGCGGTGGTGTTCGTCCAGGTGCTGTCGGTCAGGCTGACCGGCCTCACGGGTGCGGCCAAGCGCATGGCAGCGGGTGACCTCAGCGTGCGAGCGCGCATCCCGGGAGGCGGGGAGCTCTCGCAGCTCGGCGACGCACTCGACCATCTGGCCCGCTCGCTTTCGACGACGCTCGGCGACCTGCGGGAGGAGCGCGATCGTATCGCTGGCATTCTTTCCAGCATGGAGGAAGGCGTGCTCTTCCTCGACGAGGCCGGGAAGGTCGTGCTGGTCAATCCGGCGCTGCGCAAGATGCTGCTGCTCTCGGGAGATCCGATGGGGCGCTCCCTGCTCGAGGTCGTGCGCCACGCCGAGCTCAAGGAAATGGTGGACGCCGCCTTCGATGGAGAGCTCGACGAGGACGAAGGCGTTGGTGCCATCCAGGGTGAAATCAGGATTGGCGGCCTCTTGCCGCGACAGCTGCTGGTGCGCATTCAGCGCCTGGAGGGGGCGGCGGCAGGCGTCGTGGGTGTGTTCATGGATGTGACCGAGAACCGGCGCCTGGAGAACCTTCGGCGCGAGTTCGTGGCCAACGTCTCGCACGAGCTGCGCACGCCGGTGACCTCGATCCGCTCTGCGGCGGAGACCCTGGGCGGCGACGCCGTGCTGACATCCGACATGGCCAAGCGTTTCGTGGACATCATCGATCGAAACGCCACGCGTCTGCAGTCCTTGGTCGAGGACCTGCTCGACCTGTCACGCATCGAGTCGCGCCAGTTCAGCCTCACACTCGGAGCTTTGGACCCGGTGCAGGTCATTCACCACATCGCGTCCCTGTTCGAGGATCGCGCGGGTCGGCGTCCGGTGACGCTCGAAGTGCAGCTGAGTGGCCCGCTGCCGTCGGTTCGCGCCGATCGCAAGGCACTCGAGCACGTCATCTCGAACCTGGTGGACAACGCGGTGAAGTACGCGGGGGCGGGCAAGCGCGTCGTGCTCTCGGCTAAACAGGAAGGCGACAGCGTCGAGTTTTCGGTGGAGGACGACGGTGTCGGAATCGAACCCAAGCATCTGCCGCGTCTGTTCGAGCGCTTCTATCGCGTCGACGCGGGACGCTCGCGGGATGTCGGCGGAACGGGTCTCGGCCTGGCCATCGTGAAGCATCTGGTGGAGTCCATGCAGGGGACGGTGCGGGTCCAGTCCGAGGTAGGGAAGGGGACCACCTTTTTCGTGCGCTTGCCCAAGATCCCCGACGCCTGAAGCCCCCACCAATCAGTGCCGAGGGCCCTCGACGCACCGGCCGGGCCGCCTGCCCGACCCTCCGATCGCCGAAGAATCCCCAGGAGAAGCGCTGCGTCGCCGCCCGGTCGTCCCGTCGCCACGAGAAAGGTACGGGAAAAAAACTGGGCCCCCCCGGAGCGAGCAGCTACTTTGAGTGTCGGCGCCAGGATCGGGGCGTGGGGCGACAAGGAAGGCAGATGAGAGAGGTGGGGCGGCGGCACATCGACCAGGGCTACGAGACGGAGCTGCACGAGCTGCTCGGTGCGGTGCTCCTCATGGGCGCCACGGTCGAGGCTCACTTTTCGGAAAGCGTGCGGGCATTCGTCGAGCTCGATTTGCGTGCGGCCGAATCCGTCGCCGCTGCGGACGTCTCCGTCGATCGCTTGGAGCGGGAGATCGACGCCACCTGCGTGCAGCTCCTGGCACGCCGTCAACCGATGGCCTCCGACTTGCGCTTCGTGACCACCATTCTCAAGGTCGTGACCGACCTCGAGCGCATCGGTGACCTTTCGACGGGCATCTGCGAGCGCACCCTGGCCTCGAAGGGCACGCCACACCAGCGCGCGCTGTCCGACCTCGAGCATCTGTCCGCCCTGGCGCGTGACATGCTCCACGATGCGCTCGACTCCTTGGTCGCGGGTGACGTCGTCCGGGCCGCTCGCCTCGTCCAACGTGACCGCGAGATCGACGAGCACTACGCTCGCTTCGCCTCGGCGCTGGCGGCTGCGATGGGTCATCATCCGGATTGCATCGAGTCGATGATGCGGATCTGGGTGGTCGCCAAGGCGATCGAGCGCGTGGCCGACCATGCGACCAGCATCGCCGAGATGGTCGTGTTCATGGTCGACGGGCGCGACGTGCGGCACGCGTCCTTGATCCGGTAGCGATCGCGTACGCGCGAGCAGGCCTTTTCAGTGCCCCGTTTCGGGGGGCATTTTTCGTCCCCCGCCTCTGGTCCATGATGCGGCCGAAGTCCCGCCATGTCCGACCTCAAAGCCTTGCCAGACCTTTCTTCGACACCCGAGTACCAGGCGCTCGGGCAGCACAAGCAGCAGATTTCTCCGCTCGATCTGCGAACGCTCTTCGCCCAGGACCCTGATCGGGCTCAGCGCTTCAGCGTCGAGGCCGCCGGTATCTTTCTCGACTACTCGAAGAACCTGGTCAGCGAGACCACGATGGCGCTCCTCGCCGATCTCGCGCGCTCGCGTCAGCTCCCGACTGCCATCGAAGCCTTGTTCGGCGGAGAGAAGATCAACCTGACCGAAGGACGCAGCGTGCTGCATACGGCCCTGCGTGCCGAGCGCACGCAGACGGTGCTCGTCGATGGACAGAACGTCGTCCCCGACGTCCACCAGGTGCTGTCGGCAATGGCAGAATTCTGCCAGCGCGTGCGGAGTGGGGCTCATCTCGGTTTCACGGGCGAGCGTATCGACACCATCGTCAACATCGGCATCGGTGGTTCGGATCTCGGTCCACTGATGGCCTACGAGGCCCTGCGCGCCTACGGCCAGCGCAACCTTTCCTTGCGCTTCATTTCGAACGTGGACGCGACCGATTTCGCCGAGATGACGAGGGATCTCGACCTGCGCCGGACCTTGTTCGTGGTCTGCTCGAAGACGTTCACGACGCTGGAGACGCTCGCCAACGCAAAGCTCGCGCGCCAGCTGCTCGTAGACCGGCTGGGGTCTGCCGATGCAGTGGCGTCTCATTTCGTCGCCGTCTCCACCAATGCCGATGCAGTGGCGGCATTCGGCATCGACACCAAGAACATGTTCGGCTTCTGGGATTGGGTGGGCGGTCGCTACTCGTTCGACTCCGCCATCGGCCTGTCGCTGATGCTGGCTATTGGGCCCGAGGGATTTTCCGACCTCTTGGCTGGCCTTCGCGCCATGGACCAGCATTTTCGCAGCGCGCCCCTTGCGCAGAATTTGCCCGTGATCCTGGGCCTGCTGGGCGTCTGGTACAACAACTTCTTCGAGGCCGCGAGCCACGCCGTGCTGCCTTACGATCAGTACCTGCGGCGGTTCCCGGCGTATCTGCAGCAGCTCGACATGGAGAGCAACGGCAAGCGAGTGACCCGTCACGGGCAGCCAATTTCCTACGAGACGGGGCCGATCATCTGGGGTGAGCCGGGCACCAACGGGCAGCACGCTTTCTACCAATTGATTCACCAGGGGACGAAGCTCATCCCCTGCGACTTCATTGGCGCTGCGCGCAGCCAGAACCCACTCTCGGTGGACGGCGAAGCCATGCACGACCTGTTGATGGCGAACTTCTTTGCCCAAACCGAGGCGCTTGCCTTCGGCAAGACGGCAGAAGAGGTGCGGCGCGAGGGCACGCGCGAGGATCTGGTGCCGCACCGTGTTTTCCCCGGGAACCGGCCGACCAACACACTCCTGGTCGACCAGCTGACGCCTTTCACACTGGGGGCGCTGGTGGCGCTCTACGAGCACAAGGTGTTCGTCCAGGGCATCATCTGGGACGTGAATAGCTTCGACCAGTGGGGGGTGGAGCTCGGCAAGGTCCTGGCCAAGCGCATCGTGCCGGAGCTGTCGGGCGGGGCGCCCGCCTTGAACCACGACTCCTCGACCAACGCGCTGATTCGACGCTACCGAAAGCAGCGCGGGCTTTCGGTGTGATCGGTCTCTTCTCACCCACGAAGCACCGCCTCACCTGGCTTTGGGGCGGGCGGCTGGCTTGGGCGGTCCTCGCCCTACTGCTCCTGGGAGTGCTCGCTCCTGGCTGTTCCAACAGTCCGTACCGGGACGCAGACGAAGGGCTCAAGATCCTCTATCGGGCCTATTCCGAGCCACCCAAGACGCTCGATCCGGCCGTTGCCTATTCCACCTCCGACCAGGTCATCGTCGCGGAAGTGTACGACACCCTGGTCGAGTACCATTACTTCGAGCGCCCGTATCGCTTGGTGGCCGGCATGGCCGAGGCCGTGCCGAGCGCCGAGGCGCTGGCTGATGGGCGCGTTCGCTACACGTTTCGCCTGCGCAGCGGGCTCTGGTACGCCGAGGACGCCTGCTTTGGCGCCCGGCGGAAGCGACCAGTCTTGGCGCACGACTTCGTGTTCGCGCTCCGCCGCGTAGCGGACCCAGCGGTGGCGAGCCCGGTGACCGATCCGTTCTCGCATTTGGTTGGCTTTGCGGAATTCGGCAAGCAGCTGGAAGCGCGGCGCAAGAGCGACCCGGCCTTCGCCAAGCTGCCCGCGCGGGAGCAGTACGATGCCATCGGGGGATTCGAGGGCGCGCGCGCAGCAGACGACACCACTTTCTCGATCACCTTGAGCGAGCCCTACCCGCAAATCCTCTACTGGTTCGCCATGAACTTCGCCTCGCCTGTCCCACACGAGGCGATCGAGACCTACGACGGTGAGAATGGGCGACCCGCCTTCGCGGAGCATCCCGTGGGCTCGGGGCCCTTTCGGCTCACCACCTACGACAAGTACTCGCGCATGGTTCTCTCCAAGCACGAGGGCTACTACGGCCTCCTCGCGCCTCCTGGCGCAGCTCCGGGTGCGACCTTTCCAGAGCCGGATCAGAAAGCGACGGACGCCGATCGGAAGGCCGCCGGCAGTCGCCTGCCCCTCCTGGACCGCATCGAGTTCCGCCTGGAGAAAGAAAACATTCCTGCCTTCGGCAAGTTCCTGCAGGGCTACTACGATCTGTCCGGCATCGCCCGCGAGAGCTTCGACAAGGTGATCAGCGAGCGCGGCCTGTCGACTGAGATGCAAGCGCTTGGCATGTCGCTGTCCAAGAGCGTGGTCCCGGCCGTCTACTACATCGGCTTCAATCTCGACGACCCTGTGGTCGGCCGGGCCGGCGGCGAGCGCTCGCGTTTGCTCAGGCAAGCGATGAGCGCTTCTGCGGACGTACGCGAGTATTTGCGCCTGTTTGCGAACGGCCGCGGCATTCCGGCCCAATCGCCCTTGCCGCCGGGGATATTCGGCTACGACGAGGGCTACCGAAACCCTTACCGAACCCTCGACATGGAGCACGCGAAGGGGCTGCTCGCCAAGGCGGGCTACCCCGGCGGCATCGATGCCAAGACCGGGCGACCGTTGCGCCTCACCTTCGACGTGGCCGACACGAGTCCGGAAGGCCGCCTGCGCTTCCAGTTCTGGGTCAACCGCTGGCGCCAGCTGGGCCTGGACGTGGCGCTGGAGGCCACCACCTACAACAAGTTCCAGGAGAAGGTGCGCGACGGCGCCTATCAGATCTTTCAGTGGGGCTGGGTGGCCGACTATCCCGATCCGGAGAACTTCCTCTTCCTACTGACCACTGGCATGGCGCGCTCCGAGAGTGGCGGACCGAACACCGCCAATTTCAAGCACTCGGAGTACGACCGGCTGTTTGGCGCCATGCGGGCGCGCGAGAACGACGCAGAACGCTTGCAGCAGATCCGATCGATGCAGCAGATTCTCGAGCACGAGCGCCCCTGGATCGAGCTTTTTCACCCGGAGGACTACGCTCTCATTCACGGCTGGCTCTCGCACGTGCGGCCGCCCGGCTTGAGCATCCCCACCGTGAAGTATCACGACGTCGATCCACTGCGCCGAGCTCACGACCGCAAGGCCTGGAATCGGCCCATCCTGTGGCCAGCCCTGGCCTTTCTGCTCGCGCTCGTCGCGCTCGTCGCTCCGGGCATCCTCACCTACTACCGGGAGCGACAGTGATGCTGGCCTACATCGTGCGTCGGCTTGCGTACGGGGTCCTGGTCGTACTGGGCGTGCTGCTCTTCCTGTTCATGCTGTTCTTCGCGATCACGTCTCCGGACGACATCGCGCGCAAGTCCGTAGGCGAGAAGGCGCCGCCCCGCGTGATCGAGCAGTGGAAGCACGTGCACGGCTACGATCGTCCACTTTGGCCCGGTCCCGACCACATGACGGACAACCTGTTCGTCGATCACTTTCGCCGCATGCTCACCTTGGACCTGGGCAAGAGCGATGCGGACAGTGTGCCCATCGCACGCCGCATTCGCGAGGGCGCAGGCCCCAGCCTCTTGCTCACGGTGCCCATGTTCGCGCTGGGGCTCCTGCTCGGCATCGGCGTGAGCTTGTTCGTGGCGCTCTTTCGAGAGTCCTACATCGATCGGGCCGGGGTGCTCGTTTCTGTGCTCTTGATGAGCATACCGATGCTCCTCTACATCATTTTCGGTCAGTTCCTGTTGAGCAAGGTGCTGCGCTGGTTCCCCCTGTCGGGCTTCGACGACGACCCCGTCGTGGTGGGTCGTTTCTTGGCCTTGCCGGTGCTGATCGCGGTGGCGTCTTCGCTTGGCAGTAGCGTCCGCTTCTATCGCACCGTCTTCGTGGAGGAGATCTACAAGGACTACGTGCGCACGGCGCGGGCCAAGGGCGCCGGAGAGCTCCACGTCTTGCGCGATCACGTGCTCCGCAATGCGCTCATCCCGATTCTGACGGACGTGGTGATGACGATTCCATTCTTGTTCACCGGCTCGCTCTTGCTCGAGGCGGCGTTCGGCATTCCAGGGCTCGGGTCCATGGTCGTGGATGCCATCAACGCGAACGACTTTTCGACCTTGCGTGCCATGGTCTTCCTGGGCTCGCTGCTCTTCATCGTCGGGCAGGTGTTGACCGACATCAGCTACACCATCGTCGACCCGAGGATTCGCCTGGAATGACGAAGGTGGCCGTTCTTCTGGCAGCGCCTGGGCTGTTCGAGCAGGCAGCGTTCGGGAACGCGATCGTGCTCGGCGTGCTTGCCTTGGCGGCCGTGGCCGGTTTTTACTGCGCCAAGAACGAGATCTGGCGGCAAGCACTGGGCGAGGTCTTCCGTCGGCGCAAGCTGTCGGTCCTGGTGCTCGGCATCTACGTCCTCTTGGCGCTGGCGGATTCGATCAGCTGGGTGGGAGGCGGAGAGGCGGGGGCCGACGCGGTGCAAGCGCACGAGGCTCGGAGTCTCGTCGACCGCTGGTTCGAGGGCACGACCGAGAAGAGCTATTCGGCCCCGCTTGGCGTCGCGGAGTTCTACGACAAGACGCCGCTACAGCGCCCGCGCGCGCATCTCTTGGGTACGAACATTTTGGGCCAAGACGTGCTCTACATGACGGTCAAGGGCGCGCGCGTGGCGCTACTCATTGGCGGCTTGACCAGCCTGATCGCCATTCCGCTGGCGCTTTTCTTCGGCCTCGTTGCGGGCTACTTCGGCGGCCGCATCGACGACATCGTCTTTTTCGTGATGAGCACGCTGGCATCCATGCCCGGCATTCTGCTCTTGATCGCGCTCATCATGGTGCTCGGCCAAAGCACCTTCAGCGTGTGTATGGCGCTCGGGGTGACCAGCTGGGTGAGCTTCTGCCGCTTGGCGCGCGGCGAAACGATGAAGTTGCGCGAGCTCGACTACGTTGCGGCGGCACGGGCGCTCGGCGCTTCGCACGCGGCCATCTTGTGGCGCCACATCCTGCCGAACCTCCTGCATCTGGTGGTGATCAGCTTCGTGCTCTTGTTTTCCAGTCTGGTCTTGGCTGAGGCCACGTTGTCGTGGCTCGGCATCGGCGTCCGCGGCAGCTGGGGCAACATGATCGCCCAAGCCAAGGACGAGCTCAGCCGTGATCCCATCATCTGGTGGAACGTGACCGCGGCCGGTGTGGCGGTTTTCGTGCTCCTCTTGTGCGTCAACCGCATCGGCGATGCCCTGCGCGACGTGCTCGATCCGCGCACGCTGGGAGAGGGACGGTGAGCGCCGTACTCGACGTATCCAAGCTCATGACCAGCTTTCCGGCCGGCAAGAAGCGGGTGCCGGTGCTCGCGGACGTGACGTTCAGTCTCGCGGCTGGCCGCTGCCTGGCTTTGGTCGGCGAGTCCGGGTCTGGCAAGTCGATGACCGCCCTGTCCATCCTGCGGCTCGTCCCGCGGCCGGGGCAGATTGACGCGGGCTCGGTCACGCTTTCGGGACGGGACCTCTTGACCTTGCCCGTACCGGAGATGCGGAGCGTGCGCGGCCGAGAGATCGCCATGATCTTCCAGGAGCCGATGACCAGCTTGAACCCAGTGGTCAGCGTCGGCGAGCAGGTAGTCGAAGCCATCGTCTTGCACGAAAAGGTCAGCAAGCAGGCGGCGCGCGAGCGCAGTGTGGAGCTCTTTCGCCGCGTGGGCATTCCGGATCCCGGGGCACGCGTGCATTCGTTTCCCCACCAACTCTCCGGTGGCCTGAAGCAGCGCGTGATGATCGCCATGGCGCTGGCCCTGCGCCCGCGCGTGCTCTTGGCCGACGAACCGACCACCGCGCTCGATGTCACGGTTCAGGCACAAATCTTGGAGCTTTTGCGCGAGCTGCAGGCCGAGTCGGAAACGGCAATCCTGCTCATCACGCACGACTTCGGTGTGGTCAACCAACTGGCCGACGACATCGCCGTCATGTACGCGGGGCGCATCGTGGAGTCGGGCTCGCGCACTGCGATCCTCGAGAGCCCTTCCCACCCGTACACACGCGGGCTCCTCGCTGCGCTGCCTGGCAGGGCGCGCGCCGGGGAGCGGCTGCAGGAGATCCCAGGGCGCATGCCAGCTCCGGCGGACGTGCCTGTTGGTTGCCCGTTTGCGCCTCGCTGCCCGGAGGCGATCGCGGACTGTGGAGCCTGGACGGCGCGGCTCACCAAGTTGGACAAGCGTGAGGTTGCCTGCCTGCGGCGCGAAGAAGCGGGAGGAGCGTCGTGACGGAGACGGCCGGCAGTCCTGACCAGGCGTTGCTCTCCGTGCGCGACCTGCGGACGTGGTTCCCCATTCGGCGGGGGCTCTTGCGCCGGGTGGTGGGGCAGGTACGCGCGGTGGACGGGGTCGATCTCGACATCTACCCCGGTCGCACGCTTTCCCTGGTGGGCGAATCGGGCTGCGGCAAGACGACGGTGGGCCGCTCGATCCTGCGCCTGGCGGAGCCTACGGCAGGTCAGGTGCTCTACCGCGGCCAGGACTTGCTGGCCTTGCCCCAGCCTGAGTTGCGGCAGCGCAGGCGCAAGCTGCAGATGGTGTTTCAGGACCCGATGACGTCCTTGAATCCCCGCATGCGGGTGCGCTCCATCCTGGAGGAGGGCCTGCTTGCGTTTGGTATCGGAGAGACGGCGTCCGAGCGGCACGAGCGAGCGGCCGAGGCGCTTCGGCGTGTGCAGCTTCACCCCGACCATTTGAAGCGCTTCCCGCACGAGTTCTCCGGCGGTCAACGGCAGCGCATCGGCATCGCGCGCGCGCTCATCGTCGAGCCGGAGCTCTTGATCTGTGACGAGGCGGTGTCGGCGCTCGACGTGTCCATCCAGGCCCAGGTGCTCAACCTCCTGGCCGAGCTGCAGGCGGAGCTTGGCGTCGCCTACCTCTTCATCACGCACGATTTGTCGGTCGTCCGGCACCTGGGCGGCGACGTCGCGGTGATGTACCTGGGCCGCATCGTCGAGACTGGCCCCACCGAAGACGTGTTTTCGGCTCCGCTTCATCCCTACACGCGGGGCCTCCTGGGCTCGATCCTGTCAGCGGACCCCAGCGCTGCGCGCACCAAGGCGCAGGTGCTCGGCGACGTGCCTTCCCCTGCCGATCCGCCGCCGGGCTGCCATTTTCATACGCGCTGCGAGAAGGCGTGGGCGCCCTGCCAAGCGAGCTCACCGGCCGCGCGGCAAAAGGGACGCCTCACGGTTCGCTGTCATCTGTACGATCCGTCGATTCCGCAGTCCCGTTCGTGCGACTGAGCAGGCGCTTTTCGACCCAGAGGTCGCTCGACTGGTGACGCCAGCGCTTGACTCGCTTGTGAGTCTTCTTGATCTTCTTCTCCACCGCATTGCGCACGGATCCGGGCCAGCGTGAAGACAGGAGGATCGTCTCGGGCTTCGCCTTGGTCACGTCCTCGGCCACCTGCTTGTTCGTGAGCAGGCCGACCCGAAATCTCTTCCAGGAGGTGACGGCCAGGTCCGGCGGGACCGGCCGACCGGCTCTGAATGCATAGGTTGGTCGAGCCGCTGCCACGTAGGTCGAGTGCTCGGCATAGCGAGCGAACTCTTCGAACACCTGCCAATCGGTGTCGCTATTCGTCCAAGCGGGTGGGCGGCGCATGGCGTCGAGGCGGCCCTTGCTGGTTACCGCGAGCGCCACTGCGAAAAGAGCCAGCGCGGGCAGAACGAAGCGGCTCGCCGTGCGGACCGCTCTGGGCAGAGCTTCCGGCAAGTGCTGGGGGAAGACCTGCGCCGCGAGGGCAGCCGCTGGGACCGTGAGCAGGAGGCGGTGGTGGGGCCAGACGGGACTGTGGTCGAGCAGCGCCAGCGTGGCCGCCGCGAGCCAGGCGAGCCAGGCGAGGGCGCCGAAGTTCCGGCGTCCGAGCGCTACCAGGCTGCCGAGCAGCGCGAGCGAGAACAGCACCGGGTCGTCGGAAACGAAGCGGGTGAGCGTCGACAGGCCATCCATGTCGCCGCCGGCGCGGTCCCGCGCCGCCTGGTGCGTGTCCACGAGGCCGCTCCAGGTGCCGGCAATGAGCAGAGGTGCCATCGCCAGGAGCAGCATTGCGAGTAGGCCGCCGCTGAACGCGCCGGCGGCTAGCCCCACCCGCTTCAGCCGTGCCCAGCCGAGTGGGCGGGGTTCCGTCTCGCCGCTGATCGCGCCAGCGCTGGCGCTCGCTCCGCTGGCGCTTGCCAGGACCAGCA
>Ga0315912_10000924_pt1 | contig 41614 bp, 33 predicted proteins | sample VfabasoilMG_FD_204469 | JGI IMG/M metagenome (GOLD analysis project Ga0315912, IMG submission 204469) | Garden soil microbial communities collected in Santa Monica, California, United States - V. faba soil | ecosystem: Environmental > Terrestrial > Soil > Garden | place: USA: California... | reverse complement strand
AATCGCCGCATGAGCTGATCCACTTGTTATGCAAAATTGTATCGCGCGGAGGCAACCTTTTGCTGAATATAGGACCATCACCGGAAGGCGACTGGGACAGCACGGCATACCACACGTTGGATGAAATCGGGGAATGGATGCGCGTTAACAGCGAATGCATTTACGGAACACGTCCGTTTGCCCCTTATGAAGAGGGCCAGGTTGTCTATACATCCAAAGGGAATAAAACGGTCTATGCTATTTACCTGGCAAAGGAAAACGAAGGAATGCCTGCTACCCTTGACTTGTCGGCTTTTCACAAATTGAAAGTCAAAAAGATTACGCTCTTGGGCGGCGGCAAGGTAAAGTGGGAACCGGCAGGGGATAAAATCCGCATTCTGAATGCGCCCGCTGCCGGAAACAAGTTGAACCAAAAGCATGCCTGGGTCTACAGGATTGAAATGTAAATGATGAGAAAAATTCTTTTTGCCTTTTTATGCGTAAAGGCCGCACTTGCATCGGGGCAACTCCCGGCATACAAAAATGCATCCTTACCGGTAGATGCACGTGTGAATGATTTGCTGACGCAGATGACGCCGGAAGAAAAATTCTGGCAGCTCTTTATGATTCCCGGGGAAATCAACCGGGACAATAAGACAAAATTCAAAAATGGCATCTTTGGTTTTCAGGTAAGCGAGGAAACAGGAGCGCAGGATGCAGCTCAGCAACTGGTGCCGGGTCAGCGAACGGAGGCTGCCGCGGACCTGGCCAAAAAGATAAATGCCACTCAAAAGTACCTGGTTGAAAATACCCGCCTGGGGATTCCGGCTATTTTTTTTGATGAAGCGCTCCACGGATTGGTGAGGGCGAATGCCACGGTTTTCCCCCAGGCCATTGGGCTGGCTGCCACCTGGGATACGGCGCTCATGCACCGGGTTGCCGGCGTGATTGCCACGGAAGCAAAAACCTGTGGCATCAAACAGATCCTTTCGCCGGTTATCAATATTGCAAGCGATGTGCGATGGGGACGCACGGAGGAAACGTATGGCGAAGATCCTTTTCTCACATCGGAAATGGGCGTCGCCTTTGTGCAGGAATTTGAACGCCGCAATATCATCACGACGCCGAAACATTTTATTGCCAATGCCGGAGATGGCGGACGCGACAGCTATCCCATCCATTTCAATGACAGGCTTCTTGAAGAAATACACTTGGTACCCTTTAAAGCCGTGCTAAAAAGAGGTGGGGCGCGATCGGTGATGACGGCCTACAATTCGCTGGATGGCATTCCCTGTTCCTCCAACGACTGGCTACTGAATACCAAATTGAAGAAGGAATGGGGCTTCGGAGGATTTGTCATATCCGATGCAGGCGCTACCGGGGGTGCCAATGTTTTGCATTTTACGGCGGCCGACTATGCCGACGCCTCGCAGCAATCCATTTCGCATGGGCTCGATGTGATTTTTCAAACTTCCGTGGACCATTCTGGCTTATTCATTGATCCCTTTTTAAACGGGAAACTTGATACCCAAAAAATAGACGATGCTGTCAGGCGCGTGTTGAAAGCTAAATTCGAATTAGGTCTTTTCGAAAATCCGTATGTGCCCGCAAACGAGGATGAAATCACTGCCAACTTTCATACGGCTGATCATATTGAGGTTGCGAGACAGGCTGCCAGGGAATCTGTCGTATTGTTAAAAAATGCAGGGCAACTATTGCCGTTAAGTACGCAAATCAAGACACTGGCTGTCATTGGTCAGGATGCAACAGAGGCGCGAATGGGCGGGTACAGCGGAAGCAGCAAAAGCGTCGTCAGCATTCTTGACGGAATTAAAAGTAAAATCGGGAAATCAGCCAACGTAATTTATTCAGCAGGCTGTGGAAGGAAAGTTGTTTCCTGGAATGCAGTGGAACCGGAGTATCTTACCCAGGGCGCAAAGAATCAAATGAACCGTGGACTTGCCGCGGATTATTTCAATAATTGTACGCTTACAGGAACTCCGGCCATTTCCCGCACGGATGAAAAAATTGATTTCCACTGGACGCTCTATCCTCCCGATGAAAAACTGGCAGCCGATTTCTACTCCGTGCGCTGGACCGGTAAATTGAAGTCGCCAAAAACCGGCAGGTATAAAATTGGCCTCGATGGCAACGATGGCTATCGCCTGTTTTTAAATGGCAAACTCCTGGTCAATAAATGGAGCAAACAATCCTACAGCACCCAACTGGCAGAATATGATTTTAAAAAGGACAGTTTGTATGATATCAAAGTGGAATTTTTTGAACCCAACGGAAATGCGCATATCAGGCTTGTCTGGAATATGAATTCTACCGACGATGCAAAAAGTAAAATGGACGAAGCGGTCCGGAGCGCCAGGCAAGCGGATGCAGTGGTGATCGTTGCCGGGATTCATGAAGGTGAATTCCAGGACAGGGCTTTCCTGGCACTTCCGGGAAACCAGGAGGAACTGATTCACAAAGTGGCGGCTACGGGAAAACCGGTCATCGTTCTGCTTTCAGGTGGCAGCGCTGTTGTCATGAACAACTGGCTGGACAAGGTTCAGAGCGTGCTGGCCGTATGGTATCCCGGAGAGCAGGGAGGCCATGCCCTGGCCGATATTTTATTCGGAGATTACAACCCTGCGGGAAGACTGCCGGTTACATACCCGATGGCAGAAGGACAATTGCCGTTGGTTTACAATCATAAACCAACGGGCAGGGGAGATGATTACAATGACTTAACCGGCCTTCCTCTTTTTCCATTTGGGTTCGGGTTGAGCTATTCTACATTTGAATACACGGATTTGCGATTGGATAAGAAAACGATGCCAGGAACAGACAGCGCCATCGTATCGTTCACGCTGAAAAATGCAGGTGCTTTTGCGGGCGATGAAGTAGTGCAATTATACATCCGCGACATGCTGTCTTCCGTTGCTCAGCCGGTAATATCCCTGAAAGGGTTTAAACGAATTCACCTGGAACCCGGAACCTCCCAACGAATTACTTTTAAGATCATGCCGGCCATGCTGAGCCTGCTTAATGAAAAAATGGAATCCGTGGTAGAACCCGGAGACTTCAGAATAATGGTCGGCGCTTCTTCCCGCGATATTCGCCTGAAAGAAACACTGAAGGTGAAATAAATGACCGGTTAAAAAGTGACCTTGATTCCGTAGAGAATTTTCTCGGAACAACCCATAAACAAGACATTTTTCTCATCCTGTTGTTTTCCGGTTTGAGGTAATGCATAGATGACGACCGCCTCCTTATTCAGGTCATCTCCAAGCCGCTTGATGTATTGGTCGGAAACTAATTTTCCATCCATCCCAATCGTGCGGGATACATTGATGAACCTGTTCAATTCAGCAGGACCCAGGATGGTATGCGATTTTCCATCGTACTTGTAGTAATAGTCACGGTAAACGAGTGTAACATTTCCGTTCAGCAGGCCTGCAAATACACCGTTTGATTTGCCCCCGTCATTGAATGATTTCACTTCTCTTTTTGCGATGTGCTGCCATGCCACTTCACCCTTGGGCGATAGCTTGTTTACATAGATGTTGCCGTTTACATATTCATAATTGTATTCGAAACTTTTGTCCGGTATCGGCGTGGATTTGATGTTTTGTTCTTCCGCCACCACCAGCACTTCATCGTTATCCAGCAGTGTGATGCCTGTCGTCCGGGTATTCATCGGAAATTCCTGGGGTGCAAATCCAACCGGCGCCAGGGTGCCGTCACTGGCATTCACTTTCAGCCGGAAGACACCTTTCGGCTTGTCTACGTTAACGCCGAATTTTTTGTCGTTGAAATAAAGTCCGGCCATGATGAAATCGCCTTGCTGGTTGAAAGCGGTTCCGTAGGAGGAAGTTTTTCCCTCGGTTCCCATAGCCAAACGGTTAGCTTTAACGGTATTCCCGTTCGAAGTAAAAGCAATAATCGATTGGTAGGGGTTTTCGCTCTTATTGTCCACGATTTTTAGCACAAATACCGAACCCTGGTTATTCACCCAAATGACATTGTCGGGATGCTTGACATTATCGAACGGGAAAACATAATTTTTGCGCCACACTTCCTTCAGGTTTTGGTCGAATACAATGAGTTCACAGTCCTCGCGCTTTTCCTTGATATATGGATGCTGGACCAGCACGGCCAGTTTGCTGCCGTCGGGGCTGACGGCAACATAATAGTTGCCTGTGTTTGTGCCGCTTTCGGAGGACGTAGTGGCAATCTTAACACCGTCATTGCGCTGGGTAAGATTGGAAAATGTATAGGCGAATAGATCGTATCGCTTTTTATCGCCCTCCTTGATAAACTTTGCTTTCAGCATGACCATCTTATCGCTTAGCGGCAAGAGCCCTACCCAGTTGTTGGGTTCCGTATAATTCATGCTGACATCCATCAGCCCTGTAGAACCCAGGAACTCGCCTTTGTTGTCAAATACATCCATCTGCACGTCCCGGTTAATAGGGCTTTTCATGTTGTATTTGTCCTGGATTACATAAAAGTTGTCATTCACCAGGTAGGACTTGAAGGTAGGGTTGGTTACTGCCTCCGTAGTATATTTCTGGCTGAGGCGTACGGTTTGAGCCAGGGAGGGCAGGGATAACAGAACGGCGATGCAAAAAAGAAGTGGAATACGTTTCATGGAATTTAGGGGGTTTGTGTTTTACAGGATGGTGCAACAAAAAACGCAAAGGAAAAATGCTTGAGTCTTCCTTTGCGTTTTATTCTTCAGGTTATGTTTTATTTTTTATTCTTTTCATACCAGGTGTTGTACTCGTCGATAATTTCATAGTGCTTGAACATGCCATAGCCCTCTTCTTTATTCGTGATTTTTGAGGCCAGCTCTTTATCGTCGGCAACCAGTTCGGCCATGGTCTTGCCCCACTTGAGCGCGAATTTCTGATGGTCGAAAGGCTGTTCCGTTCCTTTTTGATAGACCTGCATTTCCGTATTTTTCCGTTTGTCGTACTCGTATACGGTTTCGTTGCCACCGCGCATCGTAATTTCCATCACTTCCGAATAGTACATGTACTGGGCAATGTGACCGTCTTTCGTAAGCAGGTTAAAGTTCAGGGGCTTTCCGAAAAGCCCGCCGCTGTAATTGATGGCACGGTACACTTTATCGCCGACCTTGTAGCCTTTGATGTCGTCGACTTTATAAACCACCTTTGATTTTTTGTTGTTGGGGTCCGTATAAAAATTGCATTTTTTCTGGTTGCCTGTTCTGTCTCCGTGTTCCACGAAGCCTTGCACAGTATCCCCGGTAAGTTTGATGATATACCCGGGATATACCTTTCCAAACTGGTAAACTTTGCCGCTCCAGTCCTGGGCATTTGTGTGGGTTGCCATGGCAACGAATGCCAGGGCCATAAGGAAGGATATTTTTTTCATAAAGTTTCTGGTTTTTAAAAGTCTGCTAAAAGTAATTTATTTTCCGGAACCAAGGAAGTGAGTTTCGCCAAATCGGTCCGGTAGATGCTCCGCGAAACTACCATCTTTTTCATCAGGGTAAAGGGCGCCAGCTCTTTGGCAATTTTCACGTAATTACAGCGATTCAGGACCAGGGTGTACGAATGGTCAAATTTTAAAAGGGCGGATACGTCGCTTAAGTTATCCGTATCGCTGAGTGAAAGGGAGTCCAGGAGAGGAAGCTGAGCCAGTTCTTCGGGAAGTTCTGAGATGCGTTGTGCTTCATTCAGGATCAACGTGGTGAGGTTTTTAAAATTAGAAAATCCTTCCGGAATTTTTTTTACGTTACGCAGATCCAGCTCCAGGGTCTTTAAGTTCGTCAGTCCGAATACGGGATAGGGAAAACCGGTGAAAAACGTGGTGCCTGTCATGCTGAAATAGGCCAGGTTCTTCAGGCGGGATAAATTCCGTGGAAGAGACTCCAGCTTCCCCGGCTGCATGCGCAACGCCTGCAGGGAGAGCAAATCACAAATGCTGGGATCGATCGTCGTCAGGTACATGGAATAAATTTCAAGCTGCTTCAAATATTGAAGTCCGCCGACGTTCACTGTTTCAGCGGCCGGATCGTTTACCACCAGCAATTCAAGATTGGAAAAGGCCGGCTTTAAAGTTCCGAAAAGTGCATTGTCGAAGGTGTTGCAGCGAAGCCCTTTCAGTGTTTTGATTTTGCTGATGTAGGGAAGTAAGGCCGGATCGCAGGTGCTGACATACTGCAGGGATTTCATCGCGTACAAGAGGGCAAACAACGCTTCAATTTTTTGCTTTTTCAGGTTCACGGAACTGAGGAAAAATGTTTCATCCAGGAACAGGTATTGCAGGCGGGAGAAATTTTTTACCCCGGAAAGATTGGTGTCCCTTGAGCCCAGGGAAACGGCAATGACTTCTTCCGGTGCGGCCAGCGCCTCATTGAAACCGGCCACGCGAAGGTTTCGGTAGAAGGCCGTGTCGGGTATTCCTGTCGGATAGGCAAATCTTTTTGGTTGTGCCAAGGTTGCCGAAGAAAATAGGCAAAGGATCAGGGATAGTAAATGCAGTTTCATGTCGATGCGAATTTGGAATGGAAACGTTGCGATAAGCTCCTGGTGGGGATCATCGGGAGGTGAAAATAGGAAAATCAAAAGAAATTAATGGACCAGGACTTTCTTAATGAACCGCTTTTGATCGTTCACAAGAACCACAAAGTAAATCCCGGAAGAAATCTCCCGGCTAAGCGAGAGCGTTTTTTGATTGCCTGTTGGACACGAGAATACCACATAGCCAAGGGCACTGTACAGAAAGAGTTTGCCGTCTGTAAAATTCAACGGCAAGGTTACTTGCAATTTGGCGTTTGTGTACGATACCGTATAGTTGTTTTCATCGCCCGTTTCATGCAGACCTGCCGGCGCGCAGGGGCCGGTGATGCAAAAGGAAATGCCTGTGCTGAAGGTCCCCGAATTGTCATCGATAAACGGTGGATTCGAAGGTGGCGTGAGATCGCAAAAGTCAAAAGAACCGTACATCGTCCCGGTATTTCGCGTGCTGTCGGAAACGCAAATCGTGCCCGTGCCGAATACCGAACCACTGTTTGTAAAGTCCCTGTCTATTTTAATATGTTCGTCATTCGTGGTAGTGCCTGTATTCACAAATGAGTGGATGAGATGGAGCGTGGATCCGGCATTGCTTGTGATTTCCAGGAGTCCGTGAACGGTCAGACTTAAAGCACTTGCCGGTGAGTTGATAATCAGTATCGCCGTACCGGCAGGAATGATTACGGAATCGGTGGAAGCAGGTATCACGCCGCCAACCCAGGAAGAAGGACTATTCCAGGTACCGTTTGCACCGGCAACTGCAACAATCTGTCCCGTTGCATTTCCTGATAGGATAGCCGGAAAAAATAAGAATAACAGTCTCCTGTACATGTAAGCAGGCATGTTTAGATCTTAAATATACAAAAAGAGGGGGCGTTGCGCAAGGTTTATGGTGGTACCACTACGTTAAACCCAAAGGATTCTTATAAAAAGGTGAAAATCGTTTATGGAATGCATGCATGTGCTGCATCTAACGGTTAAATCTCATCCCTATGACAACCGTTTCCATTCCCTCAATTCCCTTGAAACGGGCCACCCTTGAGGCATTCGGCAGCCTTCGCGGGGTGGCCCTTCGTATTGTTTCTGATGCCCGGTTCTACCAGATCCTGTTTCTCTCTGTTTTTTTACTGTACGGTATTGCCGTGCTCGGTTGGGACGTAGATGCCTGGAAATTTGTGCTTACCGTGGGTACCTGCTTCCTCACGCAGCTGTTCTTTACGGCGGCGACTTCGAAGGATTATTACTCCCTTCTCAGCGCAGCCATTTCTTCGCTCAGTTTATGCCTGATGCTGAAGGCCGGGGAGGCCGGTGTCATAGCCCTGGCCGCCTTCCTGAGCATTGCCGAAAAGTTCGTGCTTCGCATAAACGGTAAACATTTTTTCAACCCGACCAATTTTGGAATCTGCCTGGCCATTTTGCTCACCGGGCAGGCCTGGATCTCGCCGGGACAATGGGGCAATAACGGATTCCTATTATTGCTCATCGGATCGCTTGGATTGATCGTCCTTGTGAAAGTTAAACGTTTTGATACGGCTGCGGCATTTTTATTCACGTATATCGGCCTGTTGAGTTTCCGCCACATCGTGTACCAGGGCTGGCCGGTGGATTTTCTTTTCCATCAGCTGCAAAGCGGAACCCTGCTCTTATTTACATTTTTCATGATTACCGACCCGGTGTCCACCCCATCGCATCCATGGGCCCGTATCGGTTGGGCGGCGGCTGTCGGGGCGCTGGCCTTTGTTCTTCAGTCGTATTATTTCGTGAATGGTTCGCCGTTATGGGCGCTGTTCTTTCTTTCGCCTTTTACACTCTTGCTGGATAAACTATTTAAACATTCAAACTTCAAATGGAAACAACAATGAAAAGATTCTTCCTTCTTGCAGCGCTTGCATTGGGAATGCAGCCTGCTTATTCCTTCTGCGGCTTTTATGTCGCCAAAGCCGATGCCAAACTGTTCAACACGACCACGCAGGTGATCATTGCCCGTTCGGGACAGCATTCGACCATTACCATGTCCAGCGATTTTAAGGGCGATGTAAAAGATTTTGCCATGGTAGTTCCTGTGCCGAAAGTATTGCAGCGGGACGATATCCGTGTCGTGGAACGCGTGCTTTTTGATAAGCTGGATGCTTATTCAGGTCCGCGCCTGGTGGAATACTGGGACGAAAATCCATGCTATACAAGAATGATGGATGCCATCTCTATGAATATGGTTCCGCAGGCCGCAGAGAAATCTTCGAAAAGGGAGATGGCATTTGCAGAGGATGAAATAAAAACCGTGCGTATTGAAGCGAAATATACGGTAGGAGAGTATGACATCCTGATCCTCTCCGCGGAAGAATCCGGCGGACTGGAGCGCTGGTTGCTTCGTAACGGGTATAAAATTCCGGAGGGCGCCCGCGATGTCCTCGAGCCCTATATCAAAAGCAACATGAAGTTTTTTGTTGTAAAGGTGAATATTGAAGAATTGGATAAGTCCGGTTCGCAATTGCTGAGACCCCTCCAGGTTTCTTTTGATTCACCCAAATTTATGCTGCCTATCCGGCTCGGTATGGCCAACTCCCATGGTAAGCAGGACATGATCGTTTATCTTCTGACGCCGAATGGCCGCGTGGAAACCGTCAACTACAGAACCGTTAAAATCCCTTCGGATCGCCAGATCCCGGAGTTTATTAAGGAGGATTTCGGCGATTTTTATGTTGACGTTTATAAAACAGCCTGCAAAAGGGAAGGCAGCAACAATATTTTCCTGGAATATGCCTGGAATGTAAGCGGTAATGCAGGCGTGAAGTGCGACCCTTGCACGGGCACGCCGCCTGTCATTACCGATTTGCAGGAAGCCGGTGCGAGTTGGTTATCCGCAAATGGAAACTGGAATGGCATGACGGGCCGCGCATTTTTTACGCGGCTTCACGTGACGTATGACCGGGAACATTTCCCACAGGATCTTGTTTTCCAGGAAACACCAAACCGCGAAAACTTCCAGGCGCGGTATATCATTACGCATGCGGCTACCGGTCCGCTTAAATGCGAAGAAGCCAAAAATTACCTGGCCAACCTGAAGCAACGCCGGACACTGGAGCTGCGTGAACTGGCGTCGCTCACAGGAAGAGATATCGGTAAATATTATGAATACCTGAACAAGGTCCAGGGTTACGTTCCCGGGGAAGAATCCGATCCCATACCGCTGCCTGAGATCACACCGGAAAAAATAAAAAGGGTCACACAACCCAAGCTCGCCGTAGTGCCGGATACGATTACCGAAAGCCAGGCGGAAGAAGCTGTAGTTCCCGTCACGGGAGATAGCGGTAATATTGACCAGGCAAAATTCATCAACGACGAAACAGACAACCAGCCTGTTCAGGAAGCAGGCAGAAGTAATTCGTACCTGGTTCTTTCGGCATCTATTCTCATCTCTGCCTTGTTGTTACTGCTAAGGTCAAGGAGAACCTAAGGAAAAGTCAAAAGTTAAAAGTCAAAAGTCAAAAGTTGTAAGAAACAGGTTTTTTCACTTTTAACTTTTGACTTTTGACTTTTAACTTCTTTTATGGCGATGGCAATCCACCAGGTGATCATTCACCATTCCCGCAGCCTGCATAAAAGCATAGCAGATCGTTGAGCCCACAAACTTAAAGCCCCGATCATACAGGTCTTTGCTCATGGCATCCGATTCCTTTGTTTTTGGCGGAACCTGTTTGGCAGATTTCCATTTGTTCGTGATAACCTTGTGGCCGGTAAACTGCCAGATGTACTTATCAAAGCTTCCGAATTCTTTTTGTACGGCCAGGAACTGTTTGGCATTGTTCACGGTTCCGTATACTTTTAATTTATTACGGATAATACCTTCATCGGCTAACAGCTTCTGAATTTTCTTTTCGGAGTAACGTGAAATTTTGTTGTAATCGAAATTGTCGAAGGCCTTCCTGAAATTTTCACGTTTGTTCAGGATCGTCGACCAGCTAAGCCCGGCCTGGAAAGTGTCGAGCACAATAAATTCAAAAAGCTTTCTGTCGTCACGCACGGGCGTGCCCCATTCGGCATCGTGGTAAGCCATCATCAACTCACTACCCATACACCAGGGACAACGGATTTTTTCTTTTTTCAAAGCCATCAGGTGAATAATTAATAATTCTGACGATATCTTCTATGAAGGATCGTCTCGATTTATAAAATCTCAAATCTCAAATCTCAAATCACAAATCACAAATCACAAATCACAAATTTCAAATCACAAATCACAAATCTCAAATCTCAAATCTTCATCCCGATAGCTATCGGGACTCCAAATCTCCATCCCGATAGCTATCGGGACTCCAAATCATTCAATTCTCAATTTCTCAAATCCACAAATTCTCAAATTCTCAAAACATAATTCTAACCTGCGTTTTAATTTCACTTTTATGGTTGCCTTCAATTTCATCCAGTCCGCTGCTTATTGAATCCTGGTTGGAGTAGGAGGTACGGCCGTAACGCAGCCAAACATCTACACCCTTTGCAATTTTATAACGGAGCACAGCATAGTACCTGCTGCCGCGGTAATAATAGGACGGAATGGAAAAAGCATAAAGCACGTCGTTTTCATATGTATAAATCCGGCTGTCGTAGGTATCGCTGTCAAACAAAACGTAGCGAAAAGATAAGGTATAACGGTTATGCTTATACGCGATATCCTGGTAAATGAGGAAGCCATTTTCCCGATGGGTTCCCTTGGCGAATTCGACTATTTCTACACGGTTGGAAAGCAGGACGGAAGGGGAAACCTTATAGCGTACATGAAAACGGTAATTCGTCTGATCCAGGTTTGTCAGCGGGTTGATATAGGATTCCACCGATGTATTGTTCTCTTCTTTGCTGCTGTGCTTGACGCGCGCATAGGCATCGAACGATTTATTAGGGGTATAGGTAAGCTGTGCCAGGTATTCATAGCCACCCGACGGCGCATCTACCTGGTAACGTAGCCAGGGGAATTCGAAACGGTCAAAGTACGCATTCAGGCCTATGACGCGGGTAAGCTTGGCGCTCAGTCCCAGGTACGTGCCTTTTTCATTCGCAGTCTTTGAGCTTTCAGCAAATCCATGACTTACCAGCGCCTGGTAATCGCGTTGGTAATTGCGGTACATGATGCAAAATGCAAGCCTCGGATCCAGGCTGAAGAGCAGGCCATTCACAAATGCCATTCCGCCATTTTCGCTTCGGCCGGCTTCCCCGAAAAAACTAACATTCCTGAAATTGTAGGAATAGTCCATCCCGAAGTTGGAATTGTGGTTTCCCTGGAAATCATATTGTCCGTATAAGGCGGGATCCTTGGTAAGGGCCTTGTCGAATTGCGTTCCATAGCCGGTGAAGCCCACATTCCAATTCGATGCCGTATACTGTAAATGTCCTCCCCATAACGTCTGGCCCAGTGCATGTTTGTCGTGCAATTCGGAATACGTGCGGTGATAGCCGGCTTCCTGGAAGGAAGTCACGATATCTTCTTCTTCCAGCGTATCCGACGAGGTGGCCAGGTTGGCATCGATGCGTTTGGAAGAAACAAAAAGATCGGCATGGAGGTTCTCTTTGCCTACCGATAATCCGATCCCCCGCATAAACAGGTTTTCATCCACCGACGTATACGGCAATAATCCCCGCGCGCTCTTTCTTACATTCAGCACATCGGAGGATTTGCCGTATGCCAATCCTGACCAAAGCACGAGTCCTTGTCCGTATTGCGCCTGGAAATCTCCGAGCACGACTTTTTGAAGCAGCCCGGTTCCTTTGTAATAGAGATGCCCGGAATAAAAATCAAATCCCTGCTTTTGCGTGCCTTTGAAGAATTCTTCACCGGCATCTTTTTCGCCTGTCAGACCCAGGCTGATGCGGTTGTCAAAGGTGTAGCGATAACGCGTATAAAGTTTAAGCCGCGAACCCAGGTACCGGTTGGTGTCATTCGTCTCCGGGATCTTCTCCGTGTAACCTTTCGCTTCTTCCGTCACATATTGAGCGCGGATGAATAGCGCATTTCTGCCTTCCTCCAGCAGCCTTTTCATCGAAAGTGTGGATAGATAATCAGGCGACCCGATCCGGACATAGGGCAGGATGGCATGAATGGTGGCCAGGTCGAAGCCGTCGATGGATTGAAGTTCTTCCAGGGAAATAAGATTTCCGTTTACACGAATATGCTCAAGGAGCGCGCTTACCTGCAGTTCATTCAGCAGGACCAGGTCTTCCAGATCCTTTCGGGAAGCCTTATTCAGGTCCAGCGGACGAACGAGATAAGAAGCCAGCTTATCAAGCAATGTGGAGAAATCCAGTTCCTCATCGGTTTGTGAGGCGATGTTTTCCAGTTTGTCGCGCGTCGCTTCATCGAGTTGATCGCGGTCCTGGATTTGCGCCGCGGCATCGGTAAAAAAGACAAGCAGGAAGAAGACCGAAAGCCAGCTTCGTCTCAGGATGGTATCGAAAAGCGAAATCGAATTCATGGTTTGTGGAAATCGTATGCTATTCCAAATTGCGGACTAAAGCCCAGCACCTGGTGAAAGGACGTGGCTGCGTCCAACCTGAAATTTTTCATCTTAAGTCCAAACCCAAAACTGCTTTGCACGGGATTGGTAGCAATACCTCCCCGGAGATAGATCTGCTCCACGGGATGATATTCCAGTCCGGCCCGAAAAGCGGCACTGTAATCGATGTCTTTTTCTACTTCTGAAGTGAAGAGCACCTTTGCTGAAAAACGGTACCCGGCGCCTACACGAAAAAGCACAGGGATGCGTTCGTCTGCATATTCGGCGAGGCGTGCGCGAGTGGGGTTAAAAACATGGACCCCCAGGCGCAGGTTTTCAAGCGGTTCGGCAAGGATGCCGCCTTCCACGACCATCGTGCCGCGTGTGCCGTAATCGCCTGCAATGGTGGTTGACAGGTAGTCCAGTTGCAATCCCATGCTAAATTTGTTTCCCAGCTTGCGCGCATAAGCGAGGCCCGCTTTTTTTTCATTGTACTTTGAATACCCGAATTGGGTGCCATGCACGGCAAATACGCCCGAGTTTTTCACGGGCAGGGCAAAGGCAAAACCTTTTACACTTAACTCAGAAACCAGGAACCTGTTTTCAAAATAAATGCCGGCAGCAGGATGCTCCAAAAGCGCCAGCCCGGCCTGGTTATGTGAAACAGCCCAAAGGTCATCGAGCGTAACGGCGGCATTTCCCATTCCGGCAGCCCTGGATCCGGCAAGGTAGTTATCCGCCGCATGCAGGGTGGTGCAGTATAAAAAAAGCGCCGGAAGAAGTAGAATTTTCTTCAATGGAAAATGTTATTCCCGAAAAATAAGAAAAAACGGCATTCAAATCACAAAGCGAGAAGATAGAAGATAGTAGATAGAAGATAGAAGATAGTAGATAGAAGATCTCACTACTCACTACTCAGTACTCACTACTCAGTACTCACTACTCAGTACTCACTACTCTATGCGTGCAGAAGTGTACGATTGGGATTGGGTTGATCGGATTCAACAAGGCCGTCACGGAGGCGAACGATGCGATGGGCATAATGGGCCACATCTTCTTCGTGGGTGATGAGAATAATGGTGTTGCCTTGTTTATGGATCTCTTCGAAAAGACTTAAGATCTCAATGGAGGTTTTAGTATCCAGGTTACCGGTAGGTTCATCGGCGAGAATAATGGATGGTTTGTTCACCAGGGCCCTGGCTATCGCTACGCGCTGACGTTGTCCGCCGGAAAGTTCATTGGGCTTATGCGACACCCTGTCGCCAAGGCCAACATCATTCAGGGCTTTTGAGGCCGCATCGTTGCGCTGTTGTTTACCGAGTCCGGCATATACAAGTGGAAGAGCCACATTGTCGAGCGCCGAACTTCTCGGGATGAGATTAAAGGTTTGAAATACGAATCCGATTTCCTTATTCCGGATGTCGGCCAGCTCATCTTCCGTCATCTTACTCACTTCTTTTCCATTCAGCCAGTATTCTCCCGTGGTGGGTGTGTCCAGGCAGCCGAGGATATTCATCAGCGTGGATTTGCCGGATCCCGACGGACCCATCAACGCCACGTATTCATTTTTCTGAATGCTCAGTGCGACAGAGCGGAGCGCATAAATCACTTCACTGCCAACTTTATATTGGCGTGAAATATCTTTTATCTGGATCAGCGACATGTGACAAATGTAAAAACTTAACTGTTACGAAAAAGTTATTATTGACGGTCAGAATCGCAGCACAAAGTCCTGCTTGGCCTGCCCTTTTTGAAAAAAGAGGATGCCTAGCTGAAAGAGATCGATGCTTGCCGTTACGCGCGGATCTTTTATAATTTCTTCCCAGGCCAGCTCCATATCACGGCTCCAGTGAATATCGTCAAGCACGATCACGGAGGTATCCGTTATTTTTTCCATGCAGAGGCGCACATACTCCAGGGTAGGCCGGCGGCGGTGATTTCCGTCAAGGTACAGGAAGTCAAGTTGCGGAAGCTTCGCCAATGCTGCCGGCAAGGAATTGCTGAATTCTCCGACCTCCAGGCTGATGTTGGACATCTTCATCATCTGAAAATTCGCAGCGGCAATGCGCGCTGTCTCCGGGCAGCCTTCCAGGGTAATCACCCGGGCTTTGCTGTTGGCGGAAGCCAGGTAGCACGTTGTTATTCCGAGAGAAGTGCCTGCTTCCAGGATATACCCGGGTCTGAAATGATCCACGAGCCTGAACAAAAGCCGCGCACTGCGCCGGGGCGATGCAAAACGCCTGGCGATAAAGCTGACCTTCCTTTTGACAGGATGAAGGTTTTTCCCGGTTCCGAAATCGGTTGTTTCAATCACTTCTTCCGAAAGCAGCATTTTCGCGCGCAACGATTCGATCTTGTCGTCGGCGTAATAATGTTTCTGCTCAAGGATCACATCTTCGTAAAGCTGGTATACAAAAGGAGAATGCAGTCCATGCCTGTTGCCGGAACGAAGGAGATATTTCAGGTAGCGCCAGAGCATCCACAATTAATTTGCTGCGAAGATAAAAGTTAACAGTTCATTGAAGAAGCGGCTGTAGGAAGTAGGCAGTAGGCAGTCGGCAGTTGGCATGCTGATTTCTACCAGCCCGGGGTTTAAACCCCGGGCTGGTAGAAATCGATCTCCTAATCTTCAAATTTTTGTACGTTTGCACCTTAATTTTCAACCCCCCCATTTATGAGCACAATTGCTGAAGTTCATGCGCGACAAATATTGGATTCGCGTGGAAATCCGACTGTTGAAGTAGATGTATTAACAGAAAGCGGCATCCTGGCCAGGGCCGCTGTACCTTCCGGCGCTTCGACGGGCGTTCATGAAGCGGTAGAACTCCGCGACGGCGACAAAAAAGTATATCTCGGCAAAGGGGTATTAAAGGCTGTACAGCATGTAAACAAGACCATCAACGAGGAGCTGAAAGGCATCCCTGTCAGCGAGCAGGCGCTGATCGATAAGCTCATGTGTAACCTGGACGGAACAGATAATAAATCCAACCTGGGAGCCAATGCCATCCTGGGCGTTTCGCTTGCCGTGGCCAAGGCCGGAGCCATCGAATCGGCGCAGCCTTTGCACCGTTATGTCGGTGGCGTAAATGCGAACATGCTGCCCGTGCCTATGATGAACATTCTGAACGGGGGATCCCATGCAGATAACAGTATTGATTTCCAGGAATTCATGGTGATGCCGCTGGGGGCTTCCAGTTTTTCAGAAGCACTCCGCATGGGTACAGAGGTGTTTCATCACCTGAAGGCCGTGCTTAAAAAACAGGGCATGTCTACCAATGTGGGTGATGAAGGCGGCTTTGCGCCCAATATTCAATCGAATGAAGATGCCATCAGGTTTGTCCTGGAAGCCATTGGCGAAGCGGGTTATACGGCCGGGAAAGATATTTTCATTGCCCTGGATCCTGCGGCATCGGAATTTTACGATACGAAATCAGGCAAATACATCTTTAAGAAATCCACCGGCGACCAGCTTTCCCCGGATGAGATGGCGGCTTACTGGGCAGACTGGGTTAAAAAATATCCCATCGTTTCGATCGAAGACGGACTGGCTGAAGACGACTGGAAAGGGTGGAAAAAACTGACGGAGCTGGTTGGCAAAAAGGTACAGCTGGTAGGCGACGATTTATTCGTAACCAATGTGAAGCGCCTTTCCCGCGGTATTAAAGAGGGAATCGCTAACTCCATCCTGGTCAAAGTAAACCAGATTGGTACACTCACTGAAACGATTGAAGCGGTGACCATGGCTAAGGAAAACCATTATACCAGTGTGATGAGCCATCGATCGGGCGAGACCGAAGACTCCACCATTGCCGACCTAGCCGTAGCACTTAATACCGGTCAAATCAAGACAGGCTCCGCATCGCGTTCCGACCGGATTGCCAAATACAACCAGCTTCTTCGCATCGAAGAGATGCTGGGGGATTCAGCACGTTTTGGAGGAGAATTTTTCCGATTTAAACCTGAATAATCGGGTTGAAACATCATTAACTTTGCAGGATACGGCGGAAAACCATGGAAGAAGAAAGACTTGACAGGAGCCTCCTCACCGATGAAGAGCTTAAGAGAAAGCTCGCCAGCGGGGAATACTCCATTTCACCGCGATCGGGCAGGCTGAGGAAACGGGTTCGTGTGAAGGAAAAGAGGCCCCCTTTCTCCAAACGGAGATTAAAAAAGATGACGCGTAAAATCCTCTGGATACTCCTCATTATCGGCTTCATTTTAACACTCATTATTATTGCCCCCGAGTTGAATGTAAACCCCCGGGCCAAAGACAGCAAATACATGAAAAAATAAAGGGAGAGGAGCCCCGTTGCTTCATTTGGAGTTTCTCTCTTTCACAGCTAACTTCGCAGGTATAAACAAAACAACTAATAACTTTTCAACACGTGAAAATAGACAGGTTAAAAGACAAATTCGCAAAGGTGGCTTTGCCAATGGCCGCAGAGATCAAAGAGTTTGTGAAGGAAAACGGCAACCAGGTTATCGGTCAGTATACAATTGAACAGGTATATGCCGGCATGAAGGGCATGGTCGGCATGGTAACGGAAACGTCCAAACTGGACCCGGATGAAGGCATACGCTTTCGCGGCTATTCGATTCCTGAATTATGCGAGAAACTGCCGAAGTCATCCGCCGGTCCCGAGCCGCTGCCCGAAGGAATTTTTTACCTCATGCTCATCGGGGAAATGCCTTCAGAGGACGATGTCCATAATGTGAGTAACCTATGGGCCCGCCGGGCCATTGTGCCAAAGCACGTTTTCGACATGCTTGACAAATTGCCCGTCAATACGCATCCTATGACGCAGTTCAGCGCTGCCGTCATGGCGCTTCAGACTGAATCGGTATTCGCCGCGGCTTACCGCAAGGGATTGAGCAAAAAGGAATATTGGGATCCCATGTACGAAGATGTGATGAACCTTATTTCCAGGTTGCCCCGTGTGGCGGCTTACATCTACCGCCGGATGTACAAGGGAGGCGTCCACATCGAACCGGATCCTAAACTTGACTGGGCGGCAAACTTCGCCCACATGCTCGGTTATGACGACCCGGACATGAAAAAGCTTATGCGCCTGTATCTCACGATTCACGCCGATCACGAAGGCGGTAACGTATCGGCGCATACGACGCACCTGGTGGGTTCTGCCCTAAGTGATGCGTATCTTTCTTTTTCCGCCGGCATGAACGGACTGGCCGGACCCTTACATGGCCTGGCCAACCAGGAAGTGATTCGCTGGATTATCGACCTGAGAAATTACTACGACGGCGCGATGCCTACCCAGGAGCAAATTAAGGAGTATGTCCTGAAAACGATGGAAGAAGGTAAAGTGGTTCCCGGTTATGGCCATGCCGTATTGAGGAAAACCGATCCCCGTTTCATCGCACAGATGGAATTCGCCCAGGCCTATATGCCCGATGACGAAAACTGCAAGATCATCCGCATGGTATATGAAGTAGTACCTCCTATCCTCTCAGGCATCAAAAAAATTAAGAATCCATGGCCGAACGTAGACGCCCACAGTGGCGCCTTACTCACGCATTACGGCCTCATCGAATATGATTTTTATACAGTCCTGTTTGGAGTTTCCCGTGCCATGGGTGTCCTGGCTTCGCTGCTTTGGGACAGGGCCCTGGGTCATCCGCTGGAAAGACCGGGATCCGTAACGACGGAATGGATGAAAGGACGTGTGGTGAAAAGCCCGGTCTGAAATTATGGAAGGGTTTTCTTAACCCGGTGAATGCAAGCAAAAAAAAAGCCCTCCGGTTTCAGAGGGCTTTTTAGTTTTCTATACGGGATTATTGGGCTTCGATGGAGAAACCGATGGTAGCGTTGTCACCAAGGAAAGGAAGGTTGGTTCCGCCGATGCCGTAGTCGCCACGGTTGATCGTTGCTTCACCTTCGAAGGAATACACTTTGTCGCCCTTTGGCGTCACCGTTTCACCCAGGTAATTGAAAGAAAGTGCCGCCGGTTTGGTAGCACCCTTGATCGTAAGATCACCTTTCGCTACATACATAAACGGAGAACCTGCCGGTGCCGTTTCAACAGCGGTGGATTGGAAGGTAATGGAAGGATATTGTGCCGTATTAAACCACTCGGCATCACGCATGGTTTCATCCCTGTCTTTATTGGAAGTGCTGATGCTGGAGGCATTCAGCACGATGAATACGGAAGAACTTGCCGCATCGCCGCCCAGCCTGATGGTGCCCGAATCCACCTCCATGGTTCCGCGCGCTCGTGACATCCAGTGTTTGATACTGAAATCCACGAAGGAATGCGAAGCATCAATGGCGTAAGTTCCGGTATGCGTGCCGAGTGCAGGCGTGCTTGCATGCATTTCAGTTTGCGGCTCAGCGGGTTTCGCTACTGCTTCTTCACCACCCGAATGACTCAGTAACGGGGCAATAACCAGCGCGACAATAGCGGTAAGCTTAATCAGGATATTCATGGAGGGACCTGATGTATCCTTGAAAGGATCACCCACCGTGTCGCCTGTAACAGCAGCTTTGTGCGGATCGCTGCCTTTGTAGTACATCTGGCCGTTGATGTCAACGCCTTTTTCAAAACTCTTTTTCGCATTGTCCCAGGCTCCACCGGCATTGCTCTGAAAGAGCGCCATCAAAACGCCGCTTACGGCAACGCCCGCAAGTGTCGATGCCAGCACTTCTGCGCCGTTAAAGCCCAGGGCATTAAATCCAAAACCGATGATTACCGGGGTCAGAATGGCCAGCAGGCCGGGCAACATCATCAGGCGCAACGCAGCGGAAGTGGAAATCTGGATACACTTGTCGTAATCGGGTTCGACGCCGGCTTTGCCTTCCAGGAGCCCGGCAATTTCTCTGAACTGGCGGCGAACTTCCACCACCATTTTCATGGCGGCTTGTCCTACAGCACGCATGGCCAGTGCCGAGAAGAGGAATGGAATCATGCCGCCGATAAATAAACCGGCAAGCACCTGGGCTTTGGAAATGTCAATGATTTCAACGCCGGTAATTTCTTTGTATGCGGCAAACAGGGCCAGTGAAGTAAGCGCTGCGGAGGCAATGGCGAATCCTTTTCCGATGGCTGCCGTCGTATTACCAACGGTATCGAGCACATCCGTTTTTTCGCGGACTTCTTTAGGCAGCGCGCTCATTTCAGCGATACCGCCGGCATTATCCGCAATAGGACCGAAGGCGTCGATGGCCAATTGAATCCCTGTAGTCGCCATCATCCCGGAAGCGGCAATGGCCACACCGTAAATTCCTGCGAAGGCAAAAGAAGTAACAATACCACCGGCCAATACCAGGATGGGCAGCGCAGTAGATACCATGCCTACGCTCAGACCGGAAATAATATTTGTTGCGGCTCCGGAAATGGAGGAGCGGGCAATAGTATTCACAGGATTCTTACCCATGGAACAGTAAAACTCTGTAATCAGGCTCATCAGTGTTCCCACTACAAGACCAATCACCACCGTGAAAAATACATTCAGGGAAGTATACGTTTCGCCGTGTACCGTAATGGAAGCAGGCAGCATTTTCGTAATCACAAAATAGGAGGCAATAGCCGTAAGAATAATGGCGCCAAAGTTTCCGCGATTCAGGGCAGCCTGGGGGTTGCCGTTTTCTTTAATCGTCACAAGCCATGTACCTACGATTGAAAAAATGAGTCCGACCATGGCAATCACCAGGGGAAGGATCACCGGAGATAAGCCGCCAAAGGCATCGCCCATCGTACTCTTGGAAACGTCGCCTGCAATGGTGGCTCCCAGTACCATCGTGGCCAGTACCGTACTGACATAAGAACCGAAAAGATCGGCGCCCATTCCGGCAACGTCACCTACGTTGTCACCCACATTGTCGGCGATTACGGCAGGGTTGCGGGGATCGTCTTCCGGTATACCGGCTTCGACCTTACCTACGAGGTCAGCGCCTACGTCGGCAGCTTTGGTATAAATACCGCCGCCTACACGGGCGAATAAGGCAATACTTTCAGCACCCAGTGAAAAACCAGTCAGGATTTCCAGTACCCTTCTTAACGGCTCGCCCAAATCTCCGGCTGCATTAAACTGGTTTTGAAAAAAAATAAAGAGCAGGCTTAATCCAAGGATTCCCAGGGCAGCCACGCTGATTCCCATAACGGAACCACCGGAAAAGGATACATGCAGCGCTTTTTTCAGGCTCGTTCTGGCCGCATTGGTGGTGCGGACGTTGGCTTTCGTTGCCACACGCATGCCGATGAAGCCGGCGCATGCGCTGGAAAGGGCACCAACAACAAAGGCCATAACAATGAGTGGCGAGGAACGCTCCGGATCGGCAGAAATAGCCAGGAGTATTCCCACAATAACGACGAAAACTGCAAGGATTTTATATTCGGCTTTGAGAAAAGACATCGCACCGTTGGCGATGTAGCCTGCAATTTGTTTCATTCTGTCAGTGCCGGCATCGTACTTAGCGATACGCATGGAGAGAATCATGGCATACAACAAGGCTGCTACCATTACAGCCGGAATCAAATAAAGGATCATACTCATATAAATGCTGATTATTGAAAATTTTTAGGGTTGGCAAAGGTAAACGAAATAGGAAAAATAGCAAATCAGCATGTGCACTAAAGGAATCGGTCAAAAACCGCAAAAAAATGGTGTTTATTGAAAAGGCTGCTAATAAAGGCAGTCACATTTAAATAGACAATGCGAATAAAAAAGGGGCTAAAAAATTGGAATTTAAAGAATTACCAGCCACTTGCCAGTACATCAGCCAGGTGCATCGTCTTCAGTCTTTTGCCCTGTTTCTTAATATAGGTTTCAAGATGCATGAGACAGGATAGATCGGTAGAGATAAGGTATTCGGCCTGAGTAGCTTCCGCGTTTAATATTTTTTGCTGGGCCATACCCACGGCAACCGATTCAAATTTCACTGAAAATGTTCCGCCGAAACCACAGCAGGTTTCCGTGTCGTTCATTTCCTTGAGTTCCAGCCCTTTCACATTCGCCAGTAACTCGCGAGGTTCTTTACGAATGCCCACTTCCCGCAGACCGCTGCAGGAATCATGGTAGGTTGCCGTTCCGTTTAATTTGGCTCCTACATCGGTCACTTTCAGCACATTCACCATGAAATCGCTGAACTCGAAAATATTCTTTTGCACGGTTTTGTATTCATTATGCAGAACGGAGTTGTGAAACATTTCAGGGTAATAGTTCTTGATCATTCCCACACAGGAGGCCGAAGGGGATACAATGTACCGGTCATTCGAGAAGTCGCGGATGAATTTTTCGCCCACGGCTTTGCAATCGTCCCAGAATCCCGCATTGAAAGCAGGCTGTCCGCAGCACGTCTGGTTTTCATTATAATGTACTTCGCATCCTGCACGTTCCAGCACCTTCACCATGTTAAAGGCTGCCTGGGGGTACATCTGGTCTATAAAGCAGGGAATAAAAATATCTACTAGCATCTTCTCGGCATCCTCAGTTTTCGTCGGCGACAGCCGCCAGGCGGGGCTGTTTGCCCACGCGAAGTAACAAAACAATTCCTACAAGAAAAAAGCTGGCAAGCACCAGGATGGAATTGCGCATGCTTCCGGTCAACTCATTGATCAGTCCAAAGACGACCGTTCCCAGCACGGTGCCGAGCTTGTCGCAGACATCGTAAAAGCTGAAGTAGGAAGCATGGTCTTTAGTTTCCGGGAGCAGCTTCGAATACGTGGACCGTGACATGCTTTGGATGCCGCCCATCACCAGGCCTACGACGGCAGCCAGGCCGATAAACATCGTTTGTTCGTCGATGCCGTATTTTTTATCGCAGAAGAAAGCGCCGAGACAAACCAGGGTCCAGATGAAAATGGCGGCGGTAAGGGCGAAGAGGTTGCCTCTTTTTTTCGAAAGGCTGGAAAACAAAAAGGCGCCGCCAATGGCGACAAACTGGATAATCAGGATGATCACGATGAGGATGGAGGCATCCAGTTTGAGTTCGCCTGCGCCGAAGAGCGTGGCTACGTACATCACCGTTTGAACGCCCATGTTGTAAAAGAAAAAGGCAAGCAGGAATTTCTGCAGCCGCGGTGTTTCCTTCAGCTGGCCCCATACTTTCTGAAGTTCATGGTAGCCGTTCAGCAGGTAATGACCCTGGGATTCCTTTTGACCGGAATCCGGCAATCGTGAAAATGAAAACTGGGCGAAGCCAAACCACCAGCATCCGACGAGGAGAAATGCAAGCCGGATGGCGAAACCCTTTTCAATGCCGCCGTACCATTGCGGGAACAAGATCATGGTGAGGGAGAAGATCAGCAACAGGGAACTGCCGATATATCCCAGGGCGAATCCTTTGGCGCTGACTTTGTCCTGGTCTTTTGTTTCGGCGATCTCAGGCAGAAATCCGTTGTAGAAAACGATGCTTCCGGCATAACCGATCGCGGCCAGTACCGATCCCAATACGCCGATCCACAGCGTGCTCAGCGAATCAAAAAAGAAAAGCGATGCGCAGGAGACGGCGCCCAACGTGCTGAAGAAAAACATGAATTTCTTTTTCTTCCCGCTGTAGTCGGCAATGGATGAAAGCAAGGGGTTGATGGCGGCGATGAAGAGAAAGGCAATGGAGATGGCATAGGTCTGAAGGGAATCGCTGTTGTAGGTGCGGCCCAGGAATTTAACCAGGTTAGAGTGATCGGTGGTTGTAACCGAATGGAAGTAGATCGGGAATAAGGCCGATGTGATAACCAGCGAATAGGCGGAATTTGCCCAGTCATACATGGCCCAGCCATTGATTATTTTCCTGTTGCCTTTTTGAATCACGGGAACAAGAATAAGCAATAAAATTGAGTCATGAGCCGGGACAGAAGGCGGAAGACAGAAGACGGAAGTTAGAAGAGCACGTAGTCAATAGTCCCGGATAAACTTTTAACTTTTGACTTTTAACTTCTGACTTTTGACTTTTAACTTCTGACTTTTGACTTTTAACTTCTGACTTTTGACTTCTGACTTAGCTTTTAAACCGGTAATTCTTCACCGTATCCACAAAACATCTTACGTGATCCGGATGTATATCCGGATAAAGTCCGTGGCCCAGGTTGGCGATGTGTCTTTGCGGCCCGAATGTTTCCAGCATTTTTTCTGTTTCTTTTCTGATGGTCGAAAAATCCGCATAGAGCAGACAGGGGTCCATCTGTCCCTGCAAAGTTTTTTCGGGGCCTATCAGTTTCCTGGATTCCGCAATATCCATATTCCAGTCCAGCCCGATTACCCGGCAGCTGAGCTTGCTCATTTCCGCGCGCGCGAAGAAGGCGCCTTTAGCGAAGACGATGACGGGTGTGGAGGGATGCTCATGCACTTCCGCATCTCCTGCATGATATCCTGCGCCTTCCGGTACGGCAGGCACGGTATTGAGGGCATCGCAGATTTTTGCAATGTACTTCAGCGAGAATTCACGGTATTGTTCCGGGGAGAGAATGCCTGCCCAGGAATCAAATAGCTGGATGAGATCGGCGCCGGCATGTACCTGTGCTTTCAGGTAATGGATGGTGCTTTGCGTAATCTTATCAAGGAGCTTATGCGCCAGCTTCGGTTCTGTATAGAGGAATTTTTTCGCCTTCGAAAACGTTTTGCTTCCGCGTCCTTCTAGCATGTACGACAGGATGGTCCAGGGCGCGCCGGCAAAACCGATGAGCGGCACACGCGCGTTCAGTTCATTTTTTACAAGGCGGATGGCATCGGTGACATACTGCAGTTCGCTGCCGTCGGCAATGCGAAGGGCGTCAATATCTTTTTCAGAAGTTACCGTTTTTTCAAACCACGGTCCTTTGCTTTCCAGCATCTGGTAAGGCAGGCCCATGGCTTCCGGGATCACGAGGATGTCGGAAAAAATAATCGCTGCATCCACACCCAGGATATCCACAGGCTGGATGGTTACTTCCGCGGCCAGTTCCGGCGTAGTGACAAGCTCTTTAAAACCGCCGATGCGGCTGCGTACTTCCCTGTATTCAGGCAAAATACGGCCCGCCTGGCGCATGAGCCATACCGGTGTTCGTTCTGTTTTTTCTCCCCTAGCGGCCCGGATCAGTAAATCATTTTTCAATTGCATGGCCGCAAAGGTAGCGGAATAATAAAATCAGGATGAAATGGGCACACCCTTTCCATGGGAAATTGTTTTCCGGGGTTCCTGAACAAGAATTGGCAACCTCTCAGTTATTCACCACAGGAGCCGCACATGGTGGGGCATAAGGTCTGTGTCAGGAATACCTTGTACCGGTCTGCTGCCGGAATGGACGAATCATATACCACCTTCGTGGGCGTATTCCCGCTGGCATCGACGGCGTGAAATCCTTCAATGACGATCTTCTCCTCGCCGGCCTTGCCTGAGATGTAACAATACAAACCATTAAACTCCTGGTGGTTGCAGAAGATAGCATCGAGGGCTTCCTTGCTGATAAATCCGCCCTTTATTATTCTCCCGTCATGCTCGTTGTAGAAATCTGTGACCATTACTTTTCCAGCTTCCGGTGAAATTTCTTTTCCACCGCCATCCGTCTGGGTGCCATACCTTTCGGTATTATTGCATTCGCCGTCAACGAAGTCGCATCCCTCGGCTTTCAGTGTGTCACTGGTCCCTCGCTCGACGGTAGCTTTGGCGTCAGTGCCAGTGGTATCGATCCCGCCCTTTTCAGTGGTTCCCGTACATCGGTCAAACAGGAAAAGCGTGGAAAACGCGAAGGTAATGCCCAATAAAAATTTAATCGTTTTCATAGTGTTTGGTTTTTGTGGGTTAGATATAATATGGAATTAGGCAATTAAATTTCAGTGATGGGAAGTTTTACTTCAAATCCTGTTCCTTCGCCGGGACGGCTTTCCACGGTGATTTCGCCGCGCGCGGCTTTCACGATATCCACACAAATACTCAGTCCCAGGCCTGTTCCTTCTCCGATGGGCTTGGTCGTAAAAAACGGTTCGAAAATTTTTTCTTTGACATCGTCGGGGATGCCGCTTCCGTTGTCGGCAATCCGGATGCATACCCAGTCATCCATGCGGCAAGTGGTGATGCTGACTTCAGGCTGGTACCCGTTCAGCAGGAAGTGTTTTTTATCATGCACGGCATAAAAAGCGTTGTTCAGCAGGTTTATAATCACGCGTGAAATGTCCTGTGGCACCGACCAGATCTTGGGAAGCGTCGTATCCAGCTTTTTATCCACCCGGCACTCAAAATTGGTAATCATATTACGCATGCTCTGGTAGGCCAGTTCGGAATATTCCGTGCAGAGGCTGTTGATGTCAATCAGTTCCAGGTCGGTATGGGCTTTACGGCTGTGCTGCAGCATGCGGGTCACGATGCTGTCGGCACGCCGCCCATGGTAACCGATTTTATCGACGAGCTTTTTTAACTGGAGCGCCATTTCATTTTTATCCCCGGCATCTTCCGCATGCACAAAATCGTCGGCAATTTGCTCGCTGAGTTCGGAAAAGTTGGTGATGAAATTCAGCGGGTTCCGGATTTCATGGGCAATGCCGGCCGTCAGCTTTCCGAATACAGCCATCTTTTCGGCCTTGATGAGCTGCTGTTCGGTGGCATTCAGGGATTCAAGCGTGTCGGTAAGTTCTTTGTTTTTTCTTTCGAGCTCGGCATTGAGTTTTTTGCGGAGCCTGAACCGGCGGTACAGACCGGCCATCACGGCCAGGAGCAAAGCCAGGATTATAATCAGGTTCAGGTTTAACTTCCTGTTAAATTCATCTTTTTGTTTTTCTTTGTCCAGCTCGGCCTGATTTTTTTCAATGGCAATCTGGGATTTCGTGTTCGCCATCGCCGACATGTTGTTTTCGTTATACAACGAATCCAGGGCGACGTTAAAAAGTTTTTGGTAGTAGACAGCCTTTTTATAGTCTCCGCGCTTTTCATAGAATTCAGATATCGGTTCCAAAACAGTCAGGGATCTCCAGGTCAGCTGAATATTATTTAAGCTGTTGAAGGCGGCCAGGTAATATTTTTCGGCTTCTGCGTCGTTGTGTTGTGCGGCCAGCACATTTCCAATTCCTGTATTGCAGATCAGCAACGCTTCGTCATTGGGCCTGGTTGAATAAAAGTCAAGCCCATACCGGTAAAAGATCAGCGCTTCAGCGTATTTCCCTGTCTTATAATAGACGTGGGCCAGTGCGATGCGTGTTTGCATGCAATCCCAATCGTTTCCCTGGTTCATTTGCATGGCCAGCGCAGCAATCAGTTCCGGCTGCGCTTTTTTGTATTCCCCCAGTTCATACAGGCTCAGACCAATCAGGTACTTGTTTTGCGCCAGTCGTTGCTGGTTGTTTACCTCCCGGTACATGGGGTCTGCTGTCTTGAAATTATCAAGGGCTTCCTTGAAATTCCGTTGCACATACATGAGTACTCCCAACTGCAAAAAGCAATCGGCAATGCCGCCTTTATCATGCAATTCGGTAAATAGTATTTTGGCTTTCACCAAAGCATCAGCAGAAAGGGCATATTTATTCGTGGCGATGTTCAACTTGCCAATCTGGTACTGGCTTCTTGCTTCCCCGTGTCTGAAATTTAATTTCCGGCTAAGCTCCAAAGCGAGGTCGCCAAAGTGCCGTGCAGAATCTAAATAGGTGTTGGCGTCGCGCGAACCATAATGTGCGCTGCCAACGTATTCGTGACTTAAGGACGTGTATACTCCAACATTGGCTGTATCCTCAGACTTTATCCGGTGAAACACGTTCAGGACGCTGTCGAGATCGTGGCTCCGGGATGCGAGCGCAAGGAAAGGAAACAGGAAAACAACGAAGGGCAGAAAAAATTTCATATCCGTGAAGGAGTAGGTTTTTTCAATAGCGATACGGCGCAAGGGTGGTTGCGGGAATGGAGTTCATGCGTGTTAATGATACGCAATGTAGTATAGCGTAATGATAAATACAAAGGGGGCTGGATAATTAATTAGGGATGCGGTTAGGGATACAGGACGACCTTCGGGATGTCTTAGCTTGCGGAAAAACCTGTAGATTTCATTAAAAAGAAGGATTGATTTTATCCTCCCCGGAAGCCTTATCTGCCGGGTTAAAAATAACTCAGGATGCCGATATGAATCTTGGCATTCCTGAATTCAATGGGGTTGGAAAATTCCCTGCCCAAAGCATAATTAACCGACATGATTCCCAGCTTTGTTTCAAAAGCGATGCCGGCTCCGAAACCCTCCGGTGTATCATGCACATTGGCGCTGTTTGTTTTCTTTTCATACCAGGCGGCATTGTAAAAGGCAAACAGGTAGGAATTCAGTTCAAGTATGTAACGGTATTCCAGCTTGGCAATCACAAAGGAAGAAGCCAGGATCGATTCTTCGTCGAAACCGCGAAGCGACTTCAACCCACCCAGGCGGTACAGCTCGTTGTCAAAAGTACCTTCGGCGGTTTGTGTGCCTGACTGGATGCCGGCATTGACCACATGCCTGGATGCAAGGGGGATAAAGTAATCAAGCATCAATTGCATATTGAACCTGGCACTGGTTAACGGGATGCTGTCGTACACGTCAGGGTTTACATCGGGATTTTTCCGGATGGTGCGGTTACCCGTACTTCCCGAAACTTCCAGCACATAACCCCGGTGCGGGTTGATGCGGTAGTCCAGTTCTTCGTAGTGAAAAGTGAGCCCGTATGCCGTCAGGTCCATGTCGGCATAGGTGGGAAGCGTGGTAATATTTTCCAGGCCGGATGTCGACACGAGGTTGCTTTCTTTGGCGTGGACAAACGCTTTCAGATAATTATTGCCGATCAGCTGGTATTGTATGCCCAGTAATTTATCGACGTCGATATAGGAAGTGTCTTTTTTATAGACGCCGATAAACAGGTCGATCCCAAAAGGAGTGCGGAAAAGGAAAGGGTAATAAAACCGCAGCTTGAGGTCCTGCGACTGCGACGGAAGGGCCCGCCAGTTAAAGTCAATTAGCTCTCCGCGCCGGAATGAATTTTGCAGCTTGAGATGAACTTCCCCGGTCAACGAGTATTTTCCCGGGTCGTTGTTATCCGGAAGCAAGCCGATAATACCGTCGAACTGGCTGGCGCGTTTTGCTTCCAGGTTCAGATCCAGCTTCGTGTACTGTTCGGTAAAAAGGACTCTTGCCGGCGTTATTTCCCTGGCGAAGCTTAGTTCTTTCATGCGCAGGGTTATTTTCCGGATCTGTGATTCGTTGTATGGATCCCCCGGTTTAATGCCCAGGTAATTGTACATGTAGACGGGTGCAATGACGTCTTTGTTGTGCACCACGACGCTGTCCATTTTTGTAAAGCGGTTCTTGGTCAGATGAAAGGAAGCGCTGAGTGATGAATCCGTCATCTCCGTGCTGTCCAGTGTCAACTGGGCGAACGGATAACCGTTGTTCTCGCAGTTCTGTAAAATTTTCTCCCGCAGTTCCGCGAATTCTTCCGGGCTGAATTCACGGCCGGCGAAGGATTTTTGTTTATACCCGGTACCCCGCAAAAAGACATCGTCTACATTCCCCCGCTTCAGCTGTACCCAGCGAAACGGCATCCCGGCATGAACCGTAGCCAGGCAGGTATCGCCTGAAAATAAAAGGCTGTCAACACCCGCAGCCAGGTAACCTTTCGATTGAAGATTCAGCACCAGCGCATCCAGCTCTTTCAAACATTGAAGCGAATCCATTTTTTTTTCGTCCGTCCGTTTCCAGGCTTTTTCTTTCAGGAGCTGTTCTTGTTGGGCGTCGGGTACCAGTTGAAGAAAATATTTTTTTTGGGCCTGCACCTCCTTTACCGGTAGCGAAAGTATAAGGATGGCAAAAAGCAGGATGTAACTCCGGAAATAAAAAGTTTGATGGGAGCAGGGAGGCATGGCAAATTCAACGATACGAAGGATGATTTGTTTTAAGTCAGATGCCAGTCGATAGGTTCAAGCCCTTGCTTGCGCAGGATTTCATTGGTTTGGGAGAAGTGCCTGCAACCTAAAAATCCCTGGTACGCCGAAAAAGGAGATGGATGCGGAGCCTTCAGAATAACATGGCGGCTTTGGTCAATCAGCGGTTCCTTCGCCTGTGCATAACGGCCCCACAACAGGAATACCAGCCCGGATCTTTTTTCGGAGAGCTTTCCGATGATGGCATCGGTAAACTGTTCCCAGCCTTTATTCTGATGTGAACCGGGAGAATTCGATTGCACCGTAAGAGTGGCATTCAGTAACAGCACACCCTGGTCGGCCCAATGCTCGAGGTTGCCCTTAGCAGGTATTTTCATACCCAAATCGCTTTCAAGTTCCTTGAAAATATTAACCAGGGAAGGGGGTGGCCGTATGCCGTCGGGAACAGAAAAACAAAGTCCATGCGCCTGCCCGGGTCCATGGTAGGGGTCCTGGCCCAGGATAACGACTTTTACTTTCGAAAATGGCGTATGGTCGAGAGCAGCGAAAATCCGGGATCCCGGGGGATAGAGTATTTTTCCTGCCGCTTTTTCCTTCAATAGAAAAGCCTTGAGGTGGCCAAAATAATCTGCCCTGAACTCCTCCAGGAGCACTTCCTTCCATTCAGGCTCAATTTTGGGGTCCGAAACCCCGGAAGTTGCCTTTGCAAGAAAGGCATTCGTTTCCGTCATCAAGGTGCAATATTAGAATGTTAAATTAATAAACGTGTTAATAATTTAAAATCAGGTATTATCTTTGAGTGTAAGAATAAAACTAATTTTGTGCCATTCGCATCAAACAAATTTGCTTGATTTACGTTAGACAATTAACATCTGAGAATATGAAAAAAACACTCATTTTGGCAGCTTTGGTAGCGTTCATAGCCAGCATTTCCTCATGCAAGATGCATGAAAAATGCCCGGCTTATGGCAAAGTGACCAAGTCAGGCAAGGAAGTAAGGATATAAAGGCACTGCAATCGGTGCTTGGGTACAGCGAGTTGGGTTTCCGGCTCGCTTTCTTTATTTCTGCCTTTTTTATTTATTCCGCAGGTTTTCAAAATGACAAATCACAACACTCGCCATTCTAAGTAGTAACTACCTTTGTCTTCCTCCGTCAAATAAACATGCCATTTGATGGAAATTTCACGGTTCACCCTTTTCATTCATTTCCTTTCTGCGAAAAATATGCCTCTTAAGAAAATATCCGGCCTTCTATTAGGGGTTATTTTTTTTTCAGTTACTGCATCCGCCCAGTATAATTATGACAAATACCTATCCGATGCCAGGGAGGAGATGGTCAAAGGCAATTTTACGGAAGCCATTGATAAGCTGAATATCTGTGTCCAGGTAAAACCGGCCGAATACCAGGCCTGGTTTTACAGGGGTCTGTGCAAATATTACCTCCATGATAACCTGGGCGCGTTAAGTGACCTGGAAACGGCAACTTCTAATTTCAGTCCCTGGTTCTACGATGCCTGTACGTACCGGGCGCTGGTAAAAGACAGGCTGGAAGATTATGAAGGAGCGATCAGGGATTTTAACCTGGTCCTGGAAAAAAAACCGGACGACCCCCAGCTGTATGTGCAACGTTCGTTTTCAAAATTATCGAACCGCGATTATACGGGAGCCATAGCCGACTGCAACCTGGCGCTGAGTCATCATGGCGTCAGCGAAGAATTGTATCTCTGCAAAGGCGCCGCGGAAACTGAATTGGGGGAATTCGAAAACGCCCTGAACGATTTTAACCGTGCCATAGAGATCAATCCGAAAAACCAGAACGCTTACGTGAGAAGAGGCATGGTAAAATTCAAAGCCGGCATGACTTCCGAAGCCATCCTGGATTATAACAAAGCGCTCTCCCTGGATTCCGGCTGCACCTTCGCTTATTACAACAGGGCCGCAGCTTTTACGGAACTGAAAGACACGAAAAGAGCCATACAGGATTACGAAGCGTTGCTGAAATACGAACCCACCAATGCCCTGACCTGGTACAACAAAGCCGTGCTGGAAGCCAACAGCAGCAATTACCGGAATGCGCTGGAAGATTTCAACCAGGTGCTGCGCCTGAACCCGGAAAACATCCAGGCTTTGCTGAACCGCGCCAAGGTCAGGCAGACCTTAAATGATTTTCGCGGCGCCTTTGCAGATTACGATAAGGCCATTGAACTGTTTCCTTATTTCACCGAAGCGTATTATGAACGGGCGCAGCTGAAGAAAAGACTGGGCGACTTTGCCGGCGCTAAAAAGGACGAGGAGCTCGGACAGATGATGAGCGACTTAAACCATGTCAAGCGTTCCGGTCAGATTGCCAGGGACTCCGTACTCCTTACAAAACTCACCGGGCTGAATGCCGATTTCAACAATGTGAATGAAGGCACAAAAGATACCGTAGACATCGACATGTTGCCGATATACCACCTGGCATCCAGGGACAGTACGGTGAAATATTCCAATGAAAACCTTCCCGTTGTATTGAGAAAAAGCAGCAGGGATTTCAGCGCATTCTACCTGACCTCTTCCGAAGTGCCCATGCGTACCCTGCCTGTTGATTCACCGTTGGCAGATCGAAGCATGGACGGGCGGGATAGTTTGCTCCGGAGTGCCATCCTGCATACCGGCATGCAGCTCTTCAACGATGCCGCCGCCGAATACGACCGGTTGGTGAAAGAAGATTCGGCCAGTGCCATGGCCTGGTTTGCCCGGGGCGTGAATGCCTGTAAACAGGTGGAGTTGCTCGATAAGTTTGACGATGAAATTATGCTGCCGGGCCAGCCGCGAAAAATTGTGAAGAATCAAAAGGAGGAAATCTACAGGCAGGCTTTATCTGATTTTAATAAAACATTACAGCTGGAGCCCCTCTTCGCCATGGCCTTTTATAACAGGGCTTTTGTCAAATACCAGTTGCATGACTTTAACGGGGCCATTAAAGATTACGACAGGGCTGTGTCGGCCGACCCAAACTTTTCGGCCGCCTATTACAACCGCGGTTTGTTTTTATTATACATGAAGGCGAAGACGGATGCCTGCCGGGATTTCAGCAGGGCCGGAGAACTGGGTCTTTCAGTCTCTTATACCGTCATCAAGAAATACTGCATGCGGAATTTGGAAAAGTAAGCGTGCAACGACGCTGATTAGAGCACCGTCTCCGGCATAAAAAATTCCTTTTTCCCTTTTTCAAGTTCTTCAATCAGTTGGGTGCGCATTTCAAGGATCGATGTAAGCAGTTCCTTCCGACGGTTAAACAGCGCCAACAGCTTCCAGCGGCCGCGCACCACCGACCACCGCTTCCAATAATAGTAGGCAAAAAAGCCTGCCAGTGGCATGGCTGCCAGCCAGGCTAACGTGAGAAAGTAGTTCTGGAAAAAATGCAGAACCAGCCAAAGCTGCAGCAGGTAGAAAATGGTAAAGGTCAGGACGCCGGTAATCAATACGACAGAACCCAGGTACTCACGCGAAGGAATTACTTTGCGGGCCACCCATCCGGGAATATGGAAGGGCAGGTAATTGGTGACTGCGCCAAAAATAAAAACAGGCAGTCCGAAAATAAAATAGAGCAGGTTGCCGAGAGAACGCAAAACAGACCTTCCGGGAGAAAATTTCTTGAGCTGCCTGTCTTCCAGGGCAAGCTCATCCAGGGCATAGAAGTACGCGTCAATAGCCGCTTGAATTCTTTCCACCCGCTTCGGATCCTTTTCCACGAAGAAATGCACGACATCGCTGATCGCTTTCGTCACCATGAAATCCTGTTCACGGATTTTGGGCGAGTAGCCGAGATCCCGAAGCAACCGGGACTTGTACATCGTTTCGATTTGTTTCACAAGCCTGTCGACTCCGTCATCTTCAATGGCCACGATCTGCCGTTCCAGGCTTTTCCGGATTTCATCCGTAAGCGAGCGCGTGGCGGCTGTGGGATCTTTCCTGTAGCTTTCGTTGTATGTACTGACACGGACAGGTTCGCCGATGTTTATAAAAAGGTCGCTGTTGAAACGGTGATGAGAAGAATAGTTTAGTCCGATGCTGACGATGTTCAGTCCCAGTTGAAAATCATGGGTCTCTTCCGCACCCAAGGCAATACGGGCTGTTCCGGTCTTAATCTTCCTCAGCTTGCGTTCGTTCAGGCTGACCCCTTCCGGGAAAATAAGCAGGGTACCGCCGCCGGCCAGGTGCTCAAAGCACTTTTGGAAACTGTCTGCATTCTTTGTCATTTCCGATGAATCATCCTGCGCCCGGTAAATAGGAATGACATTGCATTTCGGCAAAAGCCATTTTAAGAGTTTTGATTTGAAGAGGATGCCTTTGGCAAGGAAGAATAGCTCGCGGTCAACAGACGTGCCGACAGCAATGGGATCCAGGATGGTATTGGGATGGTTGGCCACCAGGATCAACGGCCCAGCAGCAGGAATATGTTCCAGGCCTTTCACTTCCACGTTGCGGTAGAAGATGCGCAGGGCAGGGCCAAAAAGCAATTTCAGAAAACGGTAGATCACCGGCGAAAGATATCTAAAAAGGGGCAGTCAGCAGTCGGCGGTTTGGTAACAAAGAATAAAATAAGGTAGCATTCAAAATTTGGCAGGAACAAATCAGGACCTTATCATGACCGTCATGATAATCTGCGGTCCCTTTGGTAGCCCTGAGCATAGCCCTAATAATTAATTTAATTTATCGTTATTTAGGATTATTATACTTGCAAAACATTTGAACTAAAACACATGCAGCATGAGAAACCCAAGACCCTGTTTTTATTGTCTTTTCATTAGCCTCCTTTCATGGAGTGAATGCCTGGTTGCTCAGCCTGCTCCGGCCGCAAATGGAGGAAAGCTGAAAGTCCAGGATGTCTACCTGTCGACGGGATCGGTTGCGGGATTCAGCCAGACTGGCACCCTTTCGGATTTCATGCAGTTGGCGCCGGAATCCAGATTGTTGCAAAACAACCTGGACGGATTTTCGCAAACCGGCGAGGACTTTACCGGTGGCTCAGGAATGTTTTCCGAGTTATTGGGATTTCAATTCAAAGATCAAAATCAATCCTACAATAGCAATCCCCAATTGCGGGTTGGATTTAGTTATACCAGCGGAAGTATTCTCACCGATTACCTGTGGAAGGATATGCGACAACCCTATGATACGTTAACCTCTTCCCAAACCGGTCAGATCTACCTGGTCGATACCATCACGCAAGAAAGCTATGACTTAAATTACCAGACAGACCAGGTGCATTTGGAAGCTTCCCTTATTTACCGCACCAAACCGGAAGCAAGGTGGAGCCTTTATGGCGGACTGGGTTTTACGGCAGGCGTTTCAATTAATTCCTTTACAACGGTAGATTACTATAAAAGCTCGGGCACAAGCCTTCATAATGCCGATCCGTCAACATATTATTACCCTGTTTATTATTCTTCGTCAGGTACTTACCAGACTGAAACGCATCGAAACAAAACGAATACGGCGCTTTCCGTATTTGTTCCCATCGGCGTTGATTTCAGAATAGCGAGGAAAAATGATTTCTGGAAACGCATGCATCTGTTCTATGAAATGCGGCCGGGACTTCTCTTCACATTCATCCCCGAAACCCGTACGGTGAAAGAAGCCTTTTTCCAGTCCGTCTTTGGATTAAGAGTAGAGATCCATTAATAATCAGATGACTGTAAGAAATAAGGAAGAAAGTAGGCAAGAAGGAAAATAGGCAAGGAAGCGAATAGGCAAGAAAACACATTTTCAAATTCTCAATCCCGATAGCTATCGGGACTCAAATTCTCAAACATCGTCCTTCGTAGCTCTAGCGAAGAAGGATCTCCAAATCTCATTCCGTATCCTGCACCGGGGGAGTAACTCCAACTTCTTCTTTCACCTCCTGTTTTGCCTGCTTTGTAGTCTTTTCCATGATCCAGATGGCCAGCAATATCCAGGCAAAGCCGCAGGCAAATCCTGCCGCCACGTCGCTGGCAAAGTGTACGCGTAAATAGACCCTGCTGAAGCCGATGGCCAATGAAAAAAGAATGCAAACTGAACCTATCAATATTTTATATTTTTTAGGCCAATGGGTTTTCCATACCAGGTAGGCCAGCAGCCCGTAAAAAATGAATCCCGCCGTAGCATGGCCGCTGGGGAAACTAAAGCTTTGAAGGGGTGCGATCAACGGATCCGGCGGACGCAGCCGGTGAAAGGAATGCTTCATCACCAGGTTGATGAGTGTGCCGGTGATGGCAATCAGCGTAATTTCTATAGTGCGCTTATAATTTTTTTTGACCAGGTATAAAATGATCAGGGTCAGGTAGCCCACCTGCAACACGGGTGCGGAACCGGCATACGTAAATACCTTCATGAATGCCGTAAGCCAGGGTTGGACGATATACAGCGAAAGAAATTCAAAAAACGCATAGTCCGTTTTTACCTCCTGTTTCCAGATAATGTCATGGGCGATGTCGGTGAACAGGTAAATGGCGTATAGAAAAGCACCCAGGGGGAGAATCAGTCCGAGCGGAAGATCCTTCAGGTATTTTTTAAGAAACTCAAATTTTAACCAACGCATACAGGATTTAAATTACCAGAATTATGCCAGATGAGACGAAGCGCTCAAAAATAAGACATCGAAGGAAATCATGGACGTAACTTATATGTACAGAGCAAAACTTGTGAACTTTTTTTCGCTGGATCCTGCTATGGGTATGTTTCTTGATGCCATGGCATTTCAAAAAACGCAACAGCTATGAAATGTCTGACTCTTCTCGCTGCCTTATGCTTCGTGTGCATGGTAAATAAGCCGGCACGGGCCCAGGATCCTGTTACGTACCAGGTTTTCTACGATGCCCTGGCCCCCTATGGTAAGTGGCTTTATGACAAAACTTACGGCTATGTATGGACTCCTTCCGTAGCCAATTTCAGGCCTTACTATACCGAAGGATACTGGGCTATGACGAATGCCGGCACGACCTGGATTTCCAATTATCCCTGGGGCTGGGCGACTTTTCATTACGGGAGATGGGTAAATAATTCCCTCTATCACTGGGTATGGGTGCCCGGAAACAAATGGGCTTCGGCCTGGGTAGTATGGCGGACCAGCGGCGATCATGCAGGGTGGGTTCCCATTACTCCGGGTACATCCATCACGGAAGCTGCGGCCACGACTTACTATGTGCCTGCCGACTGGTGGGTATTTGTGAAGCGCAAATACCTCTTGAAAAATAATTTCCGGTCTTACTCAGAACCCTCGAAGTCTAATAACGATCTGGTGCGAACGAATGCAATTAACCTGAACCGGCATACCGGCGATAAAGAAGAAGATACCTATATGAGTGGTCCTAATGCCGCCGACTATGCCAAATCGACGGGCCAGAAAGTAACTGTATTTACCATGAAACAAGCAGCGAAGCCGGGAAAAGCCCTGGTATCAGGAAGCACCATTTCCATGTACATGCCTTTTATTGACAACGGGACAAAAGGGTTGGGGCAACCTAAAAAGTACACGGATGCAAGCCAACCCATTGGCAAGATTGCATCGCTGTCTCAAGGCGGAACAGCGACTGGTAAAGCAAAGGCAAGTGGGAAGGCAAAGCCGACAGGCAAGAAGTGATTTTTTTAATTAGCTAATTGGCTAATTAGCTAATTAGCTAATTCTTTTCAGCTTCCTGTAAAACTCCCACAAAACTACGCCTGCTGATACAGAAATGTTCAATGAATGCTTCGTGCCCGACTGCGGGATTTCAATGAAAAGATCCGTGAGGGCAAAGGTGCTTTCATCCACGCCATTTACTTCATGGCCGAATACCAGTGCGTATTTTTCTCCTTCGGCAGGGCTGAAGGCCTGAAGAGGAACAGCTCCTTCAACCTGTTCGACGGCTGCAATTTTATATCCCGAAGATTTCAGGTTTGCCAGCGCTTCCATGGTGTTTTGAAAGTAACTCCAGCATACAGATTCCGTGGCTCCCAGGGCAGTCTTTTGGATTTCACGGTGTGGGGGAGTAGCCGTTATTCCGCAGAGATAAACTCCTTCGCAGGCAAATGCGTCAGCTGTCCGAAATACCGAACCCACGTTATGCAGACTGCGTACATTATCCAGGACGATAATGACAGGCATCTTAGGGGCCGCCTTGAATTCATCCGGACTAAGCCGGCCCAGGTCTTCATTTTTTATCTTACGCATGCTGTGTCTGCTAATTTACCCCGCCTGGCTGACGACAGTCGGGCAGGGGATCTTTACGAATGTACGAATGAACAATTGATCTTTTATGTCCAGTTTCAATAGGTTGCCTTCCAGAGAATTAGTTTATACCTTCGGGAATAATTACGAACAATTTCGTTTTTTTTAAGCCTATCGCTTTTCTATTTGTATTTTCGTCAAGTATCAAATCACTCAGATCCATCTTGTTAGGGTTCGTTATGTTGTCTTTCAAGAGTCCGGATTCTATTCAGTAATGAAAAACAGGTCTATGATTAAGAGCGCCTCGGCGGAAACGGAAACCCCGTTGATGAAACAGTACAATACCATCAAGGCAAAGTACCCGGATGCGTTGTTGCTGTTTCGCGTGGGCGACTTTTACGAGACTTTTGGCGAAGACGCCGTCAAGGCATCCTCCATCCTGGGTATCGTACTTACACGCCGCGCCAATGGAAGCGCCACCTTCGTGGAACTGGCCGGGTTTCCACATCATGCCCTCGATACGTATTTGCCTAAGCTCGTCCGTGCCGGCATGCGCGTAGCCATTTGCGACCAACTGGAAGATCCCAAGCTGACCAAAAAAATCGTGAAGCGCGGAGTCACCGACCTGATTACTCCCGGCGTGGCGCACAGCGATAAAATCCTGGAGCATAAAAAGAATAATTTCCTGGCAGCCGTCCACTTCGACAATGTTCAATGCGGCGTTGCTTTTATTGACATTTCCACGGGTGAATTTCTTGTCGCCCAGGGCTCGGGAGATTATATAGAAAAACTCTTGCAAAACCTGAACCCCAGCGAAGTGGTGTTCTCGAAAAAGCAAAAGAAAGATTTTGAAGGGCTCCTGGGAAACCGCTTTTACAATTACGGCCTGGAAGAATGGATATTCCAACCCGATTACACGAAGGAATTGCTGCAGAAACATTTCCAGGTACAATCCCTGAAAGGCTTTGGAATCGACGGGATGCATGCAGCCGTGATCGCTGCAGGCGCCGCCTTCCATTACGTATCCGACACGCGCCAGGATCAACTGAAGCATCTTTCCGGCATTTCCCGGATCGAAGAAGATCATTACGTGTGGCTGGATCGCTTTACCATCCGCAACCTGGAACTGGTTTCTTCATCCAATGAAAAGGCCGTGACACTGATCGATGTCCTCGACCGGACACTTACTCCGATGGGAGGACGCTTGTTGAAAAGATGGATGTTGCTGCCCCTCAAAGACGTCACGGCCATCGAAGAGCGACTGGATACTGTTACTTATTTTCTTCACGAAGAAAAAACGGCCGACAGCCTTCGCCAGGGCCTCCGCCATATTGGCGACCTGGAACGTTTGATTTCCAAAGTTTCCCTGGGACGTGTCACGCCGCGCGAAGTTTTACACCTGCAAAAGGCGCTGGATCTCTGCGTGCAGGTGAAAGCGCTCTGCAAAGAAAGCGATAATGCGGCGCTGCAGGTTATCGCAGACCAGTTGCATACCTGCGACGTGATCCGTGAACGCATTGCCAGAGAAATCCATCCGGATCCTCCTGCCATGATTTCGAAAGGAAAAGTAATTGGCGAAGGCGTTTCAGCCGAGTTGGATGAATTACGCGATATCGCCTTGCATGGAAAAGATTACTTACTGAAAATCCAGCGGGAGGAAGCCGAACGAACCGGTATTTCTTCCCTGAAAGTTGGGTTCAACAATGTCTTTGGATATTTTATTGAAGTCACCCATACCCATAAAGATAAAGTACCCCCTGAATGGACCCGGAAGCAAACGCTGACGAATGCGGAACGCTATATCACGGAGGAGCTAAAAATATACGAAGAGAAAATCCTTGGCGCGGAGGAAAAAATCCTGGCATTGGAAACCAGGCTTTTTGCAGAACTGGTTTCCTCCATCACGGCCTATATCCAGCCCGTGCAACTGAATGCCTCCCTGCTGGCCAGGCTGGATTGCCTGCAGGACTTCGCTGCCATTGCCGCGCATAATAATTATGTGAGGCCGCAGATTACCAATACAAAAATCCTGGATATTAAGGCCGGCCGGCACCCGGTGATTGAAAAACAATTGCCGCAAGGCGATGCATTTGTCGCCAATGATCTATACCTCGACAACGACACGCAACAGATCCTGATGATTACGGGGCCTAACATGTCCGGTAAATCGGCATTGCTTCGGCAAACAGCCCTTATTGTGCTGATGGCCCAGGTGGGATGTTATGTTCCGGCTGCTTCGGCCAGCATCGGCATCATCGACAAGATATTCACGCGGGTGGGCGCTTCCGACAACCTGTCTTCCGGCGAATCAACATTTATGGTGGAGATGAATGAAACCGCCAGCATTCTTCACAATCTTTCTGACCGCAGCCTCATTCTCCTGGATGAAATCGGCCGGGGCACTTCGACCTATGACGGTATTTCCATTGCCTGGGCTGTGGCCGAGTATCTCCATAACCATCCGACGGTAAAAGCAAAAACACTCTTCGCCACGCATTACCATGAGCTAAATGAAATGGCTGAGACCCTTCCGCGTATTCATAATTTCCATGTATCCGTAAAGGAAGTGGATAACAAGGTTTTGTTTTTAAGAAAACTTGTTCCCGGCGGCAGCGAGCATAGCTTCGGAATACATGTGGCCAGGATGGCCGGCATCCCCTCCGTAGTCGTGCGTCGTGCCGATGCCCTGCTCGAACAATTGGAGCAGGCAAGGGGAACCCAAAAAGGCTCGGGGAAATCCGGCAAGGGTAAGGATGCCATGCAACTGAGTTTTTTCCAGCTCGATGACCCTGTTCTTGAACAGATTAAGGAAGAAATCCTGAGAACGGATATCAATAACCTGACGCCGGTAGAGGCATTAAATAAGCTCCACGAAATCCGAAAACTCCTGGGAAGAGGATAGTTTTTTAATTAGCTAATTGGCTAATTTGCTAATTAGCTAATTGGGCAGCTTAAATAATCTAAAAATGCGTTTTGCGGAATGAAAATTCTCATTACTTTTGCATCCCTCACTTAGTGAGAAAGTTCTTTTAAATTGAAATTTAAGCGGAAGTAGCTCATTTGGTAGAGCACGACCTTGCCAAGGTCGGGGTGGCCGGTTCGAGCCCGGTCTTCCGCTCTGAAGAAAGTTATACGTTACACGTTATTAGTTATACGACATTTGTTCTGCGTATAACGATTAACTAATAACTTATAACTTTTTTTATTTCCGCCCGGGTGGTGGAACTGGTAGACACGCAGGACTTAAAATCCTGTGGCCATTGCGGCTGTACGAGTTCGATTCTCGTCCCGGGTACTAATAATAGGCCAAAAATCCCCTGTAAGTCTCTGATTTATAGGGGATTTTGCATTATTGAAAATGCCGCTACTTAAACACTACTTAAACATTTATAGAATGTCCATGAGCCAAGGTAGGGAATATGAGTCCAAATGAATTTATGCAAACCAAATCTAAAAAAGATTTGTCACTTTTATCCCTGTAGGAAAAAGGGGGTACTTACGCCATGGGCACCTAATCACAAGGTATGAATTGCCATATGATCAATCACAGATTGATATTGATATGAATGAGGTTGCATGCGGTGTTTATTTTTACAGAGTCACTTCAGGTTCAAACATACT
>Ga0315912_10000923_pt1 | contig 41632 bp, 25 predicted proteins | sample VfabasoilMG_FD_204469 | JGI IMG/M metagenome (GOLD analysis project Ga0315912, IMG submission 204469) | Garden soil microbial communities collected in Santa Monica, California, United States - V. faba soil | ecosystem: Environmental > Terrestrial > Soil > Garden | place: USA: California... | reverse complement strand
GTTTCCCGCGGGAACAGGGGATGCGCCAGGCCGGACACGGGGAAGACTCCGTCTCTGCGGATCCTGCCTTCAAGGCGGCGCGCAGGATCCGCATGCGCAGCGGCCTCATCGGAGCCCCGATACCGGCTCGGAGCCCGGCCGGACGATGGGGTCCAGGGCCCCCGTCGCCGATCGCCGGTCGGTATTCCGACCGGTCGCCCGTCGTGCGACCTCGATGGCGCTGATGCTCCTGGTCCTGTCCTGCGCGCCTGTCGCTGCCGACACCGACCTGGAAGTCCGCGCCAGCGCGCTGCGCGAGCGACTTGCCGCACAACCGTCCGACGACCGACGCGCGCTGGTCGAACGACAGCTGCTCGCCTCGCTCGATCGCCGCAAGGACCTCGCCCGATCCGCCGCGGACTTCGCGCGCCTTGCCGACCTGCCCGCGCCTGATCCCGAACCGGTGCCGCCAGGACTGCTCGCGCTCGACGATCTGCGGCGCGAGCTGCAGCAACTCGACCTCGCCCTGGCCGGTGCGGCAAGGCGCATCGAGATCCTGCGCGAAGACCGCGCCGCCGCTGCCACGCAGTTGCGCGATGCGGTCGCCGTGCAGCGCGGGATCGAGGACGGTGCCGAGCCCGATCCCACGCGCCTGGACGAGGCCCGGATCGAGGCGCGCCTGGCCGAATCGACCACGGCCGAGCTCGACGCCCTGCTGGCCCTGGTGGAGGTGCAACAGGCGCAGGCCCGGAAGCGGCGTTCGGCCCTGCTGCCCCAGCTCGCCGCCGCAGCGTCCGCGCGGGCCACGCCGGAGGATGCCGGCATCCTCGCGATGCGGATGCGCACGCGTACCGCGTCGATCGACGCGCGCATCGCCCAGGCGACGACCACCCGCGAGTCGGCGCGCACCGCCCTGCAGGTACTGCCGCAGGACACCCCGCCCGCGCGCAAGGCGTTGCACGCCGAGCAGGTCGCCAGCGCCGACATCGAGCTCGAACTGGCCCGCGAGGCTGCGGCCAACCTCGCCATCGAACGAACCGCCTGGGATCTCGCGCTGCGTGTGCATGGCGATGGCGACGTCGATGCCGCGCTCGATGCCCGCGCGCGCGGCCCGGCGATCCGCGCGCGCCTGCAGCGTCGGCGCGAGTTCCTCGCGGCCATGGCGCAGGAGGTACTGGCGCGGCTGGGCGCGCTGGAGGAGAGCACGGGTCGATCCACATCGGGCGTCGGGTTCGACGTCGGGGGCGCGTTGCGCCCGCTGCTCGAACAGCGCCTGCGCAGCGTCCAGGCGGCACTGCTTGACGAAAGCAGGCTCGAGGCGCTGCTCGAGCGCCTGCGCGAGGGCTTCGACGAGCGCGCAGGACGCCTGGACTGGCGCGGACGCTTCGAATGGGCCGTGGCACACGTGCGACATGCCACCGCGCGCGCCTGGCAGACGGAACTCTTCGCCGTGGACCAGGCGATCGAGGTGGACGGTCGCCAGACCCTCGTGGCGCGCCCGGTGACGGTCGGCAAGGTGGTCAAGGCGCCCCTGCTGCTGCTGTGCACCCTCCTGCTCGCGGTGCGCGCCTCCGGCTGGGGAGCGCGCTGGGCACGCCGCCGCTACCAGCTCGATGAGGATCGCACGCGGCTCCTGCGCCGTTGGACCCTCAGTGCCCTGGTGTGCGTGAGCCTGGTCGCGAGCCTGGTGGTGTCCGGCATCCCGCTCGCGGCCTTCGCCTTCATCGGCGGTGCCGTCGCGCTCGGCGCGGGCATCGGCATGCAGTCGCTGCTCAAGAACCTGATCAGCGGCGTGCTGGTACTGCTCGAGCGCCCGTTCCGCCTGGGCGACGTGATCGAGGTCGGCAACATCCGCGGCACCGTGGTCGACATCGACCTGCGCGCCTGCGTGGTGCGCGATTCCGACGGCGACGAGACGCTGGTGCCGAACGCCACGCTGGTCGACCAGTCGGTGAAGAACATCACGTTCCGCTCGCGCCACGCGCGCCAGTCGCTCGCCCTGACCGTGGACGCGGGCGCCGACCCGCGTATCGTCTCCGACGCGATGCAGGCCGCCGCCGCGCGCCATGGGCTCGTGCTCGAATCCCCCGGCCCCTCGGTCCTGCTGGAGGACATCGCCGACGATGGCCTGCGCTTCGCCCTGCACTACTGGCTGGAACTCGGCCCCGGTGTCGATCGCCGTACCGTCGCGAGCGACCTGCGCCTGATGATCCTGCGCGCATTCGCCGAGGCCGGCGTGGGTCCGGTGTCGATGCGATCGTCCGCGTCGTGATTCCCACCGGCCTCCGCGCGAGTGGACGGGGGGCCAGGGGGACCGTCGCGCACCCGCGCAATCTGGCATGGACCTGGACCTGCGGGCGACTGCGAGATGACGCAGGTCCCGTCCGCCGTGTGCGATGGACGCGCGGATGCGCAGAGCGTCTGGCCGTGGTCCGTGGTACGGCGGCGTGTGATCCGGACCATTCATGGCCTCTTGTGGTGTCGCGCGGCACGTCGCGGAGACTCCCATCGTTCCGGGAACCGGGCGACGCCCCCTGGAACCCCGCGCGGTCTCCCGCGACGAGTGCGCGAATTCGACGCGACGCAGGACGTGCCAGCCTGGACCGCGGCGCGACGCCCTACCCGTCCGCCACCGGATCGCGCCGCTGTTGCGCCTTGCGCGCCAGCAGCGGCATGGCGGCGAACAGGCACTCCGTCACCACCTTGCCGAGCAGGTACACCGCGGCCCAGCCTCGCGCGCCGCTCTTCACGGCCGCAGCCAGCCCGAAGAACAGGCCGAAGAACGTGCCGATCACGACGAGTCCGCCGAGCGCGTTCGTGCGCCGGTCGTCGCGATCGCCGGCGATGCGCTTGATCGCCTGCAGGACCAGGGCGAAGGAGCCGAACAGCGGCAGCGCGATGACGAGGGCGCCGTAGGTGAAGGTGATGCGGCGCGTCATCGCCGAGGTGGCGAGCGACGAGACGTACGGCGGTCCGTGCGTCCGGTAATGCCGCTGGTCGGCGACAAAGGCGATGACCGCGAACGCCAGGGTGATCCCGGCCGCCACGTCGATGCCGGCGTCGCGCCAGGCCTGCAGGCCCGTGGCGAACGCGACGAGCGCGTCGGTCTGCTTCAGGATCATGGCCCAGAGCAGGTAGGCACCGCCGATGCCCACCACGAACGCGATCCAGGCGACCAGGCTGCCGGGCTGCCCGACCCGCTCGTGCTCGAGGCTCCAGCGATGCTCCGGCGGCAGTCGCCAGCGCTGCACGGCCTCCATCAGCGAGAGCAGCACGCCTTCGACCAGCACCAGCAGCACGAGTCCGGCCAGGCTCAGCCGCTGGATCCAGACGAGCCAGAACAGGTACGCGTTGCCGAGCGCGATGCACGCCACGCTGAATGCGAGCGATGCCGCTCCAGGGTCCGGAAAGCGCTCGATGTAGGCGGCCAGCTCCGAGCCGGCCCGCCGCCGCGGTGCCGGGTCCGGATTGGCGGCGCCCTTTGCGCGCTGCCGTGCCGGGACGCCGTCGGCGTCCTGCACGCGATCGCCGCGCTCGCGGCGCGTACCCTTCCGTCGGCTCATGGTGCCATCGTCACCTTGGTATCGATGCAAGCCGGATGCTCCACGCCTCCGCGGTCCTGCGCCAGCACGGAAGCCCGCGCGGGTCGGCGCACGCGGGACCGATGCCGCCGATGCTGTCGCTCATGGGGCTCGACGACGCCTGCCGGGACTAGAGCGACGCATCCACGTACTGCTTCATTCGGGTCGCCAGCTGCTCGGCCCGTGCATCCGCGCTGCGGATCTCCCCGTGGTGGTAGATCGCGAACGTGGCCTGGATGCGGATGGTCGCCGCCAGGTGCGGCGTGGCCGCGACCAGGCGGAAATAGGCGTCCTGCGGCATCGACTGGAACGGCGCGAGCCCGTGCTGCGCGCCGACGCCCAGCGTGGTCGCGCGGATCGCGAGCAGCTTTTCGTTCTGGTTGATCACCGTGTCGGTGAGGCTGTGGTAGGTCTGGATGTCGCGCACCAGGTCCCGGTCGCGGAGGATCTTGAAGTCCCCGGCTCCGACCATGGCGTCGTAGGTCGCGGTGCTGGGCGTGGGGAAATAGCCGATCACCACGCCGGTCCACATCCGCTCGTATTGGTTCGCGGGGAACACCGGCAAGGCATCCAGGTCCAGCCCGTAGCTGGCAAGGCCGCCGCTCGATGCGTTCGCATCGAACTGGATCGGCGGCAGGCCCGCGCCCACCAGCGAGGCGCTGGCGGCGGAGATCACCCGCTTGTCCGTGCTGAGCGCACCTGCGTAGTTGCTGCGGTCGAGGGCGAGGTCCGCGAGCAGGTCGGCGACCAGGCGCATCTCGGAGGCGCGATCGTCGCGCTGGCGGCTCCAGTCCTGCGCCTGCAGGCCGATGAACACGCCGAGTACGACGATGGCGATCTCGATGCACACCGAGGTCCACTGCTGCTGCCTGAGGTGTTCGACGATGCGGCGAAGGATCATGGCGGGGTTCCCGTTGCGTCTGCGCCCTGCAGCAGGGACCCGATCCTGGCGAGCGATTGCTCGGTCTTCCTGCACTTGAAGACCGTAACGAACATGTAGCCCTGCCAGGACTGCAACTCGGCGGTTGCCGGCAGCAGCGCATCCCAATCGTAGGAGACGATGGCGGTCTCCGGATCCTGCCAATCCTCCGGATTGCTGCTCCACTGGACCGCACGCACGTAGACCGAACGGGGATCGAGCACCGTTTCCTTCGCCACCGTGGCTTCGCGGATCAGGCGCTCATGGTAATCGCCATACCGGGCCAACTCGGCGCGCAACCCGGCATCGGACAGCCGCGCCAGGCCCGCGCCTGCGGTCAGCTCGCGATAGGTGACGGAGAGTGACGGCGGGTCGTACACGAATCCCGCCCCCCATAGCAGGGAGCGGAACGCCTTGTCGTCCGCCGGACGCGTACCGGAACGCAAGGCCTCCAGCAACCCGCGCATGCCCGCCAGCGCATTGTCGTGTCGCTGGCAGTTGTCCGCGAACCTGGTTTCCAGTGCCTTCAGGTCCTCGGCAAGCCGGACGCGGAGCCTGGCCTCCTGTTCGGCCTCGACGCGCGCCTCGTTCCAGTTGTTGACCTGCAGGCCGATGAACACGCCGAGCACGACGATGGCGATCTCGATGCACACCGAGGTCCACTGCTGCTGCCTGAGGTGTTCGACGATGCGTCGCAGGATCATCGGAAGGTTTCCCGGATAGGGCGGAACTTGCTGCGGGTGAATGTCGCGATGGAACGATCCCCATAAGGGGGTCAGAGTCACTTACACGCGTTTGAACCCTTCAACTGGTGTGCAGCGCGCAAGCGTGCACCGGTTCAAACGCGTGTAAGTGACTCTGACCCCCTTATCCCAGGGCACCGCGTTCATGGCGGAAGTCCGAGCTTCTCGAGGAGCGCCGCGTAGCGCGGATCCGCGCGCAACGCATTGAAGACCTGGTCCCACTTGAGGTACGCGATGCCGGCGTCGCGTTGCGCGATCGCGCGCTCGAGCCACTCGAGCGCCTGGGTCGGCTCACCGCGCCAGGCGTGCAGCTGGGCGATCTGGTAGGCGCCACCGTACGCGCCGTTCCGGATCACCTCGTCGAGCGCAGCCTGCGCGACTTCCTTGTTCCCGAGCCGGTGCTCGACCAGCGCGCGTCCATAACCGACCCAGAATTCGCCGACGCGGTCGAACATCGAGCGCGCGGCTTCGGGCTTGCCGTCGAGCAGCTCGACGAAGCCCATGTTCACGAGGGCGAACGTGGAAGTCGGATTCAGCGCCACGGCTCGGGCACCCGCTTCGCGCGCGGCTTTGAGGTCGGTTCCCAACAGGTAGCCGCAAAGGTTGGTCCAGTACTGGTCGTTCAATGGATCGGACGCGATCAGTTCCCGCATCGCCGCGACCGCCTCTGGAACGCGGCCGATGGTGGCCATGAGCTCCCCGCGCCGGCGCAGGGCGGTCGTGGAGGCCGGGTCGAGCGCGAGTGCCTTGTCGAGGTCCGCCTCGGATCCGCGAAAATCCCAACTGGCGGCGGCGCGCAGGTAGGCTCGCGCGGCATAGCCGTCGGCGAGATCGGGCGCAAGCGCGATGGCCTTGTCCGCCGCCTCGACCGCCTCGATCTTCGCCTGGGTGATTTCCTCGGGCGTGTCGAGGAAATCGGACAGCGGCGTCAGCGTATCCGAGAGCGCCGCCCAGGCCGCGGCGTATCCCGGGTCGAGCGCGACCGCGCGCTCGAGCGCGGCCTTGGACTGCCTCCAACTGTCCTCGTTCATGCGGTTGTACAACTGCCTGCCCAGCAGGTACTGGTTGTAGGCCTCGACGTTCGCGGTCTCGTGCCCCGCGCCGGCACCGACTCGCGCACCGAGCAGCTTCAGTTTCATCGCCGCCACCACCGCCGCCGCGATCTCGTCCTGCACCTTGAAGATATCCGTCATCTCCCGGTCGTAGGTCTCCGACCAAAGCTGCGTGCTGTCCGTGGTCCGGACCAACTGCGCGGTGATGCGCAGCGTGTTGCCGGACTTGCGCACGCTGCCCTCGAGCACGTTCGCAACCTTTAGGGTCCCGGCGATCGTGGCGACGTCGGCGTCCTTGCCCTTGAACGAGAACGATGAGGTGCGGGCGATCACGCGCAGCTGTGGCACCTTGGAGAGCAGGTTCAGTAGTTCCTCGGAAAGACCGTCGGAGAAGTACTCCTGGTCCTTGGCCTGGCTCATGTCGACGAACGGCAGCACGGCGATGGACTGCTCCGGGATCGCAGCCGCGGCCCGCTGGTTCACGCCACGGCGCGGCACGAAGCGATCGGTCAGCAACAGCACGATCGCCACCGCCATCACGCCGATGATGATGAAATCGAGCGTGCGCCCCGTACGATGCGCTATCGAATCGGACGGATCGATCTCGCTCTCGCGCTTCAGCCCTTCCGGCGTGAACTCGTAGAACCACGCGAAGGCCAGCCAGAACGGCAGCCCGATCACGGACGCGACAATGATCCAGCGCACCACCCATTCGGGAATATGAAAATACGGCACCACCGCCGTGACCACCTGCACCAGCAGCCAGGCACTGGCGGCGTAGAGCACCGCTGCGCGGTAGACGTTGCGGCGCTTGAGTTCCGCGAAGATGCTCATGCCGCGGCTCCACGTAGGGTGCGTCTTGTACGCAACGCTTTGTGAGCGTGTTCAGAGCGAAGAGCGGTGCATGCAAGACGCACCCTACACAAAGCGGAGGCCGGGCGGCTCACGGCTTGCCCGCCTCCGGCAACTCCACCTTGAACTCGATCCCCGCCAGCTGCTCCGGCGCCTTGCCGATCCTGCGCAGGAACGGCAGCCAGCGCGGGTCGGCGCGAACGCTGTCGAACAGGCGCTCGGTCACGATGCCCGAAAGCCCCGTGTCGGAATAGGCCACCGCCTTGTCCAGCCAGGCAAACGCCTGGTCGGCGTCGCCCCGGAACGCATGGTTGTAGGCAATGTTGTAGGACCAGTCCTTCTCCTGGGATCCCACCAGTGCGGCCAGCGCGGCATCGGACTCCGCATGGCGGCCCAGTGCGTGGTAGGCCATGGGCAGCGTGAGCTGCTTCCAGAGCGCGATCGGCTCCTGTTCGATCTCCGCCAATGCACCCTCGGCGTCTCCCTTGAGCAACAGCACGGTACCCAGCTGCGCATGCGCGCTGCCCCAGCCCGGTGCGATGCTCAACGCGGCGCGGTACGAGGCCATCGCCTCGTCCAGGCGCCCGGCCAGGCGCAGGTGCTGGCCCTGGACCACGAGGCGCGTCGCGTTCAGGGGATCACGCCGGATCAGCGCGGCATCGAACGCCAGCGCCTGCTCCACGCGGCCGAGCGACGGCAGGAACATGGCGCAGGTGAGCAGCACATCCGCGTCGTTCGGATCGAGCTCCATCGCACGGCTGAAGTGCAGGGCCGCCGCAGCCAGATCGTTGTCCCCGGACATGGCGATCCACCCGAGCCTGGCATGGGCCGGCGCGTGATCCGGATCGATCTCCAGCGCGTTCCTCGCGGCCTCCCGCGCCTTGACGTAACCGTCCTTGGCAGGCAGCAATCCCAGGCTGACCTCGATGGTGTAGTTCAGGGAGAGACTGCTCCACGCCGGGGCGTATCGCGGATCGATCGCGAGCACCCGGTGCAGGAGCGCATCGGACTGCTCGAAGCCACTGGCCGAGAACTGCCGGCCGAACTGCGCGGCCTGCAGGTACATCGCGTAGGCCTCGGGATCGGTCGCGCGCGCCTTCGGCGCCGCACCCAGCAGCGTGACCTTCAACTGCTTCACCACGTCCGCCGCGATCTCGTCCTGGATCGCGAAGACGTCGTCGAGCTTGCGATCGTAGGTCTCCGACCACAGGTGCGTGCCGCTGTCTGCCTTGACCAGCTGCACCGTGATCCGCACGGTATTTCCCGCCTTGCGCACCGAGCCTTCCAGCACGTGCGCCACGTGCAGCGCCTTCGCGATTTCCGGGATCGCGACGTCCTTGCCCTTGAACGAGAACGACGAGGTGCGCGCCGTCACCCGCAGCTGCGGGATCTTCGCCAGCAGGTTCAGGAGCTCCTCGGAGATGCCGTCGGAAAAGTATTCCTGGTCCTTCGCCTGCGACATGTCCGCGAACGGCAGCACCGCGATGGACTTCGGGTCCGGTACGGAAACCGCGCCGTCGCCGGCGGGCGTCGCCGCAGGGACACGCGCGTCCGCGCCAGACGGAGTCGGTGCCGCCATCTCCCGAGGCGCGACCGGCGCGTATCGCCATGCGAGCGCCACGCCGAGGGCGAGCACCACCGAGATCCATGTCAGTTCGGTGCCGGACACGCGCTGCGCGCCGCGCTCGCCGTGGAACCACGCCAGCACGATGCTGATCGGGAGACCGGTCGCGAGCAGGATGGTCGCGGCGCGCCGCACCGTATCGCCGAGCCCGAACTGCTGCGCCACCAGGTCGATGCCCTGGACCAGGGCGAAGGCCACGGCGGCGTAGGCCAGCGCCCACTGCACCAGCTTGCGCTGGCGCAGCGCTTGCCAGGGGCTGGCGCGCTCGGGAAGGCCGGATTCGCTCATGTCCCGAGCATGCCACAGGGGTACACCCCCGCGGTCCGCGCCGTGGCGGCGCCGCGTTGCCGGACGCGCGGCACGCGGAAGTGGCGGGCGCGGCAGAGGATGACCATGCCCACGCTCACTCGCAGCGATAGTCGCCCGGGGCGATGCGCCGGCACGAGTCGGGCGCACCGTGCACGTCCCACAGTTCGGCCAGACCGGTCTTGCGGACGTAATCGGGAAAGGCGGCGTGACGGCGCACGGCGTGGCTGCCCGGCCACCAGAACAGGGGCACAAAGGCGGCCTCGTTGCGCGAGACGTGCGTTGCGGCGCTCTGGAGGAAGCGCTCGGCGTCGCCCATCAGCACCATCGTGCGCAGGAACACCGGGGGCATGGCGCCATCGTGTCCGGCTGCCGAGCGCTCGAACAAGGCCCGCGCCGCGGCTTGCGCCTCTGCCTGGCCGACCGTCGCGCGGGCCAGCAGGTCCGCGTCGGACTCGGAAATGTCGATCTGCAATGCGCGGAGTCCGGCAACCAGCAGTGGCAAGGCCTTGTCGGGGTGCCCCTCAGCCAACTCGACATGGCCGAGCCCGTCCGACGCGAACGCCAGCCGCTGGTCCTGCGCCAGCGAGAACGCGCGCCTCGCCGCTGCCACATCGCCCGCAGACAGATACTGGAAGCCGCGCCAGAACAGGGCGTTCGGCAACAGCGGGTCCAGGGCGAGCACGCGGTCGAGCTTGGCGGTACCCGTCCTCGAATAACCCGTGCCGACCAGGTAGATGGCATGCCAGAAGTTCGCGGTGACATCGTCCGGCTCGAGCGAGAGCGCGCGCTCGAACTCGGGCCAGGCCTCGAGGTACTTTCGTTGCCGCACGCGCGACTGCGCGCGCGCCGCATAGGGTTCGCCGAGTGTGGCATCGAGTTCCGAAGCGCGCCGTGCGTGTTCGTCGACACGCGCGGGGGCGTCGGACATGTCCAGGTACAACGGCGCGAGCGCCAGTATCGCCGCGAGCCGTGCCTCCGCGCGCGCGAAGCCCGGATCGAGCACCAGCGCGCGCTCCAGCATGGCGATCGCCTCGCCCATGCGCGGGCCTTCCCGTCGGTTGAAGATGCTCGACGCCTGCAGATAGAGCGAATACGCCTCGGGATTCGTGGTGGCGACCTTCACCACCGGCGCCGAGTCCGGCCCGGAAAGCATCCCTTTCAACTGTTCGGTGATCGCGCGCGCGATGCGCTCCTGCAGCGCGAACACGTCCTTCAGGTCGCCGTCGTAGGTTTCGGACCACAGGTGATAGCCATCCTCGGCCTGGATCAACTGCGCGGTGATGCGCACACGCTCGCCCTGCTTGCGCACCGAGCCCTCCAGCACGTGCGCCACGGCCAGCGCGCGCCCGATCTCGCGCAGATCCTCGTTCTTCCCCTTGAACGAGAACGCCGAGGTGCGCCCGGCCACCTTCAGGCCCTGCACCTTCGCGAGCGCGTTCAGCAGTTCCTCGGCCATGCCGTCCGAGAAGTATTCCTGGTCGCGGTCGGGCGAGAGGTCGGCGAACGGCAGCACGGCGATGGACTGCTTCGGAATGGCGGGGTCCATCGCCGTGGCCGTGGCCGATGCCGTGCGCGCAGCCTGCGGCAAAGCGGGCGGCGCGGCGGCAGGCACCGGCGCGAAACGCCAGGCCAGTGCCGCACCCGCGATCGCGATGACGGCAAGCAGCACGACCTCGCCCGCGGTCGCGCGCTGCTGGCCGCGTTCGCCGTGGAACCACGCCAGCACGACTGTCGCACAGGCACCCGCCACGGCCACGATGATCGAGGCGCGCGAGACCGCCGCTGGCCAGTCGAAGCGCTGCCCCACCATGTCCACGCCCTGCACCAGCGCGAAAGCCATGGCGGCATAGCCGAGCAACCACTGCACCACCTTGCGTCGGCGCACCTGCGTGAGCCAGTCCTCGGTCGATCGCGATTCGGGGTCGCTCATTGCGGCAGCGTCACCTTGAACTCGATCTTCGCAAGCGATTCCGTATCCTTGCCGATGCTGCGGAGGAACGGCAGCCAGCGCGGATCGGAGCGGATCGGACCGAACAAGTTCTCGCTCGTGATCTCCGACAAGCCTCCGCCGCCGTAGTGCGCCGCCTTGCCGAGCCACTCGAACGCCTTGTCGGCATCGCCGCGGAAGGCATGGACGTAGGCGATGTTGTACGGCCCACCCTTCTCCGGGTCCAGCGCGAGCGCGGCGACGGCTGCATCGGACTCGGCCTTGCGGCCCAGTGCGTGATACACCATCGGCAGGCCGATCGCTTTCCAGATGCCGCTCGTCTCCTCTTCGATCTCTGCCTGCGCGCCTCGCGCGTCGCCCTTCAGCAACAGCGCGTTGGCGAGGTCCGCTCGCGCGCCACCGATGTCGGGAGCCAGCTTCAGGATGGTGCGATAGGTCGCAATCGCCTCGTCGAGTCTTCCGGCGAGGCGCTGGTGGTATGCCAGGTTGTACAGCGCCCGGACGTTGATCGGGTCGCGGCGGACGATGACCGCATCGACGGCCATGGCGTCGTCGAGACGGTCGAGCATGCCGAGCACCACGGAGCAGTCCGAGAGGACGTCCGGGTCGTTCCGGTCGACCTCCAGCGCGCGTTCGAGGTGTCGCGCCGCCCCTGCCGGATCGTTGTCGGCGTCGTTCGTGATGCGCCCGAGCAATGACAGCGCAGGGGCGTAGTCCGGGTCGGTGTCCAAGGCCCGGATCGTGGCCTCGCGCGCCTTCGCGTACGCCTCATGGATCGGCGTGAGCCCGAGGCTGGCCTTTGCGAGCCAGTTCCTCGCGATCCGTCCCCACGCCGGTGCGTAGCGCGGATCGATCGCCAGGAAGCGATCGAGCAGCGCGTCCGACTCGGCGATCGCCTCGGCGTTCCTGCGCCGCGCAACCTGCGTCGCCTGCAGGAAAAGCGCATAGGCCTCGGCATCCGTCGTGCGCACCTTCGGCCCGACGCCGAGCAGTGTGACCTTCAGCTGTTTCACCACGTCCGCGGCGATCTCGTCCTGGATCGCGAAGATGTCGTCGAGCTTGCGGTCGTAGGTTTCGGACCAGAGCTGCGTGCCGTTGTCGGCCCGCACCAGCTGCGAGGTGATCCGGACCTTGTCCCCTGCCCTTCGCACCGAACCCTGCAGCACGTGCGCGACCTGCAGCGCCTTGGCAATCTCGGGGATGGCGAGGTTCCTGCCTTTGAACGAAAACGACGACGTACGCGCCGTCACCTGCAGTTCGGGGATCTTGGTCAGCAGGTTCAGCAGTTCCTCGGAAACACCGTCCGAGAAGTACTCCTGCTCCTTGTCGCTGCTCATGTTCACGAACGGCAGCACGGCGATGGACTTCGAGTCAGGAAAGGGAATCGTGCCGTCACCGGCGGCATGCGCCGCGGTCGCGGGCGCGTCCGCGCCCGATCCGCCCGATGCCGTCGTCGCCTGGGGCGCACCTGGCGCGTACCGCCACGCGAGCGCCACGCCGACGACGAGCAACGCCAGGATCAGTGCCACTTCGCTGACCGATACACGCTGCGCCCCGCGCTCGCCGTGGAACCACGCCAGCACGATGCTGATCGGGAGTCCGGTCGCGAGCAGGATGGTCGCGGCGCGACGGACCGCGTCTCCGAGCCCGAACTGCTGCGCCACCAGGTCGATGCCCTGGACCAGCGCGAAGGCCACGGCCACGTAGGCCAGCGTCCATTGCACTACCTTGCGCTCGCGCAAGGCGTTCCAGGCGCTCGAACGGTCGCCGGGTGCGGTGCCCGTCATGGGGTCAGCATGCCACGAGCCCCAACGTGGACCACGGACAAGGCCATGCCTGCCACCGGCCGCGCGGCGACGGCGAGTCGACACCCGCCTCGATCGCGCCGAGACATACGCCCGCTCACTCGCACCGGTACTCGCCCGCTGCCACGCGCCTGCAGGCATCGGGCGGGCCATGCGCGTCCCACAACGCGGCGAAACCGATCAGGCGCGTGTACTCGGGGAACCCCACGTGTCTGCGCACCTCGCGCAGCATCGGCAGCCAGAGCAGACTGTTGATCGCCTGGTTGCTCGAGACATGCGCGGCGTCCAGCTCGAAATAGCGCTGCGCCTCGCCCATCAGCAGCAACGTACGCAAGTGCACCGGGGGGACCTTGCCGGCATGCTCGACGGCCAGCCGCTCGACCTCGGCACGCACCGCGATGCGCGCGTCCTCGTGGCCAGCCGTGGCCCGTGCCAGCAGGGTGGCGTCGGCTTCCGTAAGCGCGGGACCGTTCGCCAACCATCCCGCCTTGAACTGCGGCACGCTGGCCTCGGGCCGGCCTTCCACCAGCGCGAGGTACCCGAGGCCCACCGACGCGAACTGGAGCCGCTGGTCCTGCGCGAGTTCGAACGATCGGCGCGCGCCGGCGAGATCGCCGCTCTTCAGGTATTGCAGGCCGCGCCAGAACAAGGCGTTTGGCGACAGGGGATCGATCGCCAGCACGCGCTCCAGCGCGGCCGTGCCCGCGTCGGAGTATCCCGTCACGATCAGGAAGCTCGCGTGGGCGAAGTTGGCGGTGACGTCGTCCGGCTCCAGTGCCAGCGCGCGCTCGAATTCAGGCCAGGCTTCGACGTATTTCCGCTGCGCGACGCGCGACTGTGCTCGCGCCGCATACGGCTCGCCCAGCGTCGGATCCAGCGCCGTGGCGCGCATGGCATGATCGTCCGCGCGCCCGGCATCCTCCGCCCCGCCCGTGAACGCGGGCGCCGACGCGATCAGGGACGCGAGGCGCGCTTCGGCGCGGGCGAAGCGCGGATCGAGCGCCACGGCCCGCTCCAGCATCGCAATCGCCTCGCCCATGCGCGGGCCCTCCCGGCGGTTGAAGATGCTGGAGGCCTGCAGGTACAGCGCATACGCCTCGGGACTGGTGGTTGCCACCTTCACCAGCGGTTGCGAGGCGGGTCCCGCCAGCACCCCCTTCAACTGCTCGGTGATCGCGCGCGCGATGCGCTCCTGCAGCGCGAACACGTCCTTCAGGTCGCCGTCGTAGGTCTCGGACCACAGGTGATAGCCGTCATCGGCCTGGATCAGCTGCGCCGTGATGCGCACCTTGTCGCCCTGCTTGCGCACCGAGCCTTCCAGCACGTGCGCGACCGACAGCGAGCGCGCCACCGTGCGCAGATCCTCGTTCTTCCCCTTGAAGGAGAATGCCGAGGTGCGGCCGGCCACCTTCAGGCCCTTCACTTTCGCGAGCGCGTTCAGCAGTTCCTCGGCCATGCCATCGGAGAAGTACTCCTGATCCTTGCCCGGCGAGAGATCTGCGAACGGCAGCACCGCGATCGACTGCTTCGGAACGGGGGCTGACGTCGACGCCGTCGGCGACGGGGTGGGCACCACCGCCTCGGGCACCGGCGCGAATCGCCACGCAAGCGCCGCTCCGGCAAGTGCGATGACGCTGAGGATCGCGATCTCGCCCGTGGTCGCCTTCTGTTGGCCGCGTTCGCCGTGGAACCAGGCCAGCACGAGCGTCGCGAAGAACCCCATGACCGAGACGATGATCGAAGCGCGCGAGACCGATCCCGGCCAGTCGAAGCGCTGCGCGACCATGTCAACGCCCTGCACCAGCGCAAACGCCGCAGCGGCGTAGGCAAGCGCCCACTGCACCAGCTTGCGGTCCTGCAGGCGCTGCCAGAGCTCAGTCATGGTGCACGGGGAAGGGGCCGGACGGAGTGCCCGATTCAATCACAATCTCCTTCGCTTCGGGCCCCGCCGTTCGGCGCACGAGTTCCTACCAGGGCGCCAACTGTGCACGCAGGGCGCGATTGGCCGGGCCGGCCCCAAGCTCCAAAGACTGTAGACGCGAGTCAAGGCGCGCCCAGCGACGCTGCGCGCCACCCGACGACTGGCGCGGGTGGTCGCGCCTTCAGGCGCAAACACAGCATCGATTCGCACACCCCGGGCCGGGAGCGTGCAGCGCCTGCGTCGCGATTCCGTCCGGGCATGGGTCGGAAGCGCTAGCGCCGGGCGCCACCCGCGACCGGCAGCGACACGTCGAAGGGAATCGCCGCGAGCTGCTCCGGCGTCCGGCCGATCTGCTGCAGGAACGGCAGCCAGCGCGGGTCGCCGTGCACCTTGGCGAACAACGGAAGCTGATCGATGTTGCTGAGGCCGGTGTCCCGACGCTCGATCGCCTTGCCCAGCCACGCGAATGCCAGGTCAGCGTCGCCGCGAAAGGCGAAGTTGCCGGCGACGACCATGGCCGCATCCTGCTGTTGCTCGTCGCTGCGAATCAGATCGGCCAGGGCGGCGTCGGACTCGGCCTTGCGCCCCAGCGCGTGGTAGACCGCGGGCAAGTAGTTGAGCCGCGAAAGCTCGTTGGGCTCCAGTTCGAGTTCCATCAATGCGCCGGCCGCATCGCCTTTCGCGAAGAGGGCCTGCGCGATGCCCGCGTGCGGGCCGCGTCGCCCGGGGCTCAAGGTCAGCGCCGTGCGAAACGACTCGATCGACTCGTCGTACCGCCCGGCACTTCGTTGGTGCGCGCCCAGGTTGTTGTACGCGAGCGAATTCAACGGGTCGCGCGCCGTACTCGCCAGATCGAGGGCGATCGCCTCGTCGTGACGGCCGAGCCGGCTCAGCAACGATGCGGCGTTGAGTTGCACGCGGGTGTTGGTCGGATCGAGCGCCAGGGCGCGCCCGAGGTGGCGCGCGGCATCGGCGAGCTTGCTTTCCATGCCTGCCAGGTAGCCGAGTGCCGAGTGCGCCACGGCGAGGTCGGGGTCGATCTCCAGCGCCTTCCCGTACGCATCGCGGGCGCGAGCGATTCCATCCTTCTCCGGAAGCAGGCCCGCGCCCACCTGTGCGATCAGGTTCCTCCCCCTGTCGGCCCACGCCGGCGCATAGCGCGGGTCCAGCTCGAGCACGCGACGGTACAGCGCGTCGGCGCTCCCGATGCTCTCCGCGCTGTACAGATTGGTCAGGTGCCCTGCCTGCAGGTAGAGCGCATAGGCCTCGGGGTCTGTCATGCGGGACTTCGGGGCGGCGCCCAGCAGCGTGACCTGCAACTGCTGGACCACGTCGGTCGCGATCTCGTCCTGGATCGCGAAGATGTCGTCGAGCTTGCGGTCCCAGGTCTTGGACCAGACGTGCCTGTCGGAGGCCGCGTCGACCAGTTGCGCCGTGACGCGCACCGAGTTCCCCGCCTTGCGCACCGAGCCTTCCAGCACGTGCGCCACGTTCAGTTTCCGCGCGATCTCGGGTACCGAGAGCTCCTTGCCCTTGAACGCGAACGACGAGGTGCGCGCGGTGACCTCGAGTTGCGGAACCCTGGCGAGGAGGTTCAGGAGCTCCTCGGAGATGCCGTCCGAGAAGTATTCGTTCGACTTGTCGTCGCTCATATTGGCGAAGGGCAGCACCGCGATCGACTTCTCCGGGACAGCCGCGGCCGGGGTCTGGTTCGCCCCCTGCCGCAGCACGAAGCGATCGGTGAGCAGCAGCACCACCGCGAGCGACAGGATCGCGATGATCCATCGGTCCATGCGCTTGCCGGTGTGCGCCGCGATCGACTCGTGCGCCTCGATCTCGCTCTCGCGTCGGATCCCCTCGGGCGTCATCTCGTAGTACCAGGCGAACAGCAGCCAGAACGGAAACCCCACCGCGAGCGCGCTGATGATCCAGCGCAACACCCAGTCCTCGGCGTGGTACGCCGGCAGCACCAGTCCCGCGACCTGCGCGACCAGCCACGCGCCCGCGGCATAGAACGCCGCGGCCCGCAGCACGTTGCGGCGCTTGAGCTCGGCGAAGAACGAGTGCTCGCTCAAGGCTTGGCCTCCGCCGGCGTCGCTGCCTTCGCCGCCGCCGCCTCCGCCTCCGCCTGCCACTCCGCCGGCAGGGTCACGTGGAAGTCGATCTTCGCGATCTGCTCGGGCGCCTTGCCGATCTTGCGCAGGAACGGCAGCCAGCGCGGGTCGGTGTGGATGTTCGCGAACAGTTGCTCCGTCAGGATTTCGCTGAAGCCGGTGTCGCCGTACTGGACCGCCTTGTCGAGCCACTCGAACGCCTGGTCGGCCTCGCCGCGGAAGGCATGGACGTAGGCAATGTTGTAGGCGGAGTCGGCAGCATCCTTCGCGATCAGTTTCTTGAGCGCCGCGTCCGATTCGGCCTTGCGGCCAAGCGCGTGATAGGCCAACGGCAGACTGATCCGGACCCAGCTCGACTTCTCCTGCTCGATCTCCGCCAGCGCGCCCTGCGCATCACCCTTCAGCAGCAGCGCAGTGCCAAGTTCGGTGTGCGCAGCGCCCCGGCCTGGGGCGAGACTCAGCACGGTACGGAGTGACGCGATCGCCGCGTCGTACTGGCCGGCCAGGCGGTGGTCGACTCCCAGGTTGAAGAGCGTTGTCACGTTCACGGGATCGCGGCGCACGACCGCCTCGTTCAGCGCCACCGCCTCGTCCAGGTGGCCGAGCGACCGTAGCAACATGGCAGTGTTGGTCAGCACGTTCAGATCCGAAGAATTCAGCGCCAGAGCGCGCTTGAAGTGCTGCGCGGCGCCCGCGGGGTCGTTGTCCCCAGTCATCGCAACCCAGCCGAGCCGCGCGTAGGCCGGCGCGTATTCCGGATCGATTGCGAGCGCCTTCGTGGCCGCCTCGCGCGCTTCGGCGTATCCCGCCTTGCTGGGCAGCACACCCAGGCTTACCTTGTTGGTGAAGTTGCGGGCCAGTCCGTCCCACGCCGGGGCGTAGCGCGGATCGATGGCCAGCGCCTTGCGCAACAGTGCGTCGGACTGTTGGAACGCTTCGGCGGTGTACTGCCGACCGAGCTGGACGGCCTGCAAGTACAGCGCGTAAGCCTCGGGGTCCGCCGTACGCACCTTCGGTGCGGCGCCGAGCAGCGTCACCTTGAGCTGCTTCACCACGTCGGCCGCGATCTCGTCCTGGATCGCGAAGATGTCGTCGAGCTTGCGGTCGTAGGTCTGCGACCACAGGTGCGTGCCGGTACCGGCGCGGATCAGCTGCGCGGTGATCCGCACCGAGTTGCCGGCCTTGCGCACCGAGCCTTCGAGCACGTGCGCCACGTGCAGCGTGCGCGCGATCTCCGGGATCGCGGTGTCCTTGCCCTTGAACGAGAACGACGAGGTGCGCGCCGTCACCTGCAGTTGCGGAATCTTCGCGAGCAGGTTCAGCAATTCCTCCGAGATGCCGTCGGAGAAGTATTCGTTCGCCTTGTCGTCGCTCATGTTTACGAACGGCAGCACTGCGATCGAACGCTCCGGGATCGCGACCTCGACCTGTTGGTTCACGCCACGCCGCGGCACGAAACGGTCGGTCAGCAGCAGCACGATCGCCACCGCCATCACGCCGATGATAATGAAATCGAGTTTGCGCCCGGTTTGGTGCGCCACGGAATCGGCCGGATCGATCTCGCTTTCGCGCTTCAGTCCGTCCGGGGTGAATTCGTATAACCAGGCGAAGGCGAGCCAGAACGGAAACCCGATCACGGCAGCGACGATGATCCAGCGCACCACCCATTCCGGAATCTGGAAATACGGCACCACCGCCGTGACCACCTGCACCAGCAGCCAGGCGCTGGCGGCATAGAGCACGGCGGCGCGGTAGACGTTGCGGCGCTTGAGTTCGGAGAAGAAGCTCATGCCGTCATCCCGCAGGGTGTTTCCCGGGCATTGCGCAGCAGCGCCGACCATGCGCACGGCGCACCAGCAGCAGAGCCGGCCCGAAGGGCGAGCGACCGCGCGCGCACGCCAAAGGCGCGACCGTCGTGTGTCGCATGCTCGCATTCTCGTTGGGGGACCCGGTCGCGTCTACCGGCGCTCCCACCCGTGGCCGTGCAGGATTCCCGGCTCATTGCGTGCCCGTCCCCGGCAGCGTCACCTTGAACTCGATTGTCGCCAACTGCTCCGGTGCCTTGCCGATCCGACGCAGGAAAGGCAGCCAGCGCGGGTCGTCGTGGATCTTGTCGAACAGGTTCTCGACCGTGATTTCCGCCAGGCCCGGGTCGCCGTACTCGACTGCCTTGTCGAGCCATTCGAAGGCTTTGTCGGCGTCGCCCAGGAAGGCGTAGACGTGGGCGATGTTGTACCCGTAACTCGAGGCGTCCTCCGCGATCAACTCGTCAAGCGCGGCAATCGTTTCGCTCTTGCGGCCCAGCGCACCGTAGACCATCGGCAGGCCGATCCGCTTCCAGCTCGATTTCTCCAACTCGATCTCGGCCAGTGCGCCGATCGCATCGCCCTTCATCAGCAAGGCACAACCGAGTTGGAAGTGCGAGCCGCCGCCCCGGTCAGGGGCGAGGCTCAGCGCGGTGCGGTGCGAGGTGATCGCAGCGTCGAAGCGACCGGCCATGCGCTGGTCGTAGCCCAGGTTGTAGATCGCCGATGCGTTCACCGGATCGAGGCGTACGATGGCTTCGTCGAGCACCAGCGCCTCGTCCAGCCGGCCCAGGGACAACAGCAGCGCGGCGCTCCGGCGCAGCACGTCCGGGTCCGCCGGATCGAGCATCAGCGCGTGCTTCAAGTGCCGGGCTGCACCGACCAGGTCGTTGTCGGACATTGCGAGGTAACCCAGGTGGGCATGGGCCGGCGCAAACTGCGGATCGATCGTGATCGCCTTCCTGGCTGCCTCGAGCGCTTGGCCGAAACCTTCCTTGCTGGGGCGAAGCCCAAGGTTCGCCTCGTAGGCGAAGTTGTCGGCCGACGCCGCCCATGCCGGCGCGTAGCCCGGATCGATCGCCAGCACATTCAGGAGCAACGCATCGGAACGCTTGTAGGCCTCGGCGGTCCGCCGACGTCCCAGTTGGACCGCCTGCAGGTACAACGCGTACACCTCCGGATCGGTCGTGCGCGCCTTCGGTGCCGCGCCGAGCAACGTCACCTTGAGTTGCTTCACCACATCCGCCGCGATCTCGTCCTGGATCGCGAAGATGTCGTCGAGCTTGCGGTCGTAGGTCTGCGACCATAGATGCGTGTCGGTGCCGGCCCGGATCAACTGCGCCGTGATCCGCACCGAATTGCCGGACTTGCGTACCGAGCCCTCGAGCACGTGCGCCACCTTCAGCGTGCGCGCGATCTCGGGAATCGCGACGTTACTGCCCTTGAACGAGAACGACGAGGTACGCGCGGTCACCCGCAACTGCGGGATCTTCGCGAGCAGGTTCAGGAGTTCCTCGGAGATGCCGTCGGAAAAGTATTCCTGGTCCTGCGCCTGCGACATGTCCGCGAACGGCAGCACGGCGATCGACCTGGCATCCGGCACGGGCGCCGCCGTGGCCTCGGCAGGCGTCGTCGCGGCCGGTCGCGGGTCCGTATCCAACGCACGGGATGCATCCGCATCCAACCGGGTGCCTGGCGCGAATCGCCAGGCCAGTGCCGCACCGGCCAGGACCAGGATCGACAGCAGGACCAGTTCGAGCCCGGACACCCGCTGCGCCCCGCGCTCGCCGTGGAACCACGCGAGTACGGCGGTGATCGGCAAGCCGGTCGCGAGCAGGATGGTCGCGGCGCGACGAACCGCGTCGCCGAGTCCGAACTGCTGCGCCACCAGGTCGATCCCCTGCACCAGCGCGAACGCCACCGCGACGTACGCCAGTGTCCACTGCACCAGCTTGCGGTTGCGCAGCGCCTCCCAGGCACCGGCTGGCGATGGCGGCTGCGCGTCGCTCATTCCGGCACCGTCGACCTCGACTCGATGATCGCGAGCAGTACCCGGCAACCCATGGGGGACGGATCGCCCATCGCGACTGCGTCCCTGGCGGCAGCGTCGTGTCCACGCGCCGTGCCAGCCGGGCGCCGACCCGTTGCAGACCGCCCGAGGGAAGTACCTTGCGCCGCTTCAACCCCGACGAGAAATCCCACGCCAACTTCCTGAGGATGCGGCTCGCGCAAGATTAGCAGCGGCGGCGATCGGGCGTTCCGCGCGACGGACAACCGGAGAAGGGCCTGCGCGCGCTTCAGCCTTGCGGCAGCAGCCTGAGCTTGCGCGCGATATCGATATAGCGTGGATCCTGCTCGTAGCGCGCCATGAACACGCTGGTGCGCATCTGCTGCAGGCCGCCATCGTTGGCCCGGAAGGCATGGTCGAGCCACTTGAAGGCCTCGTCGGGCTGCTGGCGATGGGCGTAGACCTGCGCGATCTGGAACGCGCCGTCTTCCGAATGGCGCTCCAGCAGTTGTCCGAGCACCTGGTCCGACGCGGCACGATCGCCGTCGGCATCGTGCGCGATCGCGAGGCCCCACAGGCGCCAGAACGCGTCGGGCTCGGCCGTCGCGGTGGTGACGGCCTCCGCGCTGCGCCCGGTCAGCGCCAGGACGGCGGCCAGGTAGGCATGCTGCACGGCGGCCGCGGGCTGCAGTTCGATGGCCTTGTGCAGGGTGGCCTCCGCGTCGGCGTAGCGGCCGAGCCGGGACTGGATGATGCCCAGGTACATGTGGCCGCGCGCCGAGAGCGGATCGAGCGCGAGCATCCGGTGCGCCGCCGCGACCGCCGCTTCGAATTCGCCCAGGTAGGACTGGATCAGCAGCAGGCGCAGCGCCGGGCGCGGATTCTGCGGCGCGCGCTTGATGCCGCGCCGGTACTCCGCCGCGGCGCGGGCGAGGTCGAGGTCGAGTACCTCGGCCGCGTAGCCCTGCGCGAGGTGCACGTCGGGGGACTCGGGATCCACGGCGAGCGCGGTGGCGAGCGCGTCGCGCACCTCGGATTGCAGCTTGGCGCGCGCCTCGCCGGTGCTCGGCGTGAAGCTCGCCTCGAGTTCGGTGCGCGCATAGACCAGGCGGGCATGACCGAGCGCATAGCGCGGATCGAGCTCGGTGGCGCGCTGGTACAGCACGATCGCGCGCCGGATGTCGGCATCGGTACGCCGCTCGAAATGGAAGTTGCCCTGCAGCAGCGCGTTGTACGCCTCCACGCTGCCCGAGGGCGGCGCTTCGGTCCTGAGCTCGCTCGCCGGCGCACCGCCGGCATTGCCCAGCAGCGTGGACTGCAGCTTGCCCGCCACCTGCCGCGCGATCTCGCTCTGCACGGCGAAGATGTCGCTGAGCTCGCGGTCGTAGGCCTCCGACCAGACGTTCGCGCCGCTGCTCGCATCCACCAGTTCCACCGCGATGCGCACCTTGTCGTCCGCCTTGCGCACGCTGCCCTCGAGCAGGTACGCCACGCCGAGCTTCGTACCGATCGAGCGGGCGTCCTCGCCCTTGCCCTTGAACTGGAACGAGGAACTGCGCCCGATCACGGTCAGGTCCTGCAACCGGCCCAGGGCGTTGATCAGTTCCTCCGACATGCCGTCGGAGAAGTACTCGTTGGAGGGATCGCCGCTGGTGTTCGCGAACGGCATCACGGCGATCGACTTGCCGGGCGCAGGTCTCGCGTCGCCGCGCTGGAGGAAGTAGCGATCCGCCAGGAGCAACGCCACGGCGGTGGCGAGCACGCCGATGATCAGGAAATCGAGCCTGCGGCCGGTGCTGACCGTGATCGACTCGTGCGGCTCGACCTCGCTCTCGCGCTTGATGCCTTCGGGTGTGAGTTCATAGAGCCACGCGAACACCAGCCAGAACGGGAAGCCGATGACGCCCAGGAGCACGAAGGCGCGCGTCACCCATTCGGGCACGCCCAGCGCAGGCCCCAGCGATGCGATGCCCTGCGCGAGCGCCCAGACGGCGCCCACGTAGAGCAGCGCCGCGCGCGGCACGTTTCGGCGACCCAGTTCGCTCAGGAAGCTGCGTTGCGTCACCTGGCAACCCCGCGTGCCGTCCGGCATCGAGTGTCGGGATTTCGGGGTGGGGCCGCAAGCCGCTGCCTCGTGTGACACGAACGATCACTGGCGGCTCGCCCCTGCGACGATGAATGAACAGCCCGCCGCCCCCGCGCAGGCGGGGGCCCGGTGACTAGCCCTTGGATTGAACCGAAAGCGCAAAGTCACTGGTCTCCCGCCTTCGCGGGAGCGACGACGTGATGATGTCTCGGGCATCGGGTTTCACGGACTCGATGGACCAATGCCTGGGAGCCTGATGTAGGAAAGGGGCCGCGTAGGAAAGGGGCGAGCGTGCATTGGCGTTTGAATCGCACGAGACCGAACGCCTGGCCAAACTTGCTTAACGTACCGTCCGAGAAATCGGGGGTGACTCACCCTGGCCCCTTTCCGCTGGCCCCCTTTCCAGGCCGCTTTGATCACGGGGTCCCGAAAGCGCGGCTACTCGAAGCCGTCCACATACAAAAAGGTTGCGGCTCGCGGCGCCGTATTCGAACGCGCCGATATCGCAGCGCGCGCCGGCGGAACGTGCATAGCCGCGCTGGTCCTCGACCAGCGTCTGGCCATCGCCCTGGATGCAGCCGACCGTGGGCTCGGAGCCATCGATCATCGCCGTCGGCGGAATCAGGGCGTGCGTGAAGGTCAGGCCGCCGTTGTCCTGCAAGGGTCCGATCTCGTAACTGAAATTGGCCTGGCCCACGGCGCCCACGCCGACCTGCGTCAGCGTGCACGCCGGCGGCACGCCGCCGAAGTTGTTGTTGCCGTAGGCGCCGATCGGACCGACGCAGTCCTCGGACACCGCGCCCCCCGGGAGCTTGCGGACGTTGAACGCGACCAGGACATTGCGCACGTTGAGCGTGGCCGAGTTGCTCAAGCCGCCGCCCGTTCCGATTCCATTCGCGTCGGAATCCGCCTGGTTTCCCACGATCGTGGAATCGTACAGATTGAGGTTGCCGGCGCCGCCGTTGAAGATGCCGCCGCCATGGTACCTGGCGGAATTCCCGCTGAGGGTGCTGTTGCTCACGAGCATGGCGCCAGCGCTGAAGATGCCGCCGCCGCTGTACGCGCTATTGGCGCTGAAGGTGCTCTGGCGCACGTCGGACTGGCCGCCCGACGTGTTCATGATCCCGCCCCCGCTGCCGGATGACGTGTTGCCGTGGAACGTCGAGCGGAATGCCTTCAGCGTACCGTCGTTGTAGATGGCGCCGCCGGTGGTGACGGAGCCGCCCTGGGTCAATACCGTGACGTTGTTGTTGAACGCGCAGGCGTCCACGGTGAGCGTGCCCAGGTTCTGGATGGCGCCACCCGTCCCGCCTGCATTGTCGGTGCTGCTCGTCCTGCCGTTGCGGAAGGTGATGCCATGCAGCAGTACCGAGCGCGACCTGCCGACGCGCAGGATGCGGTCGCTCTGTGCCGCATCGATGATCGTCGTGGCGGCACCGGCACCGTTGACGGTGATCAGCGGATTGGCGGATGCGGGCGGGTTGAAGCTGAGGTCGCCGCTGTCGTCGAGATTCCCCAGCCCGGGTGGGATCGTGAGCACATACACGCCGGCCGGCAGTTCGATGATCACGTCGGCGCTGAAGACCTTGTTCGCCTCCATGATGGCGGCCCGCAACGTGCAGGTGAACGAGAGCGTGCGGCAGTCCAGGTCGCCCGGGTTGTCATCGACCTGGTCGAGCACGCTGTCCACCGTGTAAACCACCGCGGCGGCGGCCTGGCTCGAGATGGCGAGTGCGATCACGGCAGCGACGAAACGCGCGCCCAGTGGCGTCGATCGTGCTAACGGCATGGTGGACCTCAGGTCTTCAAGCCCCGCACCAGGACAGCGAGGAGGGGTGGCTGGGACTTCCGCCGCATCCGGCACCACGCAAACGGCGGGCGCTGGACGCGAATGGGGAAGATGTTCTGCGCGGTGTCCGCATGGGCTGCGCAATGAGGCCCCATGTTCCTCTGTACGGCGTGCAGCGCCGGCAATTACCGGTAAGTGAAAAGGCCTGAAAAGGGGCCGGAGTAACTTGGCGTTTGAATCGCACGAGTCCGTGCGCCGAGGGTCCGGCAGCTGGATTCAAGCGCTGATCCACTCCAGCCCCTTTTCATGCACGAAGCGCCACAGCAACCCGCCTCCGATCACCAGCAGCAGGGCAAGGACCATCAGGTCCGTGGCGCTCACGCGCTGCGCGCCGCGCCCGCCGTGGTACGAGGCGCGCACGAGCGAGATGAAGAAGCCCACGCCGGCCGCGACCGTGATGCCGCGCAGCGGCGCGGGCAGCCGGTCGACCTGCTGCCCGGGCAGGCCGGCGACCTGCAGCGGTACCCACGCGCCCGCGAGGCAGGCCAGCGCCCATCGCACCAGCTTGCGACGCTTGAGACAGACCCAGGACAAGTGTTCGCCTGGTGTGTAGTCGTTCAGTCGTTCATTCGTATCCCGGGTGGCCGGACGCATCCTGACCCAAACCGGTGCCGCCTCAGTGCGGCAGGCCCATCTTCTCCAGCAGTACCTTGTAGCGCGCATCGTCGCGCAGCGAGGCAACCAGGGGGTCGATCTGGATATAGCTCAAGCCGCCATCGCGTTGCGCGACGGCCCGGTCGAGCCACTCGAAGGCCTTGTCCTTTTCGCCACGCCACGCGTAGACGTCCGCGATCTGGTACGCACCGCCCTGCGCAAAGCCCGCAATGGCCTTGTCCAGTGCCCTTTGCGATTCCGTCGGGCGGCCGAGCGTGTGTTCCACCATCGCAACGCCGGGGTTCTCGTAGGCCCCGGCCTGGCGGTAATCCGCAAGGGCCTCTTCGAGCTTGCCGGTGAACTGGCTGTTCATGCCGCGGTGGAAGTGCGCCCGCACCGACTCGGGCGCGATGGCCAGTGCACGATCCAGGGCCTGGCGCGCGGCGGGATAGTCGGCGCTGGCGTTGAGCAGGCGCCCCAGCTGCACCCAAGCGTTGCTGGACAACGGGTCGAGTGCGGTTGCCTTCCGGGTGGTGGCGATGGCGTCGGGCATGCGGCCGAGCGCGATCATCAGGCGGCCGTAGGCGACGTGCAAGCCGCTGTGGCCCGGCGCGAGCGCCAGGGCCTTTTCGTAGTCGTCCTGCGCACCGCGCCAGTCGCGCGTGTGGGCCAGCCGCGTGGTCCCGCGCGACAGGTACCCATCGACCATGTCCGGTGCCAGCGCGATCGACTTGTCGGCGGCGGCGAGGGCCCGCTCCATGCCGCTCGCGTCGCCCATGTAGTCGGCCGCTGCGGCCTCGACTCTCGCGAGCGCTGCGTATGCGGCCGCGTAGCCCGGATCCAGCGCGATGGCTTGCCGGTACGCCGGGATCGCGCGTTGCCAGTTCTCGTAGGTGGCACGCTCGAAGAAGCTGTTGCCGAGCAGGTACTGGTTGTACGCCTCGACGTTCGCACCGCGATGCGTGTTCGTGAGGGCCTGCTCGGGCAGCAGCCGCACCTTCAACGCGGCGACCACTTCGCCGGCGATCTCGTCCTGCACCTGGAACACGTCGGTCAGTTCGCGGTCGTAGGATTGCGACCACAGGTGCGAGCTGTCGTCGGCGCGGATCAACTGCGCCGTGACGCGCAGCGTATTGCCGGACTTGCGCACGCTGCCCTCCAGCACGTGCGCCACACCGAGCGCCTTGGCGATGGTCGCGACATCCGCGCCCTTGCCCTTGAAGGAAAACGAGGACGTGCGCGCGATCACGCGCAATTGCGGCAGTTGTGCCAGCAGGTTCAGCAGTTCCTCGGAGAGCCCGTCGGAGAAGTATTCCTGGTCTTGCGCCTGGCTCATGTCCACGAAGGGCAGCACGGCGATGGAAAAAGGGTCAAGGTCCGGCGCGCTGCCGCGGCCGCTGGCATCGACAGTCGGGCCGGAGAATGATCCTGGCCCGTTTTCCACTGGCCCCTTCTCCGCGAAGCGCCACAGCAGCCCGCCGCCGATCGCCAGCACCAGCGCGAGGATCATCAGCTCCGTGGCGCTCACGCGCTGCACTCCGCGCTCGCCGTGGTACCAGGCCAGCACGAGGGTCACGAAGAATCCGACGCCGGCCGCGACCGTGAGGCCACGCAGCAGCGCCGGCGGCCAGTCGAACTGCTGTCCGATCAGGCCCGCGACCTGCAGCAGCACCCACGCCCCGGCGAGATAGGCGAGCGCCCACTGCACCAGCTTGCGGCGTTTCAACCGGGCCCAGGCCGAGTCATCGTCCGGCGTCGCGTCGTTCATCCATACCCCACGGGTCGGCCAGCATCCTAACCCGCTTTCCCGCTCGCCATCGCGCGCTTCGGCGTGCACTGGGATCGGGTATCGAGGCCAAGCCGCGACGCGATCGGTGTTCCGTCGATCCCGCCGCCCTACGGACCCTGCGCCGGCACGCCGCACTCGAAATCATCGCTGCCCACCGCGCGGCACGGCGCCGGCCAGCCCTTCTCGCGCCAGTAGTCGACGAAGCCGTACTCGACCAGCTTCGCCTTGACGCGCGGGTCGCGCATCATCTCGTGGCCGGCGGGCCGGCTCTGGTTCATGCGCGCGAAGTAGTAGCACTGGGCGGGGGCGCCGAGCGTGGCGGTGAGGTCGTTGTAACCGGGAATGTCCCTGCGTGCGATGAAATACAGCACCGCCGCGCTGGGCCGCTCCGCGATGGCGTCGCGCACCACCGCCTCGTCGACGCCGGGGTCGCCCAAGGCCCAGGGCACCAGGACCCGGGACATGATGGCATCGTCCGGCCAGCGGGCCTGGACCGTGGCGAGTGCGGCACGCGCCTCGTCGGCTCGTCCATAGGAGATCGCGTATTCGAGCAGCGCGAACTTGCCGAGCCCCCTGTCCGGCCAGCGCGCGAGCGCCTGCTGCGTGACTTCCTCGACCTCGGCGCGCCGGTCGAGCGCGTAGGCGGCATCGCGCACCCGGTTCCAGCCGACGATCAGGTACGGGTCGAGCATCACCAGCCTGCGTGCCTCGCGAGCAGCGTCCTCGTTGCGGCCGACCTGCGTCAGCAATTCGGCGTAGTCCTCTAGTCCGTCGGAATAGCCGGGATCGATCTGCAGGGTGCGCAGGTAGTGTCGCTCGGCCTCGGCATAGCGGAAACGGGTGCGCGCGAGGTTGGCGAGCGCATGCGCGGTGGTCGCCGATTCCGCATCGAGGGCGGCCGCGCGCTCCGCCGCATCGGCCTGGCAGGCGAGCCTCTGGGCCTGCTCGTCGCCTTCCATCTTCTGGAACGAGAACATCACCTCGCAGGCGAGCGACATCGACGACCAGGCGGCCGCGAAGCCGGGCGCCAGGCGCGTGGCCTCCTGGAAATGCCGGATGGCGTCCGGCAAGTCCCGTCGTGAACGCAGCAGGGCGCGACCCTGGAGGTAATGGTCGTAGGCGACGGGATCGATGTTCGTGCGTGCGACGGGCAGGTCGCCCACGCCGAGCTTGAGCTGCAACTGCGTGCTGATCTGGCGCGCGATCTCGTCCTGCAGCGCGAACACGCCCTTCAGCTCGCGGTCGTAGCGTTCGGACCAGACGTGGAAGCCATCGGCCACGCGGATCAGCTGCGCGGTGACGCGCACCTGCTCGCCGTCGCGCCGGACGCTGCCCTCCACGATATGCGTGACGCCGAGCTTGCGTCCGATCTCGCGCACGTCGCCGCCCTTGCCCTTGAACTCGAACACCGAGGTGCGGGCGGCGACGTTGAGCTTGGGGATCTTCGCCAGCACGTTCAGCAGTTCCTCGGTCATGCCGTCCGAGAAGAAGTCCTGCTCCGCGCTGCCGCTCATGTTCGCGAACGGGAGCACCGCCACCGAGGATTCCGTGGTCGCGGGCACGTCGCCCGCGCGGTACGAGGGTTGACCCTTGAAGTACCAGCCGATCGCGAGCGCGACCAGCGCGGTGGCGGCGACGAAGATGACGCGGCTGCCCTTCCGGCTGGACTCCACCCGGATGCCGTCCGGCGTCACGTCGAACACCCAGGCGAACACGAGCGCGATCGGGAAGCCGAGCAGCAGCACGAAGGTGACCAGGCGCGGCACCCAGATCGGCAGGTCCAGCTGCGGCGCGATCGTGGCCGCGACCTGGATCAGCAGCCAGGCCACGACCAGGTAGGCCGTGCCGACCTTGAACACCTTGCGGCGCTTCAGCTCTTCCAGGATCGACACGTCAGCGCGGCTCCGTCCCGGTGTCGCATTCGAAGTCGTCGCTACCCACCGCGCGACAGCCGGCCGGCCAGCCCGCCTCGCGCCAGTAGGCGACGAAGCCATGCCGGCGAAGCGCGTCCTTGGCGCGCGGATCGGCCAGCCAGGGGCGCGCCTTGGGCATCGAGAGCACGACGTACAGGCCGTGGCGCGTGGTGCGCGCCACGGGCCGGTCGAAACTCTCGATCAGCAGGTCGAGGTCGCCCTTGAGCACGGCGTAATGGGACCCGCGCAGGTTCATGTGCAGGACTTCGCGCCGCGCCGCGACCGCGTCCGCACCGGGATCGTCCACCGCCCAATGGAACATCACGGCATCGGCGGCCAGGTTCCCGGGCGATTCGGCGAGCACCTCCGCCAGCACGCGCCTGGCCTCCACGACGTCACCGCGCGCCATCGGCCAGATCAGGCGCGCCACGTAGCCGTAGCGGTAGCGCGGATTGATCTCGCGCATGCGTTGCATGGCCTCGTCGTACGTCGCGCGCTGGCCGGTCACGTAGCCGAGCTGCGCCAGGCGCCACCAGAAGAGCGCATTGTGCGAATCGAGCTTGAGCAGCGCCCGGATCGCGCCCTCGCCGTCGGCGTGGCGGCCGACGTTTACCAGCAGTTCCGCGAAGTCCTCGCGCACGTCGGGATAGCTCGGGTCGGACGACACGGCCTGGCCGTAGAGCGCCAGCGCCTCGGCATAGCGCGCGTTCGCGCGCGCCACGTTCGCGCGCGCGTGCAGGGTGAGCGCGGAGCCGGGATCGAGCGCCGCGGCGCGTTCGGCGGCCGGGAGCATGAGTGCGTAGCTGTCGCCCATGGCCTCGCGCTCGGCCTCGCTCGTGGTCCAGTAGAACACCTCGTGCGCGAGCGCGAGCGAGGCCCAGCCGGCGCCGAAGTCGGGCGCCAGCTCGACCGCGCGCGAGAGGTGGCGGATGGCCCCGGGCATGTCCTCGCGACGGCGGTAGAGGTCGCGGCCGCGCAGGTACTCGTCGTAGGCCTCGGGCGCGATCGGGGCGCGCGCCGCCGGCAACTCGCCCACGCCCAGCCGGCTCTGCAACTGGGTGCCGATCTGCCGGGCCAGTTCGTCCTGCAGCGCGAACACGCCTTTCAGTTCGCGGTCGTAGCGCTCGGACCAGACGTGGAAGCCGTCGGCCACGCGGATCAGCTGGGCGGTGACGCGCACCTGTCCGCCATCACGCCGGATGCTGCCCTCCACGATGTGCGTCACGCCGAGCTTGCGCCCGATCTCGCGCACGTCGCCGCCCTTGCCCTTGAACTCGAACACGGAGGTGCGCGCCGCGACGCTGAGCTTGGGGACCTTGGCCAGGACGTTCAGCAGTTCCTCGGTCATGCCGTCGGAGAAGTACTCCTCGTCGGCCTTGCCGCTCATGTTCGCGAAAGGCAGCACTGCGACCGACGGCCCGGCGACGGCCGGCAGGTCCCCGCTGCGGTAGGTGGGCTGGCCCTTGAAGTACCAGCCGAGCGCGAGCAGCACGAGTGCAACGGCCAGCACGGCGAAGCCGGCGCTGCCGCGGCTGATGGGTTCTGTCTTCAGGCCCTCGGGCGTGACGTCGAAAACCCAGGCGAACACCAGCGAGATGGGGAACCCGAGCATGGCCACGAGGATGAACACGCGCAGCGCCCACGGCGGCGCCTCGAAGGCCGGGAACCCGATGGAGACGGCCTGCACGGCCAGCCACGCCACCACGAGGTAGGCGCCGCCCACCTTGAACACCTTGCGGCGCTTGAGTTCCTCGAGCAAAGCCATCGGCGAGCGTTCCCAATGGCGATCGCCACGGTCGGGGGCGATCATCGCAGTTCCGACCGGGGTGGGTCACGCGTGGCGGGCGCGGGTTGCGAGCCCGCGGAGGTATCCAGAATGCGCAGGGCGGAACCCCTGCGGGTTCCGCCCTGCGAAGTCAATCGCTGCGCAGGGCCCGCAAGGGATCCACCATCGCCGCCCGGCGCGCCGGGAACCAGCAGGCCGCGAAGGCGACGAGCGTCAGCATGGCGGTGATCGACAGGTAGATCCCGGGGTCGGCCGCGCCGGTCTCGAACAGCAGCGTCTGCATCAGCCGGGTCAGGGCCAGTGCCCCGATCGCGCCGAGCACCACGCCCGCGCCGGTGAGCGTCAGCCCCTGTTTCACCACCATCTTCTGCACGTCGCCGGGACGCGCGCCCATCGCCATGCGCACGCCGATCTCGCCCGAACGCTGGCCCACGGAGTACGCGATCACGCTGTACACGCCCAGGCTCGCCAGCACCAGCGCCAGCCCGGCGAACACGCCGAGCAGCATGAGCGTCAGGCGGCGGTCGGCCGTGGACTGTTCCAGCCACTGCGACATCGAGGCGATGTTCGCGAGCGGCAGCGCGGGATCGACCTCGCCCACGGCGGCGCGTACCGCCGGTGCGAGCAGGAGCGGATCCCCGTCGGTACGCACCATCAGCGTGGTGAAGCCCTCGGGCCGCTGCAGCACCGGGTAGTACATCTCCGCCTGCGGGGGTGTGGTCAGGTCGGCCGTGCGGGTGTCGGCGACCACGCCGACGATCTCCTGGCCCAGTTGCATCATGCCGCTGACCATGCGCTGGCCGATCGGGTTCTGGCCGGGGAAGGCCTGGTTCGCCATGGTCTGGTTGATGATCGCCACGGCCGGGCTGGTGGGCGTGTCGCGTTCGTTGAAGTCGCGGCCCTGCACGACGCGCACGCCGAGCAGGTCGAAGAACTTCGGGCTGACGATATGGCGCAGGGCCGAGCTCTGTTCGCCCAGCGGCGGGATGGGCCGACCCACGACCTCATACGGCGCAGGCCCGATGTTGCCGCTGAGCGGCGGGCTGTCCGCCAGCGCCACGGCCTTCGCGCCCGGGATGGCCGACAGGCGCTCGATCATGCGCGAGTAGAGCGCGACGAGCTTCTCGCTGCGGTCGGGATACTGCGCATTCGGCGGCTGGATGTTCGCGACGAACACGCCCTGGGGATTGAACCCGGGCTCCACGTTGTGGATGCGCAGGAAGCTCGCGCTCAACAGGCCCGCCGCGATCAGCAGCACGAAGGAGATGGCGACCTCGCCGATCAGCAGGCCCGCGCGCGTGCGGCTCTGGCGCTTGCCGCCGGTGCTGTCGCGCGAGGATTCCTTGAGCGCATCGGTGAGCGCCGGCGTGGCGACCTGCAGCGCCGGCAGCACGCCGAGCGCGAGGCCGGTGAGCAGCGAGACGCCGAGCGAGAACAGCACCACGGTGGTGTCGAGCGAGATCTCCTCCACGCGCGGGATCAGGTTCGCGCCCAGTCCGGTGACCAGGCTCAGGCTCCAGCGCGCGAGCAGCAGGCCCACGGCGCCGGCGACGAGCGCGAGCACCACGTTCTCGGCCACGAACTCGGCCATCACGTGGCGGCGCTTGGCGCCGAGCGCGAAGCGGATCGCGATCTGCTTGCGCCGGCCCGCGTAGCGCGCGAGCACGAGGTTTGCCACGTTCGCGCCCGCGATCAGCAGCAGGCAGGCGACGGCGCCGAACAGCAGTGCATAGGTCGCGCGCTGGTTGCCCACCAGGCCGTCGAGCACGAAGTTCACCTCCGCGACGGACTTCGCATCGACGTGCGTGGGATGGGCCTGCGCATAGCTCGACGCGATGGTCGTCACCGCCTGCCGCGCCTGCTCGATCGAGGTGCCGGGCTTGAGTCGCGCGAACACGTTGAAGAAGTAGCCGCCGTTGTCGATCTGCACCGGCACCAGGTAGGCCACGTCCTTGGGACGCGCGGTCCACACGGCGACCTGGTTCATCGGGAAGCTCGACGCGTCCTTGGACATCACGCCGATGATGGTGTGCGCGGTGCCGTCGAGCTGGATGCTCTCGCCCAGCACGTCGGGGCGCGCGCCCATGCGGCGCTCCCAGTAGCCGTGGCTGATCAGCGCCACCGGCGCCGCGCCGGGCACGTCTTCCTCGGCGACGATGGTGCGTCCGAGCACGGGCTTGAGCCCGAGCAGCGGGAAGAAGGACTGCGAGACCTGCAGGCCCTGGATGCGTTCGGGGTCGCCGTCGCCGGTGACCGTCCAACCGTTCGGCGCGGCCACCGCCATGCCGTCGAACACGTCCTGGCGTTCCATCACGGCCTCGAGTCGCGGCCAGGAGAAGCCCACGCCGTTCAGCTGCTGCTCGGGCACCGACGAGGTGAGCTGCACCAGCGTCTGCGGGTCCCCGTAGGGCAGCGCGCGCAGGAACACGGCGTTGACGATGCTGAAGATCGCCGTGTTCGCGCCGATGCCCAGCGCGAGGGCCACGACCGCGACGGCGGTGAAGCCCGGCGTGCGCGACAGGGATCGGATGGCCATGGTGATCAGTTTCATGCCGGACGCTCCTGGAGGGTGACCTGCACGACGATTCGTCGCCGTCGCACGCGCGTTGCGCGAACGCAGCAAGGCGCGTGCCAATCCGCGCAGGTCCTTGAAAGCGCGGGATTTCGGACCTGCGGGCGTGCGCCGATCGTGCGGAAGCGGACGGCGGCCGTGCGGTTCCGATGTCGCGGAGCTGGCGTGGGAGCGCGCGTCAGCGCGCGAATGCGCGATCCGGGGTACCGCGGCGTGGCGTTCGCGCGCTGACGCGCGCTGCTACGACGCGATGGGTGACTTGTCGTGGCGGAACCGCCGCTTCGATTCCGATTCGAACGGCCATCTCAACAAGGCAACCAGGGCGTGCTGGTCCGGATAGCGAGCTGCCTCATAGGGCCCCACGGCCGCGACCTCGCCCGGATGCCGGTACGTGCCGAACACCTGGTCCCACAGCGGCACCGCCGTGCCGAAGTTCCCGGACTGCGCGGCATCGGTGCTGTGGTGCAGCCGATGCAGTTCCGCGCTCCCGACGATCCGGATCAGCCCACCCAGCGTCCCGCGCACGTTCGCGTGCGTGGCGAGGCTTTGCGTGAGGTCGAACAAGGCGACGAGCGTGATCGCCTCGGGCGCGTACCCCAGCAGCACCAGGGGAAGGGCGCGCGCGAGGCGGTCGTAGAGCGCGTTGACCGGATGCGCGGTCAGCCCGTTCGCCACGTTCAGGCGTTCGGGGCGGTGGTGCAGCAGGTGCACGCGCCACAGGGCGGGATTCGAATGGCTCCAGCGGTGGATCGCGTAGCTGCCCAGTTCGGCCAGCGCGATGCCGCTCAGCACCTGCAGCGGCATCGACCAGCCCAGGGTCGCGGGCGTGAGCGCGACGGCCGCGAGCGCCAGCAGGATCGAGGCGCCGGCATCGGCGACGAGGTTGAGCGACAGCACGGTGCCGTCACGACACAGGTCGGCGCGCGAGGGTCGCCAATCGGTCCGGTACGGCCGCACGCGCTCGGCGATCGCCAGCACCGCGAGGTTGAGCACGAGCCAGCCGCCCAGCCGCACGCTCGTCGGCCATCCGGCCCCGGCCCCCAGCGCGGCCCACGGCAGCCAGGCGGCGAGCAGGGCGAGGTGCGGCCAGTGCAGCGCATCGAGACGGTTTGTCGGATTCCGGAGGGTGGGCATGCGCGATTTCCTGGGCGGTTCGGTGGCGCTACGCTCCCAGTACCGCGCGCGCGCCGCATTAACCCAGGTTCAGTCGTGTTCGACGAGGCGCCCCCCGAATCGCTCGGCACCCGGCTCGCCGCGATGCGCAGCGAGCGCTATGCGGCCGGCGCGGCGCTGATCGCGCCCGATGCGAGTCCCACGCACGTGTTCCACCTCGCCAGCGGGCTGGTGCGCCAGTACGCACTCTCGGCGAACGGCGAGCATTACAACCTCGGCTTCCACGGTCCGGGCGAATGGGTGTTCGGCCGCATCGTCATGGGCGCGGGCGGGCCGTGCTGCAGCGACCGTGCGATTGGCGTGGAGGCGCTGCAGGACAGCGTGGCGATCCGCGTCTCCCTCGCCGACCTCGCGCGCTGGCGCGACGAGGATCGCCGCATCGCCGACTACTTCACCCGCGCGCTCATGGCGATCGCCTCGGAACGGCTGGGACGCGAGGCCGACCTGGTGCAACGACCCGCCCAGGCGCGCTACCTCGAGCTGATCGCCAAGCGTCCGGACCTCGTCGAATCGGTGCCGCAATTGCAGATCGCGGCGTGGCTGGGCATCACGCCGGTGGCGCTGTCGCGCATCCGGCGGCGCGTGCGCGAGCAGGGAGGATCGGCATGAAGCCCGTGATCCGACGCCTCCTGGCCGGCCTGTTCGCGCTCACCCTGGCCACCGATGCCACGGCCGGCGCGCCCGCGCCGCTGGCGAATCCGGCGATCGACCTGTGGAACGTGGGAACCGTCAACGCACTGGTGCGCCTCGCCGATGGCAGCGTGATCCTGGGTGGCGACTTCACCACCGTGTTCGATCCGGTCTCGCAGATCAACCTCGACCGGTATGGCCTGGCGAAGTTCAAGCCTGACGGCAGCCTCGACCTGGAGTGGAATCCCGGCGTCACCTGCATCCTGTCGTCGGGCTGCGTCAACGCGCTCGCGCTCGAGGCCGGCGGTACGCTGATCGTGGCGGGCGAATTCATCTCGATTGGAGGCGTCGCGCGCAATCGCCTTGCGCGCGTGGGGACCACGGGCGCCGGTGCCGTCGATGGCACCTGGAATCCGGATGCGGACGGCGGTGTCTACGCGCTCGCGCTCGGACCCGCCGGCGAGGTCTACGCCGGCGGCTCCTTCGGCAACGTGGGCGGCCTGCCCCGGGCCGGCATCGCCAAGCTCTTCAAAGCGGGGACCGGCGCGGCGGACCCGGCGTGGAACGCCGACCTGAGCGGTGGCGATCCGTTCTTCACCGTTTTCGCGCTGGCGGTGGACGGATCGAACAACGTCTATGCCGGCGGAAGCTTCGACTTCGCAGGCGAGTTCATCCGCTCGGGCCTGGCGCGCCTGGGGCCCGGTGGCGCCGTGGATCCGTTGTGGATTCCCTCGACGAACTCGGCCGTGGTGCTGGGCCTGTTGCTGCACGATGGCGCGCTGTTCGTGGGCGGCTCGTTCAGTCTCATGGGTGCGTCCACGCGCTACGGCCTGGCGAAGGTGGCGCTGACCGGCACGGGCCTGGCCGACTCGAACTGGAATCCTGCGACCGAGCCGGGCACCGTGATCCAGTCGTTCTCGGTCCAGGGATCGTCGATGCTGGTCGGGGGCGACTTCCCCGTGCTCGGCGGCCTGGCGCGGACCGCGCTCGCGAAGGTTTCCACCACCGGCACCGGCAGCGGCGACCCGGGCTTCGATGCCAACCCCATCGAATGCGCGTATGCGGAGTTCTCCTGCGTCAACGCCGTGCTGCTCGACGCGACGGGCGCCGCGTATGCCGGTGGCGGATTCGCCAGCATCGACGGACAGCTCAGCCCCGCGATCGCGCGGCTCGATGCCACCGGTGCGCGCCTGCCCGCACCGTTCGCGCAGGGCGTGGGCACGGTCACCGAGATCGCCGCCGCCCCCGACGGCAGCGCATTCGTCGCGGGTACCTTCGTGCGCGCGAACGCGCAGTTCCGCGGCAACCTGCTCAAGCTCACGCCGAGCCGCACGCTCGATCCGGACTGGAATCCGGCCCCGGATGGCCCGGTGCGCGACCTGACCCTGGATTCCAGCGGCAGGCCGATCGTGGCTGGCGACTTCCAGCGCATCGGCGGGCTCGCGCGCACCCGTCTCGCGCGCCTTGCCGCCACCGGCACGGGTGCCGCGGACGCGCAATGGGATCCCGCGCCGAGCAGCCTGGTGCTCGCGGTCGCCGCGGGTCCGGCCGGCGTGGTCTACGCGGGCGGCCTGTTCAGCACGATCGGCGGAGTTCCTGTCCCCCGCCTCGCGAAGCTGTCCGCGACGGGCGTCGTCGACCTCTCGTGGTTGCCGATTCCCAGCAGCACGGTCCAGCAGCTCGCGGTCGATCCGGCCACGGCGGCGGTGTACGTCGGCGGCACGTTCAGTTTCATCGGCGCACAGTCCCGCAGCGGCCTCGCGAAGATCGACGGTTCGGGATCCGGCCTGGCCGATGCCGCCTGGAATCCGGCGCCCAACGGGGAGGTCCGCGCGTTCGCATTCGACGGCTCGGGCAAGGTCTATGTCACCGGCGCCTTCACCAGCATCGGCGCGCAGTCGCGCAACTACATCGCGAAACTCTCCACTTCGGGCACCGGCACCGCCGATTCGGGTTGGAATGCGCTCGTGCCGACGGGCTTCCTCAGGCCGAATTCCGTGGCGATCGATCCACTCGGTGCCGTGCTCGTCGGTGGCCGGTTCGACACCATCGGCGGCCAGGCCCGCCAGGCGATCGCGAAGCTGTCACCCGCGACCGGCCTCGCCGACCCCGGCTTCGACCCCGGCGCGGCCTTCGACGTCAACGTGCTCGCCGCGCTGTCCGACGGCACCGTGCTCGTGGGCGGCCCGTTCACCACCATCGGCGGCGAGCCGCGCCGCAACCTCGCCGCGCTCGCGAGCTTCCAGAATTCGATCTTTGGCGACGGTTACGAATAACCGAGCGACACCGGTTGCCGCACGCCCGTAGGGTGGGTCTCGGACGCGCCGCTCTCGCAGATGCCGTGCTAGTGCGTCCGAGACGCAGCCTACGGCGTTTGGGGACGCGTCGCGGCGTTCAGTCGCATACGTAATCGCCTGGCGCGCGGCGTTTGCACTGGTCGGGTTCGCCGTAGCGGTCCCAGGCCTCTGCCAGGCCGAATTTGCGCGCGAAGCCGGAGAACTCGGGCGACCGGCGTGCGGCCTTGCCGTGGTCCGACCAGAGCAAGGGCACGAAGGGCGCGACGTTGGTGATCCTGGGGCTGGCTCCGAGCGCAAGCACGCGGCCGGATTCGCCCATCAACAGCAGGACCCGCAGGGTCACGCCATTCACCGGTTTCGACTGCTCTCCAATCTGCCGATCGATCCATGCGATGGCCGTCGCACGATCCTCCGGGCTGCCATAGACGCCACGCGCGAGCAGCGCGGCGGCCTCCTCGCCAAGGCCCACCTGCAAGGCCTCGAGCCCGCTCGCGAGCTGCGCCATGGCGTCCTGGCGCTGGCCGCGCGCCGCAGCGACCAGGCTGGTACCCGCGCCGGCGAAGGCGAGCTTGGCGTCCACGGCGCGTTGCAGCAGCCGATCGGCATTGGCGATGTCGCCGGCGAACGCCAACTGCGTACCGCGCCAGAACAGCGCATTGGGCAGCATCGGATCGAGCATGAGGACGCGGTCGAGCAGCGTGTTGCCGCGCGCCGTATACCCGGCCTGCGTCAGGTGGATCGCATACCAGAAGTTCGCGGTCACGTCGTCGGGTTCGAGCGCGAGCGCCTGCTCGTACTCGGCGCGCGCCTGTTCGTATCGCAGCTGCAATTGCAGGGACTGGCCCAACGCCGCGTGCGGCTCGCCCAGCCCGGTCGCGAGTTCCGACGCGCGACGCGCATGCTCGACGACCATGTCGACACCGGGCGGGGAACTCATGTAGATCGGCGCGACGGCCGCCACCGAGGCCAGGCGCGCATGCGCGCGGGCGAACTGCGGATCGAGTCCGATCGCGCGTTGCAGTTGGGCGATGGCATCGGGGAAGCGCTTGCCGTCACGCCGGTTGAAGATGCCCGTCGCCTGGAGATACAGCGCATAGGCCTCGGCATTGACGGTCGCGACCGGCACCAGGCGTTGCTGCTGTCCGCCGTCGAGCACGACCTTCAACTGCTCGGTGATGGCGCGCGCGATTCGCTCCTGGAGCTCGAACACGTCGCTGAGGTCGCCGTCGTAGGTTTCCGACCACAGGTGGTAGCCGTCCTCGGCCTGGATCAGCTGCGCCGTGATGCGTACCTTGTCGCCCTGCTTGCGCACCGAGCCTTCCAGCACGTGCGCCACCGCGAGCACTTTGCCGACGGTGCGCAGGTCCTCGTTGCGACCCTTGAACGAAAACGACGACGTGCGTCCAGCGACCTTGAGGTCCTTCACCTTCGCGAGCGCGTTGAGCAGCTCCTCGGCCATGCCGTCGGAGAAATACTCCTGGTCCTTCGCGGGGCTCATGTCGGTGAAGGGGAGCACGGCGATGGACTTGCGCGGGATCGCGGCGAGCGGCGAGGCCGGAGCAGCGGTGGCGGCAGCCGGCGCGGACGCGGCCACCGACGGCGCCGGGGCTGGCGCACCGGCGTTGCGCTCGACCAGCCACAAGGCACCGCCTCCGAGCAGGAGCAGGACGGTGAGTATCGCCAGCTCCATGCCGCCGACCTTCTGCTCGCCGCGTTCGCCGTGGTACCAGGCGAGCACGAGCGCGATCGGGAATCCGGCCAGCACCACGCCGGTGGCCAGGCGCAACACGATCGCGGGCCACGCGTAGGCCCCTGCGACGAGGCTCACGACCTGCAGCACGACCCAGGCACCCGCTGCGTAGGCGAGCGCCCACTGCACCAGCTTGCGGCGCTTGAGCGTGTCCCACGTGGATCCGGTTGTCGATTCGGCCGTCGTCATGGTCGTCCAGAAAATCCCCGCAGCATCCTAGCGCGCGACCTCTCCCCACCTCAGTCGGCCACCCTCTCCCCCGCGGGGAGAGGGTGGTGTGAGGGGGTAGCGACAACCCTGCACAAGCACGCACAGGCGCGCACATTCAACCTACCGAGGCCACACCGTCCTCACCCTGCCCTCTCCCCACGGGGGAGACGGGCACCTTGTCCTTCTCCCCGCACGGGGAGAAGGTGGCCCGTAGGGCCGGATGAGGGGCAACCTTGCACAAGCCAACAACCGTGCGAGCTTGGTTGACGCACGACGCGGGGCGCCCCTCATCCTGCCCTCTCCCCACGGGGGAGAGGGAAAGACCTTCGAGCACTCCAACGAGGAGGCTACCGAATCGCCTTCCCAGCCATGCGCAGGATGTCGTCCAGCGCGTTGCCGTCGCCATTCATGTCCAACATGGAGCCCAGGCCGCCGCCGGCACCGCCGCCCGTCGACTGCCCGCCCAGCAGCCCACCGAGCAGGTCGCCCAGGCCGCCGCCGGAGGGCGCGCCTTGCCGCGCCTGGCCACCGCCCTGCCCTTTCGCCATGTAGCCGGCGACCATCATCGCGAGCATCGGCAACATGCGCTTCAGCAGCCCCGGATCGAGGCCTGTCTTCGCCGCGGCGTTGCGCGCGACCTCGCGGCTGACGTCCTTGGAGCCGAAGATCTGCCCGAGCACGTCGTTGCCCGGACCCACGTTCGTCCGCTCCGGCGCGAGCACGGCGTCGAGCAGGCCGCCGCCGCCGAGTTGCCCGAGGATTGAACCCAATCCATCGAGGCCGCCGGGTTGCGTCTGAGCCTGCCGCTTGAAGCCGCCCAGGATCGCCGGCGCAAGCGCCGCCGCACCGCTCGCCGCTTCGCTTTCGCTCACGCCCAATTCGCGTGCCATCGCGGAGAGACCGCCCATCTGGGCGAGGATGTCGTTGATCTGCATGGCGTCGATTCCGGTCGTGGCGGGTGCGCATTGTCGCATCCCGGCCTTCGCATCGGCTGCAGCCACGGGGGCCGGGCGCGCGAGGACCTCGCGACGCCTTTACCGTAGGGTGCGTCCTAGACGCACCGGGCCCCTTCAAGTGCGATCGTGTGCCGGAGGCGCCCGCTACCTCGCGTACGCGTCCAGGAACTCGTCCCACTGCGTGGTGAGCGCGAAATCCAGCGTCGTGCGGTAGTACGTGTAGTCGGCCTTCTTCTCGGTCGCCTTGGAGATGTGGTAGATCGTGACGCCGTGCACGTCCGCGTACGCGTTCGTGTGGCCCGACCACAGCACGACCGAATCCACGCCGCTCATCACCGCCTGTGCGCGCGACCTGATGGTGGCGTCGGTAACCCTGGCATTGACCTCCAGCGCCATGTCGTACAGGTCCTTGTCCATGGTCGCCTGCCACATGTTGCGGGTGGCGGTGAACGCCGCGTCGTACTTCTTGCGGTTCGCCGCCAGGCCGTTCTTCAGGGCCGTGGCGAACTGGTCGGTGGCGGTGAGCAGCGGCGTCAGGCGCGCGTCCACCGCGATCGCGGCCCAGGTGCGCTCGCCGCCCTCGATGATCGCGGACTGGGAACTGGCGATGGCGACCTGGTCGGCGGTCATGTCCGGATTCGCGGTCAGTTCGTCGATCACCACGTCGTACTCGATGCCGTTCCAGTTCACGTATTCCTGCGAGGCGGACACCGCCGTCGCGTAGCCCTGCCAGAGCTTCAGCACCTCGATCGAGGCCATGTTGCAGCCGTCGAAGCCGACCACGTCGATGAAGCCGATCGCGGGCAGCGCGGCCTTGATCTCGTGCGCATCGAGCGTGTCGTGGCTGGTGCCATCCTCCATCACGTAGCCCGGATGCCAGTTCCAGCCGTGGCCCCACAGGTACAGCGCGTAGCGGTCGGCTGGAAAGTTCGCCTTGCTCCAGGTGACGAAGTCGATCAGCGACTGCTTGTCGCCCATGTTGCGCTCGCCCCAGTCGGCGACCGCGCTCGCGGCATCGGCTTTCATGCCCTGGGTGACGTGGAACAGCTTCGTGGTCTGCCAGTCGCCATGGCTGGTGTCGTACCCCGGCCCGCGATCGGCAAGCGCCACGATCTGCACGTTCGGCGTGGACCCGAGCGCCGCCAGTTCCAGTTCGATGTCCTTCACCACGTAGTCTTCGAGATTGTTGTCGCCCGAGATGTAGACCATCACGGTCCACTTCGCGCGCGGCGCGGGCGCTGCGCCGGCATCGGGGGAGAAGGCGGACATCGCGAGTCCGGCAATCACCAGCAACAGCAGTCGTACCGCGTGCATGATCGCTCCTCGGTCGGGGCCTGCGTGAAACCGGGGTCAGAAACCGGGGTCAG